>Ga0136555_1000408_pt1 | contig 17461 bp, 16 predicted proteins | sample AntRauTorckE5432_FD_104927 | JGI IMG/M metagenome (GOLD analysis project Ga0136555, IMG submission 104927) | Saline lake microbial communities from Rauer Islands, Antarctica - Metagenome Torckler E5 #432 | ecosystem: Environmental > Aquatic > Non-marine Saline and Alkaline > Saline | place...
AGCTGTTGTGTTTGTTGCATTAAAGAATGTATAGAATTGATTACCAAAGTTTGTTAGGTTGTCTGCATCTAAGTAGTAACTTCCTTCTTGTCCATCGAATGTTCCTGTCCAATCTCCTGTTGCATTCAGAGTCAAAACTCCGCCAGTGTTTGAAAGACCGGCTCCTGTTAAGTCGGTAAAGTATTCTGAGTTTAATCCTAGAGTTGTACTATATATAGAAGTAGACGTGGCATTGGTTGTTGTAGAGTTTTCAAATAATGCATTCCCATTTACATCTAGTGTAGTTCCTGCGTCTAATGTAAGAGTTCCTGATGTAAAGCTGTCTGAAGTATCGCTTCTTAAGAATTGTAGTGAGTCTAATGTATCCAACGTGTCAGCGTCTACACCACCTCCAATAGCATCGGCCCAAATAGGATCTGTGCTTGTTCCTTGTGATGTTAGGACTTGTCCTGATGTTCCAGCTTGATCATTTAATGTAATTCCTCCTTCAAAATCAATCTCTCCTTGAATTGTTGAGGTTGAACTAGTTACAGTAATTGTTGAAAAAGTACCAGATCCGGCAGTTATTGAATTTGACCCGATATTAATATCACCAAATCCGCTTGTTATAGAACCGGAATTTAGAATACCCACAGAAGTTTGTGAAGATTCATTTGGAAAATTAACACGGTAATCAGTTGGAAGCTTGTTAAGCCTATTTTCTAGATCTTCTATCGTAGTATTAAACTCTAATCTTCCTACTCCAGTAATCGTAATTGGGGAACTTCCTACTACCTGCTGAGTGATTGTTCTGTCTATATATCGGACTTCTGGCTTAGAATTATTAATTACAACAGTAGTATCCGAAGTATCTTCCGATTTAGTATTAGTATTATCAACAATTACAGTGTCTCTACTTTCTTCACAAGAAAAACCGATCCAAGAAACAAAACCGCAATATGTTCGAGCAACAATACCCTTAATTCCAACATTTTCTCCTCCAGATGGAATAGGTCGACTATGTCTTAAGGTATTTTCATCTTCAACAGACCCTAAGGCAAGAGAAAGAACATTTGAAACTCCGGCAGTTAAACTTCGACTTGCAGAATCTTCTAAATCATAAAAACCAGCGTGCATACTTTGAGCAAGCTTTCCTACAGATGTTGTGATGACCTTAAAACTTGGTAAGTGAAAACCATCCGAAGTTTTTGATGAGGCAGGACGATTCTTTCCATTTCCTGACCTTGATTCAAAATCAAAATTAGCTATAGATAAAAGATTTGGAATTTTAAAATTAAAATCAAAATTTTGAGCAATATTTTTTAAATCTATTTTTTGAGAAGTTTTTGAAGAAGCTGGTCGAACTTTTTTATATTCATAACTTTTTGAATTATATGTTTCTGTAATTTCAAAATCGAAAGATACAATATTTGAAACTCCGGCAGTTAAACTTCGACTTGCAATGTCTTCATAAACATAAAACTTTTTATAAACTTTTTGACTGATAGTTTCTCCGACTTCAGCAAAATTTGAAAAAGTAACTTTATCCAAAACTGTAGCATTTCCTAAATGAACATTTGAAAAATAAAAACTTGTGATAAAAATTACAACCCCAAGAACTACTGGAATTAATTTCATATTCATAAATAACAATTTTGCTGAAGGTGATGGGAAAGAATTTTTACTTTCTGACTTTTGTTTTGGATTTGATGTCTTTGCTTTTCGATATTCCTCCTTTAAAGATTTCGAGAAATTTTCTGCTTGATGTCGATGCTCTTCTTCTACACTTTTTTTGAAAGAGGTGATTGAAGATTCTGAAACATACCATGCTCGCCCAAATCTCTTGCCTTCCAACTTATTCTCACGACAAAGTCTTCCGACATAGTCGCTTGTGTATCCAAGAATAGACCCTGCCTCTTTGGATGATATATAGTTTTGATTATCTAAATCTATTTTGTTCATTTAAACGTTTACGTAATCTCTTTATGTCATCTATTTTATCTTTTATTTAATATTCTTTATATATATAAGGTGTGGACAAAAAAATTTCATTTCGGATAGACGAAATAACTAATGTTTACAGGACGTTTTATACTTTTTAAATTAAGGTCAAATTAAAAAAATGAACTTATTTTAAAAGTTTCTTTACTGTATGAATATTATAAAAAATATTTCTAAAACACTCTATATAAAACATGTTTTATACGAAATAATTAATATCTAAGCCATTAAAAAGAGATGCCTGTGAAAAGTTTCACCAAGAATGCAATAACAGGAAATAGGAACTGCCATAAAAAGAAGATGAAAAAGATTAAAATCATAAAGCCATATTTTTCTAAAGCAAGACGAATACCATTATTTTTTTGAGGTAGTATAGAAAATAGTATTTTAGATCCGTCAAGTGGAGGAATGGGCATTAAGTTGAAAATCCCCAGAACAATATTTATTACAACAATCACTAAAGAGAGTTGAATGAAGGCCTCCGACAATCCTCCCCCAAATCGAATTATCATTCCAAAAACAAATGCTAGTAAAAAATTTGATAGCGGTCCGGCAATAGCGACAATCAATTCACCCCATCTTCGATTTCGTAAATTGTATGGATTATAAGGAACTGGTTTCGCCCAACCAAAAATTATTCCTCCGGGAAGAATCGATAGCATTAGAGGAACAAGAACTGATCCGACCGGATCCAAATGTTTTATTGGATTCAAAGTCAAACGTCCTGCATATTTAGCAGTAGTATCTCCGAGCCAGAGTGCTGCATACCCATGAGAAACTTCGTGAATGACAACCGATAATATTAGAACGATGATTGAGAATATTGTATTTTCCATGTGTTGCATTATAGATTATGTGTGATAGGATGACAAACACTTTTATGTCAAAGAAATGCGAAATCACAGGAAAAACATCTCAAGTTGGAGGCGGTTACTCAAACCGAACTCGTGCTACTAAGTACAATCCAACTGGTAAGAGACGTCGACAAGTTAATCTTCAAAAGAAGCGGGTTTTTGTTCCTGAGATTAATAAAACTTTGACTCTAAAAATTTCTACAAAAGCCATCAAAACAATTAATAAGAATGGTGCTTACAAAACATTAAAGAAAGCAGGATTAATTTAGCCGAACATTTCCAGACCAAGAAATGTTTTAGGCTATTCAAATACAATCTCTTCTCCGTTAGATCGTGCAATAATTGTTCCACGATTTTTTGTTTGTAAAATCTCTATATCAAATTTTCCTAAAGTATTAATTACTTCTTCATGGGGATGACCGTATCGATTATTTTCTCCAACTTGAATAACAGCATATTCAGGAGACACATCTTCTAAAAATTTATTCGAAGTAGAAGTATCTGATCCATGATGGGCGACCTTCAAAACATCACTCTTTATATTTTTTCCATATATATTAGATATTTTATCCTCTGTTTCTTTAGAAATATCTCCAGTAAATAAGAACGAGGTTTCTCCATAAACCAATCTGGCAACTACTGACTGATCATTACTACTCTTAATTTCGATACTTTCGTGATTTGGCCATAAAATATCAATGAAAACATTATTCTCTTTATCTAAAACAATTCTGTCTCCTTTATCTAAATAAACCTTCTGTATAGCCAAATTAGATTCTAAATAAGACTTAATTTCGGAAGAAATGGCCTTTGAATTCATGTCAGATATAATATTGCTATTAATAACGCTTATCTTATAGCCATTTAAAACATCTACCATTCCTCCAATGTGGTCCAAATCATCATGTGTTCCAATTACAAAGTCTATAGAGCGATCAAAAAATGACATCATCCCGCCTAATTCTCTTAAAACAGCTCCGTTCAAGCCAGAATCAATCAAAGCTTGTGTACCGTTTGGAGTTTCTATATAGATAGCATCTCCCTGACCCACATCTAGGAAGGCAACTGTTAATATATTCTGATCTTCCTTATTTATATATAAAAAATACAAACTTAAATTTAAAATAAATAGCAAAATCATAATCACTGATTTATAAATCATCATAAATAAGTAATTATAGAAAACTATAATAAAGTTTCACTAAATTTTTATTAAATATATTATAATGAATATGCTATTGTCGTTGTATTAAATATATGGAACTACTTTCAAAAAAATTAATAAAAAAATCACTATCTATAATTTTTATTATATACATAATAGGTCTTACTCTTAACATACTCTTCGGCGTTCAAAGTATCGGAACTTATAGTTTTGTATACCTATTCTACTTATCTTTTATAGTTGGAGTTCTTGTTGGTATATATGCAATCAAAAGAGTTAGTATTGGTAGCTTAATAGGAAGAACCCTGCTTGGATTCACTCTCGCAAATAGCTTAATTATCATAAGTTATTTATTTTGGGACTATCACTTTTTTCTTGGTAAGAGCTATGTATCCTATCCGGAGATAGGAAATATCCTATTTTATTTATTTCCTGTAGTTATCACACTTTCTATTTTTAGCTTACTAAAAATATATTCTATAAAAATGAAACCGGTCGCATTAATTTCAGCATTAGCAATATTCATGATTCTAGCTCCAGTTTTAATGACAGTACTTGGAGAACCTCAAAGCTTTTTTGAAGGAGCTTATGTCTTTACTAGCGCCATCCTCATAACACTTCCAGTACTACTCCTAATGACAAAAAATAAGAGAATATTAATAGTAACCACTTCGCATATTTTTGCTATGGTGCTGATGGTAGTTGCTGATATTATGTACACTAGAGAAGTAGCTACCGCAATATACCAGTTTGGTAGCCTTAGTGACATGCTATATATAATCTCAGGAGGTTTATATAGCTTAGGTATTTACAATATTGCTAAATCAATATTTGGCAAAACAATAAACACAAACAAATATGAACAAATACAAAATCAAGGAATTTAATATTCCAGAATTAAAAGGAATATCTCAAACAACAATTAAAGAGCATTTGAAACTATATTCGGGATATGTAAATCACACTAATTTAATTTTAGAACAAATTGATAAATTAAAAGAGACTGCGGATGACAAGCAAGGACCGGAAGATACTTATGCTCTATCAGAAATGCAAAGACGTTTCTCATTTGAATTTGATGGAATGAAGAATCATGAAATATATTTCGCTAGTTTTGAAAATGGACCAGCGCCATTAAAGGATGAGGGTACCTTGAGAAAAGAAATAGAAAAAGAGTGGGGTTCATTTGATAATTGGTTAAAACGTTTTAAAGATGTTGCAAAAACTAGAGGTGTTGGTTGGGCAATGCTTTATTTTGATAAAGAAAATAACAAACTTCTAAATAGTTGGGTAGACGAACAACACCTAGGACACCTAACAGGGCTTAAGCCAATTTTGGCACTCGATATGTGGGAACATTCTTTTGTTGCCGACTATCAACCAAGCGGTAAAGGAAATTATATTGATGATTTCTTTGAGAATTTAAATTGGGAGGTTGTTGAGGAGGGTTTAAAAAACATAAACAGCAAAATCTAAATCAGAAAACACTTCTACAATTTTTAATATATAAGAAAGAATTAAATAGCTAATATAAGCAAAAACTGTTGCGATTGGAGAAAAGATATAAGAAAAAATAATAGTAATAAAAGAAGTTAGCATTACAAATGGAATTAACGGCAAAACTAAAATATTAACTACTAGAGCAACGACTGAAATTTCTCCTGTCATACCTATTAGCAAAGGGAGCACTGCAATTTGAGTTGCAACAGTCGCAGAAACAATTGTTCTTAATTCAAAAAAAGAAGGAATCCATTTTATTATTTTTTCTATCAAAGGAGATAGATTGATCAAACCAATGGTCGCCATAAAAGAAAGTTGGAATCCTGGATCAGAAAGCAAGATTCTCGGATTATAAATGATCATTACTAATCCGACCATAAACAGAGCCCTGTTTACAGAATATCTCCTATTTATAACTTCAGTAAATAAAACTAATAGCGTCATAATTCCAGCCCTAACAATAGTTGCTCCTCCTCCAACCATTAGAACAAAAAGAATTATTAGTAAGACAGAAATTCCTATGGAAATGTTCTTATTCAAAAATCCTAAACCTTTTCGTATTGCTTCTGCAATAATCGAAATATTATATCCCGACAAAACCACAATATGAATTAGCCCAACTATTCTAAAATCATTTAATAAACTTTTTCCTAAAGATTGTTTTACTCCTAAAAGTAATCCTCCTGCAAATTCTGCATAAGGTGAAGGAATATTTTCTTTCAATTTATTCATGAAAGATTCTTTTAGACTAAATAAGGACTTTTTAATTTTTGATGCTTGATTCTCTTTAATTACAGAAACACTTGGATAATACATCTGACTGTAAATATTATCTTTTTCTAAAAAATCTATATAATCAAATTCAATCCCATTTTCATTTTCAAAGTTTTCTGGAATTTTAATAGTTCCAAAAACAGAAACCTTGTCTCCATATTTAAATTCTGGATATCTACCCATGATTATTCTAATATTTTCTTTAGGATTTTCACCAAGATTATCTAAAGAAACAGTATAAATAGTAGAGTTTTCTCTTTTGTCTGGTTCACTTTTTATAATTCCATCCAACTCTATTTTTTCAGATGCGTATTTTGTAAGAATTGGGGTTTGAGAGTTTGTGTAAATATTTATTCTTAAAAAACCAAGAGATAATCCAATACTAGTAATTAACAAAAATACTAAAACTTTTTTATCTATATTCTGATTCTTAAAATACAAAACTAAAATCAAAATGCTTAGCAATAAAAAGAATGTTAGCGAACTGAAACTAATATCAGTTTTCTGAAATAAAATAATACCGAATAGAAATGAAACAATGAAGCCATAATAGTAAATAGCATTCATTCATACACATTAACAAACTGTTATGAATATTTTATGAGGAAAAGTTAAAGAAAAAAGTCAGGGTTGAACCCTGGCCGATTAAACTCCCCATTCTTTTAAAATAAGCTCTTCATCTATCTGACTGACAGACTTTCTAAATTTAACATTGGCTTTACCCTTAATTGCAGCTTCGCATTCTGCCCAAGTTTTATATCTTTGTACCTTTCCACCAATAAGACTCATGTATGAATAGGCTTTCATTTTTGATCGATTCTTTTGATTAGCTTTTTCTGGGTCTACTTTAGTATTTAAAATATCGATTCTATAATCCTCTATCTCTCCTTCAAATAACTTAATTTCTTTTTTATCTGCAAAGATTGTGGCGATTTCATCAACTCTTTCATTACCAGGAATTCCTGAATGCCCTTTAACATGTTGATACTCTACTTTCCTACCTTCACTTAAGCGATACAATTCTTCCCACAAATCTCTATTTAATACTTCAGTATTTTGTTTTGTCTTCCAGTCGTTTTTCTTCCAATTAAAAATCCATTTTGTCATTCCATTAATAAGATAACTAGAATCTGTAAAGACCAGAACGCTTTCACTTTTCATCATTCTGAGAGCCTCCAATAAAGCTCTCATTTCCATATTATTATTAGTTGAATTAGATTCATGCCCCCCAAGCTCTCTAACAAATTCGTTTTCTACCAAAATAGAGCCCCATCCTCCTCTACCAGGATTCCCTCGAGATGCTCCATCTGAAAATATAATTGCTCTATCTTTCATAATTGTAGGGGAAAGTATAACACGACTAATTATGTCAAAACTAATTCCTGTAAAATTCTTATTAATTGTTATAATAAAAGAACTTAATACAAGTTTATTCTTATGCTATTTTCTTTTTATAACTTTTTCAAAAACAAAAACAAAACGCCTGCCGAAGTAGAGGGTATTTTTTCATACCTTGTTTCTCTGACAAGACAATCTGACTCTGAAGAAAACTACATAAACCAGTTTAATAAACAAAAAAGAAAATATAAAAGCAGAAAAGAAGGAGATAGTGTTTTTATTAAACTATATTTAACTTGGGAAGAGTTTCTTGCCAATAACAAACTAGCCGCCGGTGAGGAAATCACCAAAGAGAAAATAAGAACTTATATAAAAAATAATATAGACATCACAAAACTAAGCCCTTCTTTTCAATTAGTCTTTCTATCAGAAAGAGAGCAAGGAATCCTTATATATGAATTGTCATTAGAAAAATTAGCCGGATACGTTATAAATAATCTCGGACTTGAAAGTTTTAGTCGATTAATGAAAGAAGCTGGAGGAGATACTGTATTTGAAAAAATTACAGTTATCGATAAACAGATAAAATTTGATAAATTAAACGAAGTTATTGTAGGTGATTCGATAACATATCCGACAGCAAAAATTGTTCAGATATTTAAAGGCTTCATATCAACATTTTATAATAAAATAGAGCTTTCTTTGGGAGAGCATATAGCACACGGCTTATTTAAAAAACTGTATGATGATTTTCAACAAACATTTAATTCTGACTTCGCATCCCAACTTCTTAAAATTACCCCCGAAAAAGTATTGGGCTTGGAAGAGTGGATTTCATTACTTTCAAAATCTGAACTGGAAAAACAGGTTCGTTACAAGACTGAGGAATTAGAGATTCTAAACGATAATTTAGAGAAAGAGGTAGACAGCAGAACAAAAGAACTGAAAGTTGCTTATGCGGACTTGAAAGAATTGGATAAAAAGAAAAGTGAATTTATTTCTGTAGCAGCTCATCAAATTAGAACGCCTGTTTCTGGCATTAAGTGGGTCCTCGACATGGTCCTTAATGGAGAAGTTGGTCCTATTACGCAAGAGCAAAAGGAGATGATTAATAAAGCTCACACAGCAAATGAGAGCCTTCTTCTAATTGTTAATGATCTTCTAGATACAGATATGATTTCAACTGGTAAATCTAAATACCGATTTAAAAAACTAAATATAATGGCAATGATAAAGCAGACGATCAAAGAACTCTCAGCTCAAATCAAACAGAAAGATATAACCATTACTCTAAAAAATAAAGAGGGTGACGATGAAGAATCTGGGCTATATAATGTTTTTGCAGATAAAGTGAAACTCCAACTAGTTCTTCAAAACCTGCTCGACAATGCCATTCACTATAGTAAAGTTACTTCTAGTATAGAAGTACATGTGAGCAATGATACTAATAACATAATTCTGAAAGTTTCTGATCATGGTATTGGAATTCCTGAAGATCAACAAGATGATATATTTAAAAGATTCTATCGAGCCGAAAATGGCATTAGATTTAGGCCGGACGGCTCAGGACTAGGTCTATTTATTACAAAAAATATTGTTGAAAAACATAAAGGATCAATCAGCTTTGATAGTATTGAAGGCAAAGGAACCATTTTCACCGTCATTCTGCCAATCAAACACAACAGTGAATAAATCAAGCACTCTTACAATAAATAAGGTACAATAAACAATAATATATGGAGACAGACCTAAAAGGAGAAGCAATGAATCAAAAACCATTAGATAATAGGGTTATTTTATGGGTTGAGGATGACATCCTTTTGAGAGACATTATTGCAAAAAAGCTTTCAAAATTAAATACAAAACTTTTACACGCAGCCGACTCAAATGAGGCTTTCAAGTTTTTAGAAGAAGAAACACCCGACATCATTTTCCTAGACATCCTTCTTCCTGGCATGAATGGTTACGAAATTCTTGAAAAATTAAAAGGAAACGAAAAAACTAAAAATATTCCAGTTATTATTCTTTCTAATTTCGGACAAAAAAGTGAGATCGAAAAAGGAATGGATATGGGAGCAGAAAAGTTCCTAATCAAAGCAACTATTACACTCGACGAAGTTTTCCAAGAAGCAGAAGAGATTATTGAGAGAAGTGGGAGCGTTTAATAAAATCACTTTCTGTATTTTATAAAACATCAATGATTCTTAATCGTAATCCATTATTTCTACCGAAGTTTTCTTTTTCTATATGAGCAACCAAGTCTATATCGTCTCCTTCTTTAAATTTCCTCTTCCAAGAATCTGAATCGCTTGTTTGGAAAAATGCTATAGCAAATATTTTTTGATTTCCATCTTCTTCTTTATTAAAACCTAGCTTTAGGTGATTCTTCTCTTTTCCGAAGTGATCAATACTATCTATTTTTGCATTCTTAAATATAAAAACTGGCTTATGATTGTCTATTCCAAATGGAGATAGCTTTTGGATTTCTCTAAACATACTATTGTTAATATCACTTATCGAAAGTTGATAATCGATCCAATTTGGCTCAACTTTTTTATCACCGCTTTTAATATCTTCTTGAAGCTTTTCGTAAGAATCATTAAGAGCATCGTTCAGCAAATCAACACCTTCTGTAGTAACCACAAAACCTCCAGCCTGGGCATGTCCTCCAAAAGTTTCTAGAATATATTTTGAAACGCTCTTCATGGTATCGACAACACTAGTTCCTTTGGGGGCTCGGCACGAACCTTTAATACTAGTTCCTTCTCCTCTACCCCATAAAAACGTTGGCTTATTATATTCATCGACCATTTTGCTCGCAGCTAAACCAAGCAAAGAAGGCTTCCAATTTAAATTTCCCATAACTATTACATTTTTATCTAGGGAGATATTTTTATGAATTTCTTTAACCATAGCAGCAACATGGCCCTTTCTTTGGTCATTGATGTGATGAAGCTGATCAACTAAAGCTCCCGCCTCGACTTCATCTAAAGTAGAAAGCATTTTAAAAGCAGTTTCTGGTTCACCCATTCGGGATGCAGCATTAATTCTTGGAGAAATTGTAAAGCCAATGTCATCTTCAACTAATGTTTTTTGAAATGTATTAGTTTTTCTAAATAATTTATGCAAACCTTTTCGTGGAGACATTTTTAATACAGTCATTCCAAAAGAAGCTAATGCTCTATTTTCACCAATCAGAGGGACCATATCTGAAAGTGTCGCAATGGCAATCATATCTAAAAGAGTCTTCTCCCAACCATTAGGTAAATCAAAATCCCCTTTCGCCACCAAAGCTTGGACAACTTTAAAAATTACGCCCGACCCACATAAAACCTTTTCCGGATAATTACATGCTTTTTGTTTTGGATTTACAATTGCGTATGCATTGGGCAAATTACTTAATTCTTCATGATGATCTGTAATGATTACATCTACTCCCAAACTATTTGCTAACTCAATTTCTTCTACGTCAGTAATTCCACAGTCTATGGTAATTAAAAGAATAGATTTTTCTTTTTCATTTTCTTCTTTAATTTTTTGAAGTGCATTTTTATTTAAACCAAAGCCTTCTTTATTTCTGTGAGGAATATATACAGAATAATTTTCATGTCCTATTTTTCTTAAAAAATCATTTAAAATAACAGCTCCAGGAATTCCATCGGCATCATAGTCAGAATAGATTACTATTTTTTCTTTATTTTTTATTGCAGAAAGAATTCTTTCTACTGCTTTATCCATATTGTGAAGTAAAAATGGATCTAAAATATTCTTATCATAAGTAAAGTTAAAAAAAGTATTTGCGTCTTCTTTATTAACTATTCCTCTGTGATACAAAAGATGTGCGACCATATCGGAATATTCTCGCAACTCTTCCCTTATTTCTGTTGGTATTTCTTCCCGTAATTCATAGCCATTGATTCTTTCCATAGAGATGATTTTACCATATACTAAATGAACTATGCCTGAAGAAAATATAAAGAAAAATATAGACTCCATCTTTACAAAGATAATAAATGGCGATATTCCCTCTACTAAAATTTATGAAAATGCACATACTTATGCCTTTTTAGATATTCAACCCAATAATATTGGTCACACTTTGGTTGTTCCCAAAAATCCTTCTATTAATATATTTGAAATGAAAGAAGAAGATATTGAAAATTTATTTATTACAGTTAAAAAAATAGCAGTTGCTGTTAAATCAGGAACAGATGCAACCGGAGTTAATATCGCAATGAATAATGGAACAGATGCCGGGCAAGAAGTTTTTTACTCACATATTCATATAATTCCCCGATTCCCAAATGATGGTTTTGAGCACGGAAGACATTTAAAATATGAAGAAGGTCAGATGGAAAAAGTTGCGGAGAAGATTAGGGAGAATTTGTAAATAAAAAATAGATACAAGACCCCACCCAGGGCGGGGACCCTCTTACCCCTATAGGCGAGCCTCGGGCTTTAGCCACCTTCTCCGGCGCACTGTAGCATATTAGTGGGAGGGAATGATGACGCCCTGCTTCGCCAAATAAAAACTCATCAGAGGTCGCTTCGCATGACAAGGAAGATAAAACGAGGTCGAACCTCGTTTTTAGCTTGATTTTAAAGGGTTTTATTTAAATCCCTACCCCTTTAGTGCCTCAATTCCAATTAAAATTCCATTAGAAAGAAAATCAAGCATTGCTCCTCCTCCAGTTGAAACAAAAATTCGATCAGGTAAATCAAAATTAGAAATTGCCACCTGAAGATCTCCACCACCAATAATTACCTCTGCATCACTTTTAATTAAATTCTCAAGCGTTGCATTGGTCGAATCGGTAAAACCTTTTTCATAAAATCCAAGTGGGCCATTCCAAACAATCAACTTTGCGCTATTGATTAATTTTCCTAAAACTTCTACGGCTTGCGGACCAGCGTCCATAATCATTTCACTTGAATTTACTCTCGACGGAAGCTTAACTTCTTTTGTATATAAAATAACATCGGCAGGAACTAAAATCTTTCCGGTTTCAAATAATTCTTCTATTTGATCTAAGTGTGTATCAGATGTGATCGAAGAATCAGTAGCGAATCCTTGATATCGATAAATATCATTTGAGAGAGCTCCTCCCAAGAAAACCATATTAGCAATACTTGTGAATTTTTTAACTAAAGGAAGTTTTGTCTCAAACTTTGCACCCCCGACAATTAATAAAAATGGATCGGGAGGATTAAAGGCCTTCGAAAGCTCTTCTACTTCTTGAGAAAGTCGAATGCCGGCATATGCAGGTAGTTTTTTAGGAATACCAGTGATTGATGAATGGTTTCTATGAGCAACAGAAAAAGCCTCGTTAACATAGATATCTCCAAAAGAAGATAGGTGATCGATAAATTCTTCTGTACCCTCTTTCTCTCCATCATGCTGACGTAAATTTTCAAAAATAATCACATCACCAGAATTCATTTTATTAACTACACCTTCTGCTTCTTCATTATAAATATCTGGAACAAAGGTGTTTGGAATTAAATCCTGATCTTGTAAATAATCAGAAACTTTTTTAAGAGAGTCTGTTTTTTCTCTTCCAATATGAGCTAATATAATTATTTTTGCCTTATTTTCTTTAAGAAAATTTACAGTATCTAGACTTTTTTGAATTCTATAATCATTAGCAACCTTTCCATCTTCAGTAAAAGGAATATTGAGATCTAGTCGCAATAAAACCTTTTTTTCTTTCAAATCTTTCTCTTCTATTTCTGTAATTATTTTGAATTCTGACATTTTATTTTTTCTTGCTAACAACATCTATTATCTTGCTAAACTCAAATGGATTTAAGCTAGCTCGGCCAATCAAAAGTCCATCAACACTTCCTTCATAAATTATTTCTTTTGCATTATCACTATTAACTGAACCTCCATATAAAATCGGAATATTTTCAGCATTTTTTCTTCCAAAAATAGAAACTAATTTTGTATGAACATAAAGCGACATTCTGTGTAGGTCTTCGGGTGTCATAGCTTTTTTACCTTTACCAATCGTCCAAATAGGCTCATATGCGATAATTAATTTCTTAATCATTAGTTTTGATATTCCACTCAAGGATTCTCTTAATTCCTCATCAATAAACTTCAAATGATTCCCATGCTCGTCTCTTTCAGGTTCTCCAATACATAAAATAACATGTAATCCTAACTTAAGGCCTTCTTTTAGCTTTTGTGCGACCATTTCATTATTTTCTCCAAGTGCTCTTCTTTCAGAATGACCGACAATTAAAAACTTTGCGCCAGAATCTTTGACCATTTCTGGGCTAATTTCTCCAGTCTGAGAACTCTTAGAATCCCAAGACATATTTTGCATACCAAAAAATATTTTACTTCCAGAATATGATTTCTTTATTTCATTAAAATACAACGCTGGGGGACAAAAAACTGTTGTAATGTTTTTTGTTTGGTGTTTTTGTTTTTTAAAAGTATTAAATACTTTTTTTGCTTCGGTAATATTATCTGGGTGATTTTTCCAATTCCCGACTATTAGTTTTTTATTTGAAGTCATAATTCTATAAGTTTAGCATATGTTAATAAATCTTCTACATTAAAGCCCTAAAATATAGGATACTTAATATACGTTTATTAATTAAATTTAAATTATACAGGTATGAGAAGTCAAAATCATTTTGTAAGAACTGCAGGAATCATTTTTGGACTTGTTGCCCTTACCCACCTTTGGATAGCCCTAACAAGCTCAAGCATCAGTGTAGACGGTACAGGACTTGGAATGTGGATCAGTTGGCTAGCATTCATTGTTACTGGATATATGGCAATTGAAGCTTTGTCGCTAAACAAAAAATAACAAATAGTAACTTTAATAAAACTCCCCTGAGCCTGCTTGCTGTGAGCCGGTCGAAGGGGAGTTTTATTTATACCTTATTCAATTTCTTCCCAAGAAATAGTCTCGTATTGATCGCTTGTTAATGGGAAATTTGGCGGAGGACTATACAATAAATTAGCATCATAAATTAGATTTCTTGTTTCGTATCCAGTATTATCGGTATAAGCAAAACCATATCTATTTTTAGTTCCAATCATTCCGTAAAGAGTAACTGTGTCTCTCTCATGGTATGGAGAACAACCCGGATAAGACCACCAATAATAGTTAAAAGGTTTTCTATAATAATATCTTCCAACTCTTCCATTTTGAGCAATCATAGCTGCATCGATTCTAAAATCATCGTCACTAACTAAACCGATATTGATATTATCTTGAGCGATAATAGCAATGACATCTGACCCGTCATAATTTGTATATAAAAGATCAGTATTTATTGTAATACTTCTTCTTTCTGAAGGAGTATCAGGGAATCTTCCCGCAACAATAGTTAGCCTTGCACTATCAATCTGACCATCTACCCAAACATGATCTTCCAAAAAGATAAGCCCATTACTTGGATTATCATAATTGTCGATTAATGTTTGATTATTAATACTCCACGTTCCCCAACCACTCTGACCTAATGCATTATTACAACTTGACGAAGGAGAAGCTAAAGAAGTGACTCGATACAAATCAAAAGTATCATTCGTTTTTAAAACAATGTGATAACCAAGAGACCCTGATGCTGCAAAATAGTGTCCACCAGGCCCCTGAGCTTCGGTTTTAATACTAGCTAAATCAGAAATAATTCCCTCAAAATCTATAGCCGGCAAAGGAAATTCTCTTCCTGCTTCAAATACATCTGGTCTAGATGGAACTGAAGAAGGGGGGTTTGGATCTGCTGGAGAAACGTGAGTGTGAACGCCAAATTCATTATCGCCACCGTGATCTGGATCATCATAAGTATCTCGAGCACTAGAAACAACATTATGCGCAAGTCCATCAAAGCGAACACCTCCATTAGAATGAATTGGTCCAAAAACTTCAGTTCCTTCTCCAAATCTCATGTCAGCGTCAGCAGCAAATGCAAATTTTGCAAAAGAAGGAATGGCTAGTTGTGTTCTAATTGTTCGAGAAATACTTGGATCCTCCTCAAGAGTTCCTGTCACCTCAACCGTTACGATAGTTGAACCTGATGGAGGTGGTGTAATATCTAAAGAGAACTCACCAAGCTTATTACCGTCCTTGTCCAAAAAATCGTGAACGTATGGACCTTCTTCTCCAGTTCCATCTTGGTAATCATCATTATCATGGGCTAAGTGCCACCTATAGTATTCTGCTCCAGATTCAGCAATGTGAAAAGCTAACTCCCTCTTCTCTAAATCTTGCGCTCCTTTAATAGTCACAACAAACCAACTTGTTAATCCAACAATCAGAATCGTTGCGATAGTTCCAAAAACAATTGAATTAATCAAAATAAGTCCTTGATTATTATTTTTTAGATAAGCTTTTTTCATATTACAAATTATCTTTTAGATTACGGATAGAAACTTGTGTTGAAACAGTAATTGGAGCAGGGGGCTTTATTGGATCAGAATCAATAACCAACTCAACCTTAACAAGCCTTACGCTGGAAGGAGAAACTGGTTGTGTCAAAGGTAAGCTAAGTTCAGTTCCATCGTATGAAGAATCGTAATAAGTAAAAATACTGACATTAGTAACATCACGAACAACTTTAATAATCTTTTCATCGGCAGGGTCATATTCTAAAGGATTTCCAGATGACTCAGTAGTTCCTTTTTTAAATTCAGTTCCCTCTAAAAAATATCTAATTTTTTCTCTTGATCCATCGTTGTCTATGTCACTATAAAATGTAAATGTTCCGTCACTAACTTCGGCTAATGCGAAAGCACCAAGATCAGAAGGAGTCGAACTCCTAACTTCATTAACAAATGGTCGTAAGATCTTTTTTGCTTCATTTTGATTTTTTAAACCAGACTGGATAATAAAATTCAAATTAAAAACATCCCTTTGAAAAGTTCCGACGACGACAATAATTCCAGTAAAAATAGAAAGTGCCACTAAAACTTCGACCAAACTAAATCCCGATTTTTTTTGTAAAAATTTGTTGAACATATTATGGTGTAATAATTATTTCGGTTGATTGCCAATCAGTTGAAACTGGGAAAGTTGCTTCGTTGTAAGTTTGATATCCACCCTTCTCTACCTTTAGATTATAATCTCCTAAATCTAATCCACTAAAGAAAGCTTGTCCTGCTGGAGTACAATCGGAAGAGAAAGTGAAAGAAATGTCAGATAGAGATGGCGTGTGTGTATTAACAATTGTTTGTAAAAATGCTTTATATTGGAGATATCGATGTCCATTATGACTCGAGTCAAATGATTGTCCTGGAGCATCAAAATATGAAGAGCCTGTTCCATCTGGTCCAATAAAGTTCCAAGTACTAGTTGCGGTATTTTCTAAATTAGTAGCGACTTGAAAACGAACACTGTCTGCTCCAACCTCTGCTGGCTGATCGCCTGGAACCCAAGACAGTGTTTGAAAATTGGTCGTTGTGCCTGTATCAAAAATAGAAGATGTTAAGTTACCGCTTAAAACATAATTTCCAAGAACTTCAACTAATTTAATTTCTCCTGTTGGATTAGATATTTCGATATTTCCATCTTGAGATAAAAACCTGCTGTCATCAGTAAAATTATTTTGTCCTCCACCTCCAGACCAGTCTGTTTGTGTAATAAATCCTCTGCCAGTAAAATCAACTTCTTCATTACCATCTTTCTCAAGTGTGACTTCCGCATCGGATACAGGCAATCCTGTCGCCCCATCTTTTATTTTTACCAAAAGACTATTGGGGTTTTTGCTTGCGACGATCAAATCTAGATCTTGTGAGCTACTTGGGACCAAATCGAGAGGGACCATGGGATTAGATCCTATTAATTCATAGACACTATCGGTTAGAGAGAATGTGTAATTATCCCATTCC
>Ga0136555_1000409_pt1 | contig 17448 bp, 13 predicted proteins | sample AntRauTorckE5432_FD_104927 | JGI IMG/M metagenome (GOLD analysis project Ga0136555, IMG submission 104927) | Saline lake microbial communities from Rauer Islands, Antarctica - Metagenome Torckler E5 #432 | ecosystem: Environmental > Aquatic > Non-marine Saline and Alkaline > Saline | place...
ATTTCAACCGAAAACCAAGCTTATGCTTATAATAATCGTGGTTTTGCCAAGTACAAATTAGGGAAATTTGATGAAGCGATGACGGATATTGAACAGTCGTTAAATCTTTTTCCGACCAATGCGTATGCGTATAAAAATCGTGCGTTGGTCTATTTAGAAAAAAGTGATAAAACGTTGATGTGTAAAGATTTAGCGAAAGCAGAATCATTGGGTTTTACGGAAAAATATGGTAGTGAAGTGGTGGAATTGATGAAAGGGAATTGTGGGCAGTAATTGTAACAAATCAAAAATATTGCAGCAATTGGTTTTACTTTCTATCTAAAAATAAAAACTTCCGTCATTCCGACCTTCATCAAAATGACGGAAGTTTTGGCTATCCAAATAAAGTCAATAAAGCAAATAAAAATCTGCGAAATTTGCAAAAACTGCAAGAGAAATTTTTTATTTCCGAAACTGAAAAACACCCATTTTTTCCTCTACTTTTTCAAAAAGTAATTGCGTAGCATGTGTCTCCATAAATTGACGAAGTTTCTCGCCACTTTGTATTTTTTGCCATTTATTCAACGTAAATAAAGTCGTCAAACCCTTATTTTTACTAATTTTCAAAGCCAATTCATAAAATAATTCATATAAATTCCCCGAAGCCATAAAAGTCGCATAATCGGGTTTTATCAACCGAAAAGATTTATCCAAATTTTGAATTCGCAAATGTGGCGGATGACTGATGACCACATCAAAACCCTCGTAATTTCCATTTTCATCTAAAACTTCTGGAAATTCAAAACGCCATTCAAACGCATCTTCGTGAATATCTGAATCCAAAATTTCTTCCCGTTTTGTTTCCTTTCTTTCGAGCGCTGCGTTGAGCTTTTCGAGTTCCTCCAGTTCTTGTTCGGTCGGTTCGTAACCCAAATTTCGGTTGTAACGAATTTGTAATTCCAAAGAATCTTTCTTTCCTCTTGTTTTTGCTATTTTTTCTTTTTCTCTTTTATTAAACGTAACTTCAAATTCTGATTTAATATCGTCTAAATATTGTGATAACAATCGTTTTTTTGATTTTTCTTCTTCGGCTTTATACGCTTTTACCGTTCGTTTATATTCTTCAACGCTGTATTCTGTTTTCTTAAAAACAGCGTTTAAATCGGTATCTAATGCAAAACGAGCAATCAACGAATTGCCTTTTTTGATATTAATATCAATATTCGGTAACGTTTCCAACTGCGTATTTCGACGCTGCCGATAAAATGAACTTTTCAACAATTCCAACCAAAGGCGAAGGCGACAAATTCGCACCGCATTTCGATTCGTATCTACACCAAAAAGCGAATGTTCAATCAACTGTTTTTTCTCATAAAATATCGCTTCTTGCACGCGCTGCAACTGCGGATTTAGCTTTCGCAAACCCGTTTCAAAACTTACTTTATACTCAAACGGCAAATCAAATTTATTGCCGCCAAGGTTTTGAGACAAGTAAATTAACAATTCATCGCCTTCGATTTTCAAAGTAATTTTTTCTGAGAGCGATTTTCCTTCCGTATCGCACAAAATCCCTAATTCGGATTTAATGAGCAATAATTGATGCAAACAAGCAATTAAAAGTCGTCCAGAACCAACCGCAGGGTCGCAAATTGTAATCGAATTAATTAAAGTATTGGCTTTCGCCAAATCTTCCGATTGATATAGTTTTTTACAATTATCAATCAAATCTTCAAACGTTTCAATTGACCAATTAAAACCACTTTTTAATTTATCAATAACTGCTTTTCGTAAGGTATTTTGACTCATAAAGTCAATAATTGCAGTATCGGTAACGTTTGACGGAATTTCGTGACCAATTAATTTTTCAAAAACTAAGCCTAATTGAGCGGTGCTAATAAAGGTTTTCGTTTCGTCTTTTAAAATCGTTTCACTTGCTTCGATGCCGAAATCGTAAGCATCTAAAAATTTAAGCAAATAAGTTAAAGTTGGCAAAACCCAAGTACCACCATTCTCCAGAGTAGTATCCTCTTCTCCACTACGCTGGAGCGCGGTACTATTTGCAATCGGCAACTTCGTACTATCTTTAATATTAGAAATCCGCAACGTTTGCCGTTCCAAATCGGTGACTTCAAATAGGGAAGAATTGAGGTAGGGAATCCGTCCAAAACGCTTAGAAATATTTTTGTCTCTATCTTTTTCGGGTAAGGCCAAAACCTCAAAAAACAAGGTATTTATGGTATCAAATTCATCAACTTTATCTGGATGCAAAAATCGAAATGCACCTTTATCGCTATCGTCTGCATTGTAATTCATTAATTTTGTTTCCAATACTTTGAGGAAAAAAATACGATTGAGCCACGTAATGACCAATTCTAAAGCAACCTTAAAGTATTGCTCTGATTCTGTATTTCCATAGGTTTTCTTGTTTTGAAGGTGATACAAAACGTCCTCTGTTCGGAGTTTGATAATTGTATTTTCAATCAAAGAACCAATATTTGGGTTTTCGCAACGCACCAAAACTTTATTATTTCCCCGCCCTTTTTCTTCCAAACCAATAATGTGCAATAATTCGTAATAAAAGGTTTTGTTTAAGGTATTTTTTGCTTCGTTTTGAAGGTTGTTTTTTAAAAAATCAGGCGATAAAATTTTATAAATCTCGACTAATTCTCGTTTCGTTTTTTCTTGTATTAATTCGCCTGTCCCGAGAACTCCGTGGTCATTTTTTAATAATTCGAGGTGATTTTGATAATTTTTCAGATTAAAATAAATAGCGGGTAAATCCTCGTTTAAGTGTTCAATTTTCGCTTTTATCGTTTTATAAAATGCTTTTGTTACCGCTTCATTTTTACTTTTTGTTTGCCAATTTTTAAATTCATTTATAAAAACTTCATCGGTAAAATATTGTTTAAAATATTGACAATTAATTAAATAGAAGTTTTCAGCGTCCGTAACGATTATCGTTTTTAATGCGTCATTTTCATTTTTAATCACCTCTATTAAATACGCAATAACGATATCGTAAAACGATTTTTTATTCAAATTTTTAGTCGAAATCATTAATTTTGGATGGCGATAATCTGTCTCAAAAATCAAAATTTCAGCAGGATAATTTTCGTTTTCCGCAATGGTTTTTATCAAAATATTGGCTGAGAATTGCGTTGAAAAAGGGGAGGTATTCGGAAAGAAAAACTGAAAAAATTCGGTCAAATATGATTCCGTCGTTTCTTCTAAACTTCTCGCTCGATTTGTATAATAAAAATAGTTATCCAAAGCATCGATAAATGCCTGAAATGTAGATACTGCAACTTTTTTTCGTTGATACGTTTGGTTAACTGCTTGTTTAGGCAATTGAGTTTTTAATTCCATTAAAGTTGGTGATTCGTGATTTTTATCCAAATATACAAAAAGAAACGGAAGACGGAGGACGAGCATTTCGCTTGACGAATAGCGAATAACGAATAACGAAATTTCCATTTTAGTAACGATTTTTGTACTTTTGCACTCGAAATTACAAAATCTAAAATTGAATAAATTATGAATAAATTATTATTAGTCCTTGCTTTGTTGACTTTCGGTCTAATTGCTTGTGAATCAGACATTAAAGAAGGGGAACAGTTGGTAGAAATTTCTGGTAGTAGCGAAAATAGCAACCTAATCAGAAATGAATTAACGGCAGATGAACCTGTTGATACGGTAAATACGGCAAGAATCGTATTTGATACGCCAGTTTATGATTTCGGAGAAGTGAAAGAGGGCGAAAAAGTAAGTTACAGTTTTGAATTTGAGAATATTGGTAACAAATCTTTGGTTATTAAAGATGCTCGTTCGACTTGCGGTTGCACGATTCCTGAAAAGCCAAAAGAAGCGATTGCTCCAGGTGAAAAAGGAGAAATTCCGGTTATTTTTAATTCAACAGGAAAAGAAGGCAAAATATCGAAAGTTGTAACGATAACTTCGAACGCTTATCCAACGAAGTCCGAAGTTTTATTGACAGGATATGTTATTTCGGAGGAGTAATCAAGAACCTATGGGCAGGTCAAAAAACCATCGGTTTGGTAATTTGTAAAAACAATAATTCATAACTAATTAAAAATCAATATGTTAAATCAACTAATTTTATTACAATCACAGGGATCAGGAATAATCAACGTTGTGATGATTGCAGGTATTTTCATCGTTATGTATTTCTTCATGATTCGTCCACAATCAAAACGTCAAAAAGAACAAGAGGCGTTTACGGAAGCATTGGAAAAAGGTGACCGTGTCATTACATCTGCAGGTATTCACGGAAAAATTTTAAATATTATTGGTTCGGTCATAACCGTAGAAATTGCAAAGGGTGTGAGTGTAAAAATAGAGAAAGATTTTATTTCTAAAGATCTTTCTACTCGTACAGAAACGGCAGCGGAAGAAGCGTAATCAATGAGGAATTATAAGTTATCAATGATGAATCATTAAGTAGCGATAAATAGTTCATATAATTTATAATTCAATCGTATGCTACCAAAAATTTCACGTCAAACGATACAAGATTTTTTAAGTACCGAAAGGGCAATACTCCTACTTTGTATGGGTATCGCCCTTATTTTTTGGTTGTTTGTACAGTTATCGCAGCAGCAACAAACCGTACTAAATATTCCTGTTCAATTTGAAGTGCCTAAGGGCAAAATTCTAATAGACAAACCACCGACACATTTGTTAATTACTTTAGAATCAGATGGTTGGGGGCTATTTTATCGTTCGTTTCGTGGAAAGTTAAAGCTATTAAATTGGGAAATAAAAGAAAATAAACTGCTGAATTATGAAAATTTAAAAGATGAAGTTGCTAATAAAATCCCTAAAAATATCGTGATTAAAAATATTTCGCCTCGTCAAATTAATTTAAAATTAGATGTTTTTATTAAAAAAGAGGTCGAAGTAAGGTTGAATGGTAATATCGAAACGGTTTCGCAATTTCAGTTATCGAACGATATTCAATTATTACCAAATAAAATTAAAATAATTGGGCCTAAAATTATTTTGGAAGAAATTAACTTTATCGAAACGGAAAAAATAGATATTGAAAATTTAAGGCAAAATCAATTTGGCGAAATAAGGCTTTCGCAAACACGAAACAAACAAGTGAAATTTTCACCTGCAAAGGTGAATTATATGATGACGATTGAGCAGTTTTCTGAAAAAACGTTACTTGTTCCAATTTCAATTCCAACTGATTCCACGATGATTATTCACGTCATGCCCTCAATGGTAAAAGTGGTTTGTACCGTTGGTTTGAGCAAATATGAAATGCTAAATGCTTCCTTTTTTGAAGTTGAGGTACAGATAGATAGTACGGTTTTGGCTAATGGAAATCCCTTGTTTTTGCGACTAAAAAAAGCTCCAGACTGGGTGAGAAATATTAAAATTTCACCCAAAAAAGTAGATTTTGTGATTATTGAATGATATTTCTAATTCTTTTTAAATGAATACTCCAATATTAATTGTGGCTTTTAACCGTGCAGACAAGGTACAAAGGGTTTTTAATCGGGTGCGAGAAGTGCAGCCGAAACAGCTTTTTTTGAGTGTCGATGGGGCGAGAGTGCATAAGTCTGGCGAGGCGGAAAAGGTGAAAGCGGTGCAAGATATTATCAATCAAGTGGATTGGGAATGTGAGGTAAAAACGTTGTTTCGGGACGAAAATTTGGGTTGTCGAATGGGCGTTAGCGGCGGTATTGATTGGTTTTTTGAGCAGGTGGAATATGGGATAATTTTGGAAGATGATTGCGTGCCTGACGTATCGTTTTTTCGTTTTTGTGAGGAACTTTTGGAGCGGTATAAAGATGAGGAGCGAATCATGCAAATTTCGGGTTCTAACTTGATTCCAGAAAAATTTTCGCAGTACGACACAAGTTATATTTTCTCTAATTTTGCCTTGATTTGGGGTTGGGCGACTTGGCGACGAGCTTGGCAAAAGCGGGACGTTCATTTAACGGATTTTCCTCGTTTTGTGAAAGAAAATAAAATTAATAATTTGATTTCGGATTGGGGCGGACAGCGTTATATGGTTGATAAATTTCAGGATACTTATTTAAAAATAAACAATTCTTGGGCGTATGCTTGGTTTTGTAATATATTGAATAACAACGGTTTAACGATTTTATCAACCAATAATTTGATTCAAAATATTGGTATCGATGAGGAAGCAACGCACACGAAAGGCAGTGGTTTGGAACGGTATCAACTGGGTTCAACTGGGGTCGAATTTCCATTAAAACATCCTGAAAAAATCGAAAAAGTAGATAAAAAAATGGCAATGGAAATTTTTTATGTTAATTATAAACCAAAGCAATTGTTATTAATTAATAAAATTATTCCGATGGGTTTGTTGAAAGCGTTTCGGAAAGTGATGGCTATGTTTTTACCGTAGGTACGACTTTTAAACTCATTCCGAGTTCTGAAGACAAAATCAAATAAAAAATTCAAAATTTATCAACAATCACTAATTTACTATATTTGCACGATGAAAAATAAACACTTAATTGCTCCTTCAATTTTGGCGGCGGATTATACGAATTTGAAAGCCGATTTTGAAATGTTGAATAAAAGTGAAGCCGATTGGGTTCACGTTGATATTATGGACGGAAGTTTTGTTCCAAATATTAGTTTTGGAATGATGGTCGTGAAAGCGATGAAAAAAATGTCTGAGAAACCTTTGGACGTGCATTTGATGATTGTCGAGCCTGAAAAATATATTGAGGCATTTCGGGAAGCTGGTGCAGACGTGATTACGGTGCATTATGAAGCGTGTCCGCATTTGCATCGCACGATTCAGCAAATCAAGGCGACTGGTGCGAAAGCTGGTGTGGCACTGAATCCGCATACGCCTGTTTCGGTTTTGGAAGACCTGATTACCGAATTAGATTTGGTGTGTTTGATGTCTGTTAATCCTGGTTTTGGTGGTCAAAAATTCATTTATCGCACTATTCCAAAAGTGAAGGCGTTGGCGGATATGATTGCAATTCAGAATACGTCAACTTTGATAGAAATTGATGGCGGTGTGGGTATGCAAAATGCGGAAGCTTTGCTAAAAGCCGGTGCGAGAGTTTTGGTCGCTGGAAATTCTGTTTTCAAAGCGGAAGATCCTACGAAAATGATTAAAATGCTTAAAGACATCGGAATAGATATTGGATTCGTTTAGCGTAAGTAATTAAATACAAAAAGGGTCGGACGCCTGCCCAACGGTTAGGTAGGCAGGCGACTTCTATAACGTCAATAAAAATCAATGAAATACTTTATCACCGCTTTCCTATTTTTACTTTCACTTACTTCTATTCAAGCACAAACGGCTTCTGTTTTTGGACAAGTACTTGATAATCAATCCAAAGAAACAATTATTGGGGCAACCATCATTATTATTAATGCGAATAAGGGCGTTGCTACGAATAATAATGGTCGTTACGAATTAAAAATCCCTGCGGATAAAGAGGTTGTTATTGAGATTTCGTATGTCGGTTATTTACCGTTTCGAGACACTTTGAATCTAAATAGCAATGAAAAATACGAACTGAACATAGGTTTGAAATTAGCAACAAGAGAAACGGTAGAAGTCACGGCAAATCGCTCTGAAGAAATGATTAGGGAAGGTGTGAAACAGTTGGAACTTTTACCGATTGCGAGTGGAAATTTAGAATCTGCGTTGCCAACTTTGTTTTTGGGCGTTCGGAGTTCGAATGAATTATCGGCTCAATATTCGGTGCGTGGCGGAAATTATGATGAGAATTTAGTTTATGTCAATGATTTTGAAATTTATCGTCCGTTTTTGGTGCGTTCTGGTCAGCAAGAGGGTTTGACGTTTCCAAATATGGATTTGATTCGAGATTTATCGTTTTCATCGGGTGGATTTCAAGCAAAATATGGTGATAAAATGTCGTCTGTTTTGGATATAACCTACAAAGTGCCAGACACGCTGCGAGGTTCGGTGACGGTTGGTTTATTGGGTGCTTCGGCACACGTTGAGGGTAGCATTAAGAAAAAAAGTGACGAAACTGGTCGCCAAAGATTGCGATATTTGTTTGGGGCGAGGTACAAAACGAATGCTTATTTGTTGAATAGTTTGGATTTGAAAGGAGAATATAATCCACAATTTTATGATTTTCAAGGTATGCTGACCTACGATATTAATGAAGATTGGCAACTGAATGCGATTGGAAATTATTCAAGAAGTGTTTATCAATTTGTACCAGAATCGCTGACTTCAACTTTGGGTTTGGTGAATTTCGCTTTGCAATTTCGGGTTGCTTTTGAAGGCCAGGAAGTTGATGATTTTACGACTGGAATGGGTGGTTTGTCATTGATTTATTTTCCAAAAGATAAAAACTATTTTTTAAAATTCTTAACCTCAACCTATCAAAGTCGGGAAAATGAACGCTTTGATTTAATTGGTCAATACCTTTTGGGCGAGATTGAAACGGATTTAGGTAGCGATAATGTCGGTGAAATTGTCGGGATTTTAGGCATTGGAACAGAACATAGATTTGCTCGTAATTACTTGACTGCCAATGTTTATACCGCTCAACATAAAGGCGGTTGGGAAATTAAAAACGAAAAAAATAGCAATTCGCATTTCGTAGAATGGGGCATAAAATATCAATCTGAAACGATTATTGATGAATTAAAAGAATGGGAATTATTGGATTCTGCTGGTTATTCTGTGCCGTTTGATACGAATAATGTTTATTTGAATCAAGTCGTTAAAACGGATATTTTTTTAGCCTCTAATCGAATTTCAGCATTTGTCCAAGACACTTGGAATATTTCAGATTCTACCAAAGAGATTAATTTGACCTATGGCGTTCGAGCGCAATATTGGGATTTGAACAATGAATTTATCTTTTCGCCACGGGCTCAAATGGTTTATCGACCGCTGAATACAAAACGAGATATGACGCTTAAATTATCTTCTGGTTTGTATTTTCAACCGCCGTTTTATCGAGAGTTGCGGAACCAGCAAGGTATTGTGAATACTGATGTTTTGTCACAAAAATCGTTTCACGTTTTAGCAGGTGGAACGTGGGATTTTCCAGTTGGTGACAAGGAATTTCGGATTATTGCGGAAACGTATTATAAATATCTTTGGGATTTGGTGGCGTATGATATTGATAATGTGCGAATTAGATATTATGGTGAAAATAATGCGTCGGGTTATGCAACGGGAATTGATGTGCGATTGAATGGTGAGTTTGTACCGGGTGCAGAATCTTGGATAAATTTATCGTTTTTGAGAACGAGAGAAAGTTTTGATGGTGTTCAACATTTACGCCGTGAAGTTGGGCGACCAAACGACACGATGCAAGTGAAAGATGTTCCTCGACCGACCGACCAACTTTTTGCCTTATCCATTTTGTTTCAAGATTATTTGCCTCAAAATGAGAATTTCAAAATGAATTTGAATATGACGGTCAGTTCCGGACAGCCGTTTGGCTTACCAAATGACAATGTTGTTTATAGAAATACGTATCGTTTCAATCCTTATTATCGGGTCGATATTGGGTTTTCTGCTTTACTTTGGGACAGGGAAAAAAGCCATCGTTGGCAAACAGGAAGTGTATTGCGACATTTGCGAAGAGCGTGGGTTAGTGTTGAAGTTTTTAACTTGTTAGCAGTTCAAAATACGGCTGCAAATACATGGGTAAAAACTATATTTGCACAACAATTCGCCATTCCAAATTACCTAACTTCAAGACGGGTAAATGTTCGTTTTAGAGTTGATTTCTGATAAAGTAATTGACTAAAAAAAATATTATGAAATACTTATTTCTAATTTTCGTGGGATTACTTTTTTTAATTTCTTGTGACGAAACGACCGAAAGTTTAGACCTTGATTATGGTTATGATTATTATCCAGTTGAAATTGGAAAATACATTATTTATGATGTAGATTCGATTACTTATGACCCTTCCGGGAATGATACATCTGTCGATACGACGACTTATCAGGCGAAAGAAGAAATCGTTGATACGATTTTGGATAATGAAGGTCGGACGGTTTATGTAATTCATTACTCGACCCGAAATGATGTCGATGAAGCTTGGCAATTAGCTAATGTTTATACGACTGTGGCGACTTCGCAATGGGCGGAACGAACGGAAGAAAACCTTAAATTTGTCAAGTTACTTTTTCCACAAAAGGTCGAAGATACTTGGGATGGCAATCGCTATTTTGTGGAAGAAAACATTTTGGTAACGGTTCGGGGGGAAACTTTGGAATTATTTAAGAACTGGAATTCCGCAATAATTGATAAAGGAAATAGCACGACTATTGGTACATTTACCTTCGACGATGTGCTTACCGTCCGTCATGCGGACAACGAAAACTTAATAGAAAGACGATTTGTTGAAGAAAGATATGCACGAACGGTTGGTTTAGTTGAGAAAACGGTGATGATTTTAGATACACAATGTGGCGGAAATTTATCAAATTGCATCGATTTGTCTTGGGAAGAAAAAGCCGAAAAAGGGTTCATGCTCAAAATGACCGTGAATAATTATAATTAGAATATTCGAATATTCGTTACGAAAACATATAAATAGACCAGATGAAATATTGTATTATTGCTCTCCTCACACTTTTTAGTATAGAATTATCTGCTCAGTCTTTGAATAAATACTGGGTTCAATTTACAGATAAAAAAGATACACCTTATAGTATATTCAGACCACAGGAATTTTTGTCGCCACGAGCCGTGGAGCGCAGGCAGCGTTTGGGCATTGAGATTGACGAAATGGATTTGCCTGTTTCACCGAAATATATCAAAGAACTCAAAAAAAATGGAGCAACGATTTATACCGTTTCTAAATGGTTTAATGCGGCAACGATTTATTTAGAAGATGAAAATAAATTGGCAGATATTGAAAAGTTGCTCTTCGTCCGAACGGTAGAAGCGACTGGGCGTTACCGCAAACCTCGACCGATTCGCAAACAAAAAAATAGAGATTATGAAACAACTTATCCCCGAATTGATAATTATTACGGTCATGGTTACAATCAAATTGCAATGATGAACGGTCAATCGTTGCATCAAATTGGTTTTCGTGGCGATGGAATGTTGGTTGCGGTTTTAGATGGCGGATTTGTAAATTTTGACATTTCTCCGTTTTTTGATTCCGTTCGAACAGCCAATAAAGTGCTAACCAGTCGAGATTTTGTGGATAATGATGATTGGGTTTATGAAGCATCAAACCACGGATTTAATGTTGTTTCTACGATTGTTGGAAATTTGCCTGGCTTGTTGGTCGGTACTTCTCCTGACGCAACCGTGGTTTGTATTCGTACCGAAGAGGTCGGCAGCGAGTTGAGAATTGAGGAAGATAATTGGATAGCTGGTGCAGAATATGCGGACAGTTTGGGTGTCGATGTCATTAATTCGTCATTGGGTTATACGTCTTTTGATAATCGGGAAATGACGTATTCTTATCAAGATATGGATGGAAACACGGCTCGAATTAGTATTGGGGCGGATATTGCTTCAAAAAAAGGAATTTTGGTCGTCAATAGTGCTGGTAATGAAGGTGATGGTGTTTGGCGATACGTTGGTGCGCCTGCCGATGCGGATAGCGTTATGGCAGTCGGTGCGGTGGATAGAAACCGTAGAAAAGCGAATTTTAGTTCTTTTGGTCCTACACGAGATGGACGAATCAAGCCGAGTGTGTCGGCGCGCGGGTATCAATCTGTTGTAGCAACACCAACTTATCGAGTAGATTCCGTAAATGGAACGTCATTTTCTTCGCCAATTATGGCAGGAATGGTGACTTCGCTTTGGCAAGCATTTCCGAATAAAACGAATATGGAAATTAAAAATGCCGTCGAGCGAAGTAGCGATTTAGCTGCAAATCCGAATAATTATTTAGGTTACGGCATTCCAGATATGATGAAAGCCTATCAGATTTTGTCTAATTCATCCGTTATTTTGAATGAGAATACGAAACCGATTGCGATTCCAAATCCGTTCACAGATTATTTTGATATTTTATTGCAAGGAAAAAAAGACGATTTGGTAGAAATAAAAGTATTGAATATTATTGGTAAAACTTTAAAAACGATTAAAGTTCCCGTTAAAGGTGGAGAATTGAACCGATATAGAATCAGCGATTTAGGAAATTATCCAGCAGGAAGTTATATTATTTCGGTAAAAGTCGGAGCGACTTCTTACAAGGTAAAAGTATTGAAAGCGTAGGTTTTTAAGTGTTAAATATTTATTGTAATAATTTAAAGGTCAGTCTTTTAGGTTGAAAAACGTCTCGCAATTCATTTGGAAATTGTGGGACGTTTTTATCTTATTCCATCGGCAAAAGTATTTTGCCAATTCTTTCAAGATGAAACAATAATTTTCTATTCTTTCTTCTGATAATTACTTGTCACAATCGCAATATTATTTCAAGAATTTTAAAACTATAAATAAAAAGGAATTTTTTTTATGCAAAAGATGTTTTTTGCATAACATTATAAGCCACACTTCAACGTTATTGATTTAGAGCGAACAATTTCAAGTTTCACTACTTATTAAAATGTAAAAAATATAAAAATATGGACGACGATAATATAAAAAAAGAAAATCCAAAAGAAGAGCCACAAGAGGATTCTAAAAAAGATTTTGAAAAGACAGAAAATCAATCAGAAGAATCAAAAGAACAAACCGAAACGCCTTCCGAAGAAGAAGTGCGTTATGTAGATTTTTATGGACGCTTGCGAGAGCGAATTGATAAACAGCTAAAAGATAGTTATAACAAGGATTCTCCGGTTAATAAAGTAGTTAATTTGATTGCATTATTACCCGATTTATTACACTTGAATATCAAATTATTATTCGATGGAAAAGTCACCGCAGAGAAAAAAGGAGCAATTTTAGGGTCAATTATTTATGTGGTTTCGCCAATTGATTTAATTCCGGATATTATTCCAGCTATTGGCTGGTTAGATGATTTAATTGTGATTACAATTGGCTTGAATGCCCTTTTTGACGATACAAAAGACAAATATATTCGGAAAGCAGTCAGTAAATATTGGGTAGGTGACGATTCTGTTTTTGACACAACGAAACACATTATTGACGTTTTGGATAATGCTGTTGAGTTTTTACCTCGAAAAGTATTAAAAATCATTAAAGATTTGCTCCGAGGAAAATAGTCATAACACAAAAGTCACAACGAAGTGAAATTAACAATAGACGGCTGTATCATGTATTCAAAAATCGAATGGTTTACAAATTTACGATTTGTTAAATATTAAACAAAATGTTATTTTATCTAATTTAAAGTCAAATTATCAATTAATCAGTAACAATTCGTCATTTTTTTAGTATTAAAATCATAATTTCGCCGCCGTAAAAGCAAACATAAATGTCAAGTATTTTCCAATAATCAAGGTTTGAAACGATAATTTAATAATCAAACAATTTGATAATATTTTATTTTTAATAATTAGTAAATAAAAAAAATGAGGGTAGCAGTTGTTGGTGTTACAGGCTTAGTTGGTCGAGTAGTGCGTCAAGTTTTGGAAGAAAGAAATTTTGAGATTACGGAATTTTTGCCAGTTGCGTCGGCACGTTCAGTTGGAAAAGAGGTCGAATTTAGCGGCAAACAATATAAAGTTATCAGTATGGAAGATGCAATTGCGGCAAAGCCAGATATTGCGATTTTTTCGGCTGGCGGCAGTACTTCTTTGGAGTTTGCTCCAAAATTCGCTGAGGTTGGAACGACTGTAATTGATAATTCTTCAGCTTGGAGAATGGACGATACTAAGCGTTTGGTCGTGCCAGAAGTCAATGCAAATATATTGACAACAACCGATAAAATTATTGCAAATCCTAACTGTTCGACGATTCAAATGGTCGTTGCATTAGCTCCTTTGCATGAAAAATATAAAATTAACCGTTTGGTGATTTCAACCTATCAATCTTTCACTGGAACGGGTGCAAACGCAGTCGCACAGTACGAATCAGAGCGTGACGGAACGGAATTAGCCGATGCTTTGAAACCTTATCCTTATCCGATTTTTGAAAATTGTATTCCACATTGTGACGTTTTTTTAGACAACGGTTATACAAAAGAGGAAATGAAATTGGTTAAAGAAACCCGCAAAATTTTGGGTGACGATACGATTCGAGTGACGGCAACGGCTGTCCGTGTTCCGGTTCACGGTGGACATTCTGAAAGTATAAATATTGAGTTTGAAAATGACTTCGATTTGGCGGAAGTTCGGGCGCTTTTGGCAAGTATGCCAGGTATTACTTTGAGTGATAATCCTGCCAAAAACGAATATCCGATGCCTTTATTCGCAAAAAATAAAGATGAGGTTTTTGTCGGTCGCTTGCGTCGTGATGAATCGAATCCAAACTCCCTAAACATGTGGGTCGTAGCCGATAATTTACGTAAAGGTGCAGCCACAAATGCGGTACAAATTGCGGAATATTTGGTGGCGAATAAGTTGGTTTAGACAATTGTAAAACCGATGGGGTTTTTAAAATTCCATCGGTTTAAATATATCAATTCAAAGACGTTTGCCCGTAAACAGACCTTAGTTTTTTTAATAATCTCAATAATTTATAATTCATTTTTTGATTGATGTGAAAATATTGTCCATTGATATTAATCCAATCTTGTTCTTTGCGAATATCGTACAATTCTTCAAAATAAAAACGGTTCGGTGTATTAAAAGCGGCTTTCCAATAAATGCCCTTATTCGTAATCGCATAACCTTCTTTGCAAGAACCAAAAACCGTTTGGTCGCTAATCACCAAAGGCATTTCGGCCTGAGTTGCAAACAAAAATGACTTCCACGCATTTTTGAGTTTTGGCATCGGCATTGTCAGAAAATTCGTGTAATGTTTTTCGTCATTTGTATCAACATCTAAATAATCAAAAATCATTTTTTCCAAATTCAAATCCTCTTTTTTGATTAATTCCCAACGAGTCACATCAGGCGGCTGCCAATCATTTAATGCTCGTGTATGTGAAGTTGTAAATCGATTTAAAATGGCTTCAAAAGCATCATCAATTAATATATCTACTTGATAATCAGCATCTTCGGGATGTAAATATGGAACTTGTTGTAACTCTCGAATTAATTTTTTTTGTCGCTGACTGAAATAAAAATTGAAACCAGAATCGTAAAAAGTTTGGACATATTCTGAATATTTTTTCTCATCGCTAATCTCAATAACCCTACTTCTCAGTGCTTGGAAAAAATAGCTTTTTATTGACTCTTCCAATGCCAATTCATCAGAAAAAGGCACTTGAAATATAGGTTTATAAATGCGGGTTTCTTTATCGGGTTTCTCCTCTTGCGATGCTTTCGCTTTTTGAAAATCCTCCTTATTTTTTCGCTGTTTTTCGCTGTGTTTTTTTCGTTCCTCCTCCTGTTCCTTGTCTTCATGCAGTACATCGCCGCAACCAATACAAAAAGCGGCATGAATAGGATTTAAAGTGCTACAAGCCTGACACGCTTCCATTCTTAACACAACGGCTTCTCCGCAGCTATGACAAAATTTAGCGTTTTTTAATAATTTAGAACCACAGTGCTGACAATTCATTGTAATAATATTTTAGGATGTAAAGGTAATTTAGTTTTGTATCGCAAAAGCTAAAACCAAATTACGATTTACAAATTTACAAAATTCAAAACAAATATATTTATTTTGCAACAAAAAGTTTGATAAAAACAAATATATTCAGAAAATAGTAGAGAAATTTTTAGCTTTTAATGTAAGTATTTTTAGACTTTGGACGGAATTAATAAAAAATATCTGATACCGATTTTTCGGAGAGACCGTGGTGGTGGCGTGGTGGTGGCGTGGTGTCCAAAATATTCCGTCCAAAATTAAAAAAAAGATAGTCTTTTTAATCTTTAAATTAAAACTCTGATTGAGCTTTCGGAGAAGCGGCTCACATAAAAATACGATATTTACGAAAAGTATAAAAATTATTGTTTTTATGAAGCCTTTAGCAGAACGATTACGACCACAAAATTTGGAAACATATATTGGTCAAAAACATTTGGTGGGAGAAAATGGTGTTTTGCGAAAAGCATTAGCCACGCAACGTATTCCGTCAATCATTTTTTGGGGACCGCCGGGCGTTGGTAAAACTACCTTAGCGAAAATTATTGCTCGACAATTAGAGCGACCTTATTTTGAATTATCGGCTATCAATTCCGGTGTAAAAGATATTCGGGAAGCGATTACAAGTGCTAAAAAGCAACAGTTTTTTAGTCGTCCGAATCCGATTTTATTCATTGATGAAATTCACCGTTTTTCTAAATCTCAACAAGATGCGTTGCTGGGTGCAGTTGAGCAAGGTGTCGTGACGTTGATAGGTGCAACGACTGAAAACCCATCGTTTGAAGTGATTTCTGCCTTGCTTTCTCGCTGTCAGGTTTACACGTTGCGGCATTTGGAGGCGACCGATTTAGAGGAATTATTACAAACGGCATTAGCGAAAGATGAGTTTTTAAGAATTAAAAAAATCGATGTTCAAGAGCGCAATGCGTTGTTTCAATATTCGGGCGGTGATGCTCGTAAATTATTGAATATTTTGGAATTAGTGGTGAATTCTCAAACTGAAGAACCAATAATTATTACGGATAAAATTGTCACGGATAATCTCCAACAAAATTTAGTGCAGTATGATAAAGACGGTGAAATGCATTACGACATTATTTCGGCTTTCATCAAATCGGTGCGAGGAAGTGACCCAAATGCAGCGGTTTATTGGTTGGCGAGAATGTTGGAAGGTGGCGAAGAGGTGAAATTTATCGCTCGAAGATTGATTATTCTGGCGGCGGAAGATATTGGTTTAGCGAATCCAAATGCGTTGCTTTTGGCAAATTCGTGTTTTGATACGGTTCACAAAATCGGTATGCCCGAAGCTCGAATTATTTTATCGCAGACTACAATTTACCTTGCAACTTCTGCCAAAAGTAATACGGCTTATACGGCAATTGATAAGGCTTTGGCGTTCGTTCGAGAAACTGGAAATCTTTCTGTTCCGCTCGAACTCCGCAACGCTCCGACTAAATTAATGAAGGAATTAAATTATGGTAAAAATTATCAATATGCCCATGATTTTGATGGTAATTTCGTTGAAGCGAACTTTTTACCCGAAAAAATAAAAGGTAAAATCTTTTATCAACCACAAAATAATTCTACAGAAAATAAGATTTTGCAGCGCTTGAAAATGATTTGGGGACGAATTTATAAGTATAAATAAGATTAAAATTTCAAATTAAAATCAAAAAATACAATTAATCCGATGTCAGTCTGCATTCCCAGAACGTAAGGAATTTGTATCCTAAACGTACAAAATTTAAAGGGCTTTTGACAAATTCCGCAAATTTTATAAAGGTCTTATTTAAAGATTCAATAAGTGCTAATATTTAAGATATAAAACTAATTTTTTACCCAACTTGTAACTTTTTAAAATCATCTCGTTAGGAGG
>Ga0136555_1000416_pt1 | contig 17285 bp, 20 predicted proteins | sample AntRauTorckE5432_FD_104927 | JGI IMG/M metagenome (GOLD analysis project Ga0136555, IMG submission 104927) | Saline lake microbial communities from Rauer Islands, Antarctica - Metagenome Torckler E5 #432 | ecosystem: Environmental > Aquatic > Non-marine Saline and Alkaline > Saline | place...
ACCTCGAAGGATGCCTCGGATCCACTTGCGTTGCACAGGTGCCTTGACCGGCTCGACGAGACGGTTCCAACGGTACCAGCCACGTCCACGTAGCACCACGGACACCCGAGATACAGATCAGACGAGGTCGCGGACACGGGATGGGATCGTAACTTTGAGTGAAAAAGCATGTTTCGGCCCTTTGCACCTTGAAGGAGTGGCGGTACACCTTTGCAATGCATCAACCACTTGAAGCACGTCGGACGCCCGTTCGAATGGTACCAGGTACATCTCTGTATCACCCCGGACACCCGAGGTATGGGTGGATCGAGGTCGCGGACACGGGCACACTCGTAACTCGAAAAAAAATAATCGATTTTTCTAAGCTTCTAAAGGCATACCTAGTCTCGTGAGGTGATTCTGAGGCCTTGGATACTCTCCGCAACAATTCTGAGTTGCTATTTCGTGGGGCTGCCAGCCAAGTGCATCACCGGTGGCTCCGGCTCACCCCGAAGGATGCCTCGAATCCGCTAGCAATTCACAAGTGCCTTGACCGGCTCGACGAGACGGTTCCAACGGTACCAGCCACTCCCTGATTGGCCCAGGGACGGCCGAGATACGGCTGGGTCCAGGTGACCGGCTATGAGGCTCGAGGTTTTTTTTTGGAATTTGTTTTGGGCAACACTGCGGGCGTGGAGAGCATAGCCAGACGCTTCGAACCACGCATTGGAAAATATTTTTTGGTGGTCCGGAGGGGCCGCGCCAGCCTGCTTGAGCGCGGAAAGCGGGTGTGGAAGCTACTACGAAGCCTTGCTCGACCGATGCCTCTGCTTGATCGTCTTGACAGAACACGCAACTTTAGAGGTGCTGCGCCAACCACCGGATGCCCTGGCCGTAGCTGCAGCAGTGCGTCACAGGAGTCAAGACCGAGGCAACTCGGTGCGCCTACCCTTCTTTCTTAAGCACGGTGCACATGAAGAGCTCAAGTGGACGGCTGTTGAGCGTGCCAGGCTTGGCCCATCCCGTTGTCTGGCCAATCAGCCCCAGCGCAGCCCGCAGCTCGTCCTGACTGACGGCCCCTGATGCACGCAGTCAGTCGCAATGCACTTAGAGTCGAGCCTCGTTGCACCTGGCGCGTCAATCTTGTTGCCCAGCACCAGCACAGGTACTTCGGCGATCATATCGTCTCGCAGCAAGCTCTGCGGGCCGTGTTACCAGATCCAGGCAACACGCCAAACAGGCTGGTACCTGGAGCTCGGCGCAGGCTTCGGGAAACCGTTCGCGGTTGGTAGCGTCCACCAGGAACACCACGCCGTCTACGGCAGGAAAGTACGTCTGCCAGACGCGCCGCGCTGCACCCGAGCTGCTATGAGAGTGCGGCAAGTCGGACCAAGGTCTAGACGCTTACCCTGCGCATGACCGCCCAAGTCGTACGTGGTAAACGTCAGGTTGGCAATGCTCAGCTCCTCCGACGCTGCACCGCACGAAGAGTGTCAGAGCAGCTGCGGCAAAGCTGCAGGGTCTTACTAGGATGCAGCGTGGGGTTAGTGGTCGTGACTCGGCCCTCGCGCAGCATGTTCAGCAGGGTTGTTTTGCCGGCGTTGTCGAGGCCCAGGAACACCAGCTTGCCCGTCTTGTTGGCCAGGCCCAGCGAGGCCAGTGCCGACCACAGCCAGTCGTACATAAACGCCATGCCAGGCGCTAAGTCGCGCGGATTGGCCCCCAAGTGGATAATGGCGTTTTGGTCGGCCCTAGATGGCCTTGCAAACTTGCTTGCTGAAACTTCTGACGCTGCACCATGCGCTGGACATTGCTGTTTGTGCTAGGCACTGTCTATGCAATGCCCTGGGACCCTTACTACCAGTGCCGCGACGTTCGCGAAATGATCGTCGGGGTCATGGTGACTAGTGACAGCGAGGCGCTGGCCAATCGCGCCGTCGAAAGCTTTTTCAACCAGACGTACCCGTCCAAGGCTCTGGTGATTGTCAATCCTAACCCAGCGTACTCGCTGTACCAGATGCACCCGTGCATCACCGAGATCACGGCGATCCATCGGCGAGGAATGCTGAACAGCGATGCCATGCGGAGCGCTGGAATGGCCGAGGTTCCGCACGGCACGGTTGTTGTGCTGTGGGACGACACAGTCTGGCGACCGCCAACGGCCTTGGCGGTGCAGCACTCGTACATGGTAGCCAACAACCTCGAGGGCTGTGCACTGCAGCGTCAAGCGTACTTCTTTCCCGAGGACAACAGCAGCACCGTCAAAGACGGTCGCGTGTGGGGCATTTCCAGGTCCATTATGACCCGCAACACTGGTCGCTTGGAATCGCAGATGCAGTACCCTGACATGCCCTGGGAGGACGACGAAGGCTACTTGAACCGCGTGGCGTCGCTTCTGGTTGACCAGTTTGAATTGATGCCCAACTCGCCCAGGCTCTACTACGAGCTGGTCTGGGGCGAGGACGCTGTTCAAGGCGCGTTTGCGCTGCCGGCTACCAACGGGTGGTGCCAGTCTGAAGACGGTGTGCCCCTCGATTGCTCTGCCGACGCTGTAGTCGATCATCGCGTTTTGAGCCAAGCGTACCCGCCGAACCTCTTGATTTTCTGATCAAAACCGCAGGGTCTGCTGTAAAGGAGAGTCGCTTACGCTCCCAACGACCAACGCAATACTCACCATGGCCCGAATTAAATCCATCGAGGCGTTCAAGAGCCGGGTCCAGAAGGTCGTCAACGAAGGCGCCGGGCTCAAGCAGGACAAGGGCATCAACTGGCTCTTGCGCGACAGCGGCGTTAACGGTGTCCGGCTGGCTTCGCAGCTCGAGGCGCGCAGCCCTGAGCTAGTCCAAAAACTGGACCTGCTCATCGAAAAGCGGTACGCAGAGGAGTACAGCGATCCCTCGCACGCTGAGCACGCTATATGGGCCGAAACAATCATGCCGCGGTACGAAGGCACGTACCAGTGGCCTCCACTCAAGCCTCGCAGGCGCCGCAAGCGTTCCAAGAAGGCCAAGGCGATGCACTCAGATGCAGTCACGGGTGTGCTGGACGAAGTGATACACGCCACTCTGAACGGCACAAAGCACTCAGCTCTAGACATGGGAATGCCGCTGGAAATGGACGAGTTGTTTTCACACGCGGAAGAGCATCCAGAGCCTGGCAAAACCAGCTCGCGGTACACCCCGAAGCCTAAGCGCAAGCGCATGGGTCGCAAGTGATCGGGCTTAGCTCTGCCTTGCAATGCAGTCTTCTGAAACGCTAAGTATAATTAAAACAATCGTGTACTGCTTTCGGAACACCTGTTTTTCGGACACCCCCTCTGTCCAGTCTCAAAACTGTCCGAAAACTCGACATCCAGATTCCGAGCTGGGCTTGTGCTTTTCTCGGGGCATTGCGCAATGCTCGGTTTCCGAAAAAAACACAAGGCCGACTCAGAATCCCAGCGGCCAGTTTTCGGGACACCTTTTCTTATGGACACCCCCCCCTGTCCGAAAATAAAGTGTCCCGAAAACTTGACATCCAAGGTTTGAGATGCGCCTTGTGTTTTTTTTTCCAACGTCGAGCAATGCTTAGCATGCACAAAGAAGCAACGCGTTGTATTCAGCGCGATCTTGTTTTCGGGACGATTTTTTTCGGACACCCTGGGTGTCCACAAGAAAAAGTGTCCCGAAAACTTGACATCCAGATTCTGAGCTGAGCCTGTGTTTTTTTTCAAGTCCAACATTGCGCAATGCTCCGAGAAAACCACAAGCCCACCTCAGAATCCCAGCGGCCAGTTTTCGAGACACTTTTTTTTCGGACACCCCCCCCTGTCCGAAAACAAAGTGTCCCGAAAACTTGACATCCAACTTCTGGGCCGAGCTTGTGTTTTTTTCCGACGTTGAGCAATGCCTAGCATGCACCAAAACGCAACGCGGTGCATCCAACGTGACCTTATTTTCGGGACAATTTTTTTCGGACACCCTGGGTGTCCCTAAGAAAAAGTGTCCCGAAAACTTGACATCCAGATTCTGAGCCGAGCTTGGTTTTTTTTTCAAGTCCAACATTGCGCAATGCGCAGCGAAAAACGCAAGTCGCATCTCAAAGCTTCAATGTCAAGTTTTCGGGACACTTTTTCTTATGGACACCCCCCCCTGTCCGAAAAAAAGGTGTCCCGAAGTTTGAGCGCTCATAAGCTCGAGTGCAGAGTGTGTGTGCATGCAATTGCTTTCGCTGTTTTGCTAACGCGCAAGTAATTTAGACTATCAAAGCGATTTGAATTGCACACTAAGCCCGATGGTTCATCAGCAGAGCCAAGAAGCGGGTGTAGTCGTCGCGAAGCTCGTCGTCAAGCTCGCTGTTTTCAAGCTCGTCGCACAAACGCCGGCCAAAGGCCAATCGGTCGGCTTGGGGCATGCTGCCGATGCTCGCCACCCAATCTTCGAGCACTTCGACGTCTGGCAACGGACCGTGCCCGTGCAAAGCCGAGTAATCGATGTGACCAGACACGATTGGCGCTAGGCTGCGGGCCTGGGCCATCGTGCCAATGCCAATGCCTTTGCCACCGGGCTTGGTCTTTTTGGACGGTGGCTTGGGCGGGTTCGGAGCAGCCTTGGGTGCTCGGTGTTGGCGCGGCATCGGTCGGCCCGGATTGATAGGCACAGGCACGGGCTTGAGTGAGGCGTGCCGAACGCCCAGGCCCTTGCGGCTAGCTCCCTTGGTGTTGCGCAGGCCAACGCCAAAGCCTCGCGGGCCTTGCCCTGGGGCCTTGTGCTTGGTGCGGGTTGCTTTGTGAAACTGTCGCGCAAGAGTCGCGTTGTGAGACGGCAAGTGCTGCAGCACAAGCTCGCGAGTATGGTCGTCAATGTTGGTCCGAGTCTGCTCCAGGTCGCCGAGGATGCGCTGGAACGCAACCGGGTCTCCCAGCATAAGCGCCGAGACCATGTGGTTCAAGTGGATCTGGCTGGCGGCTGCGCTGTGCCCGGTGCCGACGAGGACGGCCAGTGTGGTGTCCCACGCCGGAAACAGCACTCCAGTGTCATCGCGGGCTAGGCCCTCAAGAAAGGACCGGGAAGCCGTAACGCTGGCCTGCGCGTGCGCCAGGACACCCTGAAACAGCCGTTCCGACACCATTCCACGGCCCTGCACGGCAATCACCGACGCCAGAGCGTGGCCGATAACCGTCCAGTCGGCGTCTGACGGTGCCTGGCCGTCCGGGGTTTGCAGGACGGCCGTCAGGCGCTGCTGGACCTCGGCTTGGACCATCATGTGTGTCATGCCAGTGGGGAGCATTTCGCGGCCCAGGCGAGCCAAGGCAGTGCGGTAGTGTCGGAAAGCGCCGTCCATGTTAACGGTGTTTGGCAAGACGGTGAACACTGCCCGGACTGCTTTATACGCAACTAATAAATTCAATGGCTCTAGCTAGCCTTGCGCATTCGATCTACTATAGCCCGGTACGCCAGGACTCGTCTGGCTCGTTCCGAGGCCGAACGCATCTCGTTGTCTACCACAAAGGCCTCGCGCACTTCAATGTCGTCGGCTTCCAGCACCTTGGTCACTGCCGCCCAGGCCTTGCCGTGACCTTCGTCGAGAAGGTGCAGAGCCGACAGCTGCCGGGCTTCCTCGAGCGTCACAGGCGGCCGATGCTGATCGGCCAGGAGGCACTTGGCAATACTAACGGCCATCGCGTGGCCATCACACGCCAAGGCCCTCAGTAAGCACGCAGTGTCAAACTCCCAGGGACAGTGTGACCAGGTCCGGATCGTTGCCCACGCTGGCCACAGTGTTTCGGCGCCCGATTGTACCAGGCAGTCGTACAGAGCGTTTCCCGGGGCTCCCGAGTCGCCGCACAGCACGTCCTTGGGATTGATCAGCGTTGCCACAACGTCCATCGTTTGCCGCACCAGCAGCGCGTCCATGCCCAGCGTGACATGCGCCAACGCCGTGCCCAAGCAGCCCCAGCGCGTGGTCAGCTCGGCACTCAGCCGACCGTCAAAGTTCCAGGACCCGTAGTACTCGTCGTAGCCAAACAGGCGCTGCAGCTCGTGCAGGAGCTCGTCAGGGTCCAGTAGCCCGTTGCAGCGCGGCTGGGTTGCCAGAAGGGCTCGCAGCTCTCGCTCAAAGCCTTGGATGGTCTCCCACACTTCGGCTGCTGTCTTGGAGGACGGCATGACTGCAAATAAATGGGATTGAAGACCGATACGAAAGCACTTGTACTTGTGTTTAAATTCTATTTATAGACCGCCATTCAAGCAGGCCAAGGCTAGCGAGCAAACACAGGCGGCGCGGCCTTGCTCGACGCCTCGAGCTGGTCCAAGAGGCCGTTGTAAAGCGATCGACGACGGTTCAGACGGACCTGCCGCATACCCGTCCAGCCTTCGATGATGCTCCGGCCCTCAGCCCGCATGACCCGGACAAACTGGCGGCAAAACAGGGTCTGGCGCGCAACGTCAGGCGCCTGAGCGACCAGCTGCACGAGGTACAGCGGCAGCAGACCCTGATGCGGCTTTGCTCGGCCAACAAACCGCCGTTCGATGTACTGGCACATCCCGTACGCGTCCATCCATGCCCCAGCTAGCACAGCACCTTGCACGCAGTCAATGGCCAGTCCCCGACGGTTCTGAAACGCCCGCAGCAGGCACGGCCAAGCTGGCCACAGGTCAAAGGCGCTGCCCGACATCAAGCCGTTGTACAGCGCCTCGATGTGCTGCACCTCGCTCGCCAACAGCAGCACGGCTCTTGCAACAGCCGTCAGCTGCGCATCGGTCCACTCGCGAGCACCCCAGACCACAGCTCGCCCCACGGCTTCCATCGCCCTGCACTGCTCCTCGATCGGCAGCTTGCCAAAGCCCAGTGGTAGCAGGCGCCGGACGCCACTGTTCAGGCGAGGCTCTGCTGCCAGATGGCGGCGCAACCGGCACACATACGTGTACGCGCTTTGAGCCATCCTGCGATTCCTTAGAGTGTGCGTGGTGGGTAGCCTTTGGAAATTGCTGTGGCTACTGAGGCTCAAGATCAGCCTTTGAACTTTGCTGCGGTTACTTATTAAACTGAAGTGCAATTTAGAGTGACTCGAACGCAGTCTAAGGTAGTCTAAATCGGGCTCTGGCAAGCTATTTTAGGACTACCGGGAAAATCGCTTGACCAGCCGCTGCAGCCGCTGCAGGAGCCCGCCAGCGCAAGCGGTGCCAACCTTGGCCGTTGCATCGTCGCGACGCAGAAGCTGGTCAAAGACGCGCAGCAGGGTGTCGAGGCGCGTGGTAACGGCTGGGTAGGCCTGGTAGCGCTGGGCAATGTCCTTCAGCACCGAGTCCATCAGGTACAGGTCGGTGATCTCAGCTGACGTGGTCAGGTACTCGAGGATGCTCATGACGGTTGCCACGTCTGGGGCTACGGCAGCGCCTCGCAGACAGTGGCACAGCAGGGTGCGACTGGACGGCAGACAGCGAACCAGAACGGCCCATGCTGGCCACAGCCGGTGGCACAGCCGGTCTCGCAGCACCCCGTGCTCGACCGACTCGGTTGCTGCTGGCCCTAGCTGCTGGGCCATGGCCAGCAGGCCGCCCAAAACGTTGCGGATCGTGGTGGGCGAGGCTCCCGGGTGGCAGGCCAGCGCCCAGGTGACCACTCGGGCCAAGCAGTACAACCGCAGATCATCGGCGTCGTCAAACGTTGTGCTGTGCACCTTGGCCAGCTCCAGAACAGCCGTCAGCTGCGACGCCCACGCCGTGATCGAAGGTAGCTCATGGGCCATCCGACGCATCAAGTCGTCGACCCACTCGCCGTACACCCCGAGCTGATGCCGAGTGTAATCGTCACGCTCTGATGTCTCTGGCATGCTCACAGGTAAATGGGCTACTGGTATGTGATTGAGCGAAGCCTGCCTAGAGTAGTCTATAAATACATCTGCTATACCTAGCTAGTTTCCGAACACGCGATTGTAACGTGTAATAGAACGCGTTGTGATTGAGTAGGCTGTTCTCTTTCAGGCTCACAGCATGCAATTGGGCAACGCAAGCAGAAGGCGTTTGCAATCAGGTTCGCTTTAACCGCTTGCTGCCAATAGGCCGGTACTCGTCCGTGTCCATCCCGTCCTGCTCCATGCGATCCAGGAGCTGATCGTGAGCACCACCGGCCTGCCGAGCACCGCTTCCCCATCGCTTGGAGCGGCCTAGCCAGGCAATACTGCCCATGGCAGCGACAGCACGCGACTCGTATTTTGCCAGCGTTGCCTCCAGGATCATCTGCTGGTCGCTCTCAGACACGTTGAGGTCCCGGACATTGATGTAGGCGGCCAGATCCGCAGCGTACACCCAGGCCTGGTGGTCAATGCACCCTTCGAGTATCATTGGCAGTATAGCGGTAGCCTCCTTGGGATTGATGTGCCGAGCCAGCGGACGCCAAACCGGCCACAGCAGCCGCGGCTGGACGCTGAGGAGGGCCGAGATGCTGCGGGCGTACAACTTGAGGCCAGGCGTGTCGTCGTGCTGGTCCAGCAGGGTCAGAAACTCGGTCGTCAGCGGCACAAGGTTGCTGGGAGTCACGCCCTCGGGATCAGCCACCACGACTGCCAAGGCTCGCCCCATTGCCTGCAGGCGCATGTGGAAGTGCGGGTCGGCAGCTAAACCGGGCACGGCCGATTCCTCCATCAGGTCGGCCAGGGATGGGCCGTGGTAGCCCTTCTCCTTTGGATCGGGCTGCACGCGAGCGTGGGTCCGCAGGGCTTCCACAAACGCGTCGACTTGGACCGTCTCGGACGGCGTCATGGGCCGAAACTCGTTGGTCGACACGGCAGTGCGAACGTTGAACATGACGGGATGTAAAATGCAACGTAAACGGGTTGGTATAATTTCAATTGGCATTGTTCAAGCGAAACTCGCTCTAAGCTACGTCCACAGTACACTCCTTGGCAGGCACCTCGTACCCGGTCTTACGAGCGGCAGCGCTGGCCTTGCCGTTGCGCTCCGCTTCGCGCTTGAGCAGCGCTTGCAGCTGCGCAATGGTTTCGCACAGGTTCTGCGCGTGTCCAGCGTAGACTACGCTGTCGATCCACGAGTTGACCTCGGTGTACACCACCCACTTGACCAGAACTATTACCCAGTCCGTGTCGTAGTAGGTGCTGGCCAGCAGCGCAATACTGACAAACGCCATGCCCTGGCGAGCTCTCTGGTAGCTAAAGACGTGATGCGCTACTGCCACGAGGCTCAGGATGACCGTGGTGTACAGCAGCAAGCCCACAAGGTCTGCGATGAGATCCCCCGTCGTCGTGCTGCCGGTGGCCATTGTAAAATGATCTTGGAGCTGGTTAGCGCGGTTTCAAGTTGAATTGGTCCAAGTATAGCCTGCGCGTCAGGCTAAATTAGAACAGGAGCTAAAAATAGACCAGCATCGGGCCCAAAAGATCGCGCCATTCCAGTGCCCACTTTCATTTTACACTGCGCCATGACTCAGCGTGCTCGTGACGAATATCGCCACCTGTGCCTAGCCTACACCAACGCGCTTGGCGCATCGACCGCAACGCCGGCAGAGTGGACCGAGCGCATGCAGCACGTCGTTGCCGCTACCAGCCTGCCCAGCAGCATGGTCGATTGCCAGCACGTGCGAGTCAAAGCCCTTGCAGAAGCCGTTAGCATTGTCAGCTGCGACCTGGAAACGCAAGAGCAATCCGACGTCCTTGCCAAGGGCTTTGTGGCGTTTATGGAGCTGTGCGAGCTGGACCCCGTGGCCAGCGTTGGTGCTGGTCTGCGCAGCGACGCCGGCGATTGCTTTGTGGCATCGGCGTACACGATTCTGCAACCAGCCATGACGGGCTGGATGGCCCTGCCGTACCAGGCGCTCAAGACGGCAATCGGGACGCATCTCTGGGACGCTGCGAAGGACCGCATTGCCGAGCTGACGGTCGAGACCGCGTATGGTCGCCGACCACGCTACATGGCGGCAGTCCTGGAGTCGGCTGGCAAGACGTACGAGACTGGTCACCTCGAGGTCTACGAGGCTCTGTGGGCGCTGGCCTTGAAGCACGACTGGTTCTGGGTGGACCAGCGAGCCCAGAGCTTTCTGCTGCACTTTAACGCCGAGTCGGCCCTGGCAGCCATGACCAAGGACTTTGCTGCTCTGCACCGCGCTTCAGGGGACCCAGCTGTCCAGCGGGCTACCGAGGCCCGCTTGCGGCACGTGCAAGCCTGCCGTGTTGCCTGCTTGGCTGGCCTGCAGCGTCTGCCGTTTGACCCTCGGCATCCTGCGGTGGCTGAGCTCGAGTCGGCCGCCCACAAGGTCATGACGGCGCACCGAGAAGGCCAGCTGCTGCACCAGCCGGTGACCACGCAGCAAGCGATGCCGGTAGTGGCCCTGCCAGCCTCGAGTTTTACTAGAACCCGTGTTTGAATGCGTTTTGACAGTGCGAACCAATTTGACTGTTAAAACCCTGCTTCATTTTCTCTTAGCATGTCCACGTCACTTATAGAGCACTGCTTGAGCCAAGCCACGGCCGAGCCGACAGTCGACAACTTTTTCGAACCGCTGAGCTGGCTCGAGCCGGCGTTCAAAGCCTTTGTCGGACCGGGCTACACCGCCGACGACAACTGGGCTCGGCCTGGCCGCGTTCGAATCATGTGCTGGCCGGACCAGGCGCAGCCCGCACGAATACTGCTTGTCAGCCTGCGCAAAGCAGCTGCTGGCCAGCCAAGCCGTGCTCTGTTTGAGCGTGGCCAGCTGGACCGAACCCAGTCGCTGTTTGCGCCAGACGAGCGGCTGACCCTGCACTTTGAGTCGCCCTGGACGCTGCCTGAAAAGGAGGTGCTTCTCGAGGTCTTTCGGGTTTACTAAGTGAATTGGCCTGTCACCGCCCACTCGGGCACAACCCACGCCTCTAGCCGGACCTGAGTCTTGCGCGACACTCTCTGAACTACTGCAAGCAGCCGGCGATGTCGAGCCTCTTGCTTAGAGCTGCCGCCGCGGGCCAGGACCCTTTGAAAGCTCACTGTCATTCGGCTCAGCAGGATTTCCCAAAGCACGAGGCAGTCTCGGGCAGCCAGCTCGTGCCTAGACACATACCGCTGGCTGCCGAGGACGCTCTGCAGTGAGGGCTTGAGGTTGCACAGTGTGCCAAAGCGGCTGCGGGCTCTCTCGTGGTCTGCTTCAGCCAGGCTGCAAGCCAGCGCTCGCAGCCGGCGAACTGCGATGGCCTCCCAGGTGCGTGTTCGCGGCAGTGGTGGGTCTGGCAGTGTGCCAAGCTGGAAGCGCAGGCGGTGCACAAGGTCGAGCATGGACAGGCCTGGCAGACGTTCTTCCATGGTGTAAAATAAGCACTTCTGTAACGTCGAGCATAGCTTGCTCGGCCAACTTTGGACCAGTCTATTTTAGGATTTTCAGCATTGCTATAAGTGGCCAGATATTCTCTATTTGTTCATTTACTAGCACCATGGACATGCCAACTCACCCCGACACCCTTCACCACCAGATGCAGGCGTATCGCAACGGCCTCGAGCAACTGCGCGGCCTCAGCGGGCCCATCGGCCTGCACCTCCTGGACGTCTTTAACGACTTTGCCTTGACAGAGATGCGGCCGTACCACACTGAGCGCCTGACCGAGTTTGCCTGCGCTGTCACCCGCACAGTGCCTTCTGGCCAGTGGCTTCCCTCCACCGTGCTCGTCATCATCGAGACCCTGCTGACCATGGACCAAGGCAGCAAGCCTCATGTCTACCTCGGCCTCCTCAGCGGTCAAGCCTCGGTGCTCTGGCAGGCGTATCGCATCCTTCTGGCCGCCTACCCTGACATAATCCATGCGCCGCTGCTGTTTGACCTGCTGTACGGCGCTCTCCAGGCCAACAACGACGAAGCCGCTGTCACTCTTAGTCGCCACCTGGTTGAAGTTCCTGCCACCGACTTTCTGTGCATCCGAGTCCGCAGCGTGCTGTCTGTTGCCAGGGCTGCCAGCGAGCACGTCTGGCCTGCTGAAGTTGTGAGTCTGCTGAATCAGCTGAAGCTTAGCTACAACCTAGCATAATTGCAAACCTAATCCGTTAAGATGTCTTTCGCACACACTTGTCTTGCAGCATGGCAGCCTCACTCACTCTCGAGACCTGGGTCCAAGTCCTTAGACAGACCGTTGATACGTACGCCCAGACAGCACCAAGCACGAGCCCGTGGTCTGCCCTTGGCACCGACCTCAACCGGAAAGCCGCCGGGCTGAGCCGGGCTGCCGTGGCAACCATGGCAAGAGCCCTGGTGCGCATGGTGGTCGAGCATCCCAACCGAAAACAGGCGCTGGACGACCTCGGCTACTTCTGGCCCCACCAAGACCTGTCGCATCTCTGGCCAGGCTACAAAGCCTTTGCCAACCTGCCCAAGCTGAACCCCGATTGCGTAGTGCTGCACTCGATGCTGGCCGGGGCCATCGACGCCAAAGCCTGGGAAGCCGTGGCAGCCATTACTCGCCTGCAGACCCGCTCGCACGCCCTGCTGCAAACCGGCAACCTCGACCTGCTGCGAGCCAGCATTCCGGTGCTGCCGGCCAACACCAAGCGGCTGATCCGCAAGTGCCTGCTGGCTAACGCGCCCAAGGAACACAACGCGATGGACCGAGCAGCGCTCACGGTTGCTGCTTGGTACATGGAGTAGCATGGACAGTGGCTGCTGTAGTCTAGACTCAATTGCACTCCTTATTCCTGTGCTGCCAACACAAGACGCATCCCCCACTCTCTCTCGCCTACTCTAGCTACCCACGCCTGCTCGATCACGCTGCGGCTGGTGCGGATGGCCTGCGCCGTCTCGGATGGCATGTCGTACACCACGGCGCCCCGCACGTCCTTGTCGAGCGCCACGCACACCACTGCGGCCAGCTCGACTGGCAGGCCGTCTGCCAAAGCCTCGGTCACAGCTGCAACCAGATCGGAATCCAGCGGCGGACGGCCTGTTGCGAGGGCCAGAGGGTACAGCACAGCGTACGCGCTAGTCCACTCGTGCTCTGCAATCATCCCAGTAGCAAACCAGCAGTCAAGGTCGGCGTCCGGGCCCAGCAGCTCTGTCCAAGGTCCACGCAGAGGCCACAGGCGACACACTTGGCCCGAGATGAGGCCCTCAGCAAACGCGAGGTGGTTGTCTTCCGAAGGATCCAGCTGCGCAGCCTTGAACAGCAGGTATCCGATGCGTTGGACGCGATGCGCGTGCAGCAAGACCGCCTCGCAGGTTGCTAAAGCCAGGCCAACCGACTTCCACTGCTGCTGGCCGCGAGTAGAGACGACCCGCATTCGCTGTTCTGCCAGACCTTCCCGGCCAAACATCACGCTCAGCTGCTCGACCAGCGTGGCGTCAGTCACAGCGTCCAAGGGGTGCTCTGGGTGCTGCGCCAGCCGGGTCAGCTCGGTCCGATACTGGTCGGCAAGGCTCGCAACAGAGTCGTTAAACACTGGCATTGTGGTGATGTCGGAAATGCCTTTAGAACAGAGCTAGACCAAGGGAGCTTGGCAAACCGGCCTAAAATAGCATGGAACTGCCCCAAACGTGCTCGCCGCTGGCCGCAAACACCACGGCGGCCGAGCAACCCGGTTGCTTTAGATGCCACAGCCGCCGCAGAGCCTGGTCAAACGCGTCTGCTCCAAAGCGCTGGCTGAAACTGCGATGCACCCGCGCCTTGCAGTGCACGCGGGCACGCGAGGCTTTGCCATTGGGCACCAGGTGCAGATCGGTGTCCAAGGCCAGCCACATTGCAGCGCCCAGGCGCAGCGGCCATCGCTGCGCCAAAACGGGCACCCAGTGCACCAAGTCGCTCTGCAAAGCAGGCCGGTTCCGGTCGGCAAACCAGGCTTCGACCACGCTGGTTGCCAGCGACCACTGCTGCTGCTCTAGCAGGCGCAAGAACCGCAGCTCGGCCGCCGCATGCTCAGCACTGGCACTCAAGTAGCCTGGTTGCAGTGCAGTGTGCAAGGCCATGCTCGGTGGACACCCAAATGATTTTAGCTGACTAGCTAGCACTCTGTTGTACAAATTGCAATTGAGAAGCTAAGCACTGTAACACGTCTGTCTACTAAGGCCATTGGAGACCAACGACTTGCTGGTTGTTGTCCAGCACCAGGTTGTCGGCAGACACTTGCAGCACACCGTTCACAGCACGCCCGGCGTTGGCCCGCATGATGGACCGGATCGAGTTGCCCCAAAACGGATGGCTCAGCACTTTGGTGCCTGTCACTCCGTGGCCCAAGGCCGCAGTGACAATGCCTTCGACTGTCACCGTCTCGCCCGGTGCCACTAGAAACGAGCGCATGCAACCCGTGCTGTGCACCACTTGGCCAGAGCCCGACAGTTGCGCCGGAAACACCCAGCCGTCAGTCCACTGGATGGGATGCCAAGGCGTAATGACCAGCGAGCCAACCTGCTCAAACTGCGTGGGCCCCGTCAGCACCGTCTCCAGAATCATCTCGACCTTGGCACCGTAGGCCAACGTCATGCCCACCGTCACCTCATCGACTCGCATCGAAGAGCCGTCCGACATTCGCACTTGCGAAGACCCGTAGTAGCAGCCGCCCGACGCGTTGTTGAGCGCCGAGGCCGTCTGCAGCACGGTTGGTCGCGGGATACCGTACGCTGCCCTGAGCAAGACCCCGTCGCTGCGCGGAGCCCGCATGGGAATGTGATCAAAGGCGTCGTCGTTGGCGGTATACTGTGCTCGAAAAGTTGGTCCGCCAAAGCAATGCGTGGCCACGTCCTTGTAGTTGTAGTACGACTGGTGCCACAGGGCCGAGCCCAGAGCCGGGACGTACTTGTCACCCCAGGCCGGCCAGGCAGCCGGGTCCAAGCCCAGCGTAACTTCTTTCAAGTTGGTATTGAGCCTTGGTGCTCGAGCCGCAACGTCCAGGCCTCGCAGGTCCTTTTCGACCGGCTCTAGCAAGCAGCAGGCCGTGACAATCTCGGCTTGCAGCTTTCCAGTAGTCTCAGACGCCTTGGGTCCCATGCATGGCAAGGGAAGAGTCTCGGTAACCCCTGTCCCATCCAGACGCTTGGCAGTCACTGCAATGGCCACCAAGCTTCCAGGAGCGTGGTCTGCGTCAAACGTCAGCAGAAAGGCTCGGGGCTGGTTCGCGCGCAGCGAGCCAAGTGCCACGCTCTGGTCGCCCGGAACCTGGAATGCACCGCTTACCGCTGGCAACTCGGTGCCATCAGCTGGCACTAGCCGAAGGTCGCAGTGCGTCTCCGTGAGAATGTTGGCCAGCAGGGCCGAGGTGACAGTGCCCATCATGTTGGGGCCATCCAGGTACACAAAGCGACCGCCGGTAGCTCGAGCCATGTCGCGCAGCATGACAACGTCCATGTAGCTGCGTCCAAAGGCCACCGTGTGAACCGTCAGGTGAAACGGCAGCTGAGCCACGCGCCGCTGCACTCGCTGCACCAAGTCGGTGCCGTCTGTGGGCTGTCCGTCCGTCAAAAACACCATCACGTTGTTGCCCGTCCGAAGGTTGGTCTCGCGCAGGCAGTCCGTGGCCAGGGCAAACGCTGGTCGCATGTTGGTGCACCCGTTGGCTTCCAAACCGTCTAGCGCACGAAACAGCGAGGCCAAGTCGGCCGCAGGGCCCATGGGCTTGGCGTGCATCAGCACGCGGGCCTGGTTGTCAAACGCCACCACCGTCAGCAGGTCGCCTTCTCGCAGCGACTTGGCCATGGCCTTGACCGAGTGCACCACAAGGTCCAGCTGGTAGTACGCCAAGTCAACCTTCTCATCCCCAATCTCGGCCTGCGAGCGCTGCCGCATCGAGCCAGACGTGTCGAGGACCATGCAGAGGTGCAGCGGGGCGCTACCGATGCGTTCGCCAACCTGGTTGACTTGCAGCAGCGCAGTCCGAGGCCCGCACTTGCTCAGCGTGGCGTGCAGACCCAGCTCGGGCGGGGTGTAGGCTGGCAACTCGTGATCTGGCGCTTGATCCATTGTAAAAATGACTTACAGATGCCTTCAAGGCTACTTGTACTCAATTTAAAAATCCAAAAATAGCTTTAAAGAGCTAACAATAGCCTCTCGAGTCAGACCAGGCCAAGCAGCGACATCAGTCGGTCCAGCGGCGGCGAGCAGCGCTCAGCCGTGGCATGCAGCGCGTCTCGCTGGCGCTGCAAAGAAGTCTGGAGCCGCTCGTAGTCGGCGTCGCTTATTGGCTTGGATCCAAACTCCCCAGGCAGCACCAGGTCCACGACCTGCCCGTACACTGCTGGTCCAACGCGCTCGCAGAGCTGCCTGCGCAGAGGCTTGAATGTGTTGTCCTGCACGGCATCGCACCGAGCCGTCATCACGAGCTCCATGGCGACGTACACTGATGGTTTCTCGTCGCTCCGAGCCAGGATGCACAGCAGGTTTGCCGCCTCTTGGCACTCGAACGCACTCCCTTTGCCATACGACGACACCACTCGCGCGTCTTGCGTTTCAAGTGTCATGCTGTAAGTTAAATGGTTGCCTTTGGCTAGCCCCGCGTGCTGATGTACACAGGGTTGGTGTGTGTCCACGACTCAGGCAGGTCGCTCACTGCCACGGGCTTGTACTTGGGCTTGGAAGTGCAGCAGCAAGCGCGAGTCCACGACGCAATTTGGCAGCAGCACCAGCCGGCCCAGCACGGCCAAGTGTAGCACATGGCTAAATGAGCTTGCTGGATGTTGGCTGCAACCGACTGTTTTTATGCTCAAAGCGGTCAAGTTGAGCAGATTTTGTTGGTAGCGCTGCTTGCAGTCCGCTGGGACCAGCGGCTCGGACGCCAAGGCCAAGTGTCGTCGGTCGCAGACCTCGTGCGGCTGGGCTGAAAAAAAACACGCGCCTCATCTCAAAATCCCGATGTCAAGTTTTCGGGACACTTTATTTTCGGACAGGGGGGGTGTCCATAAGAAAAAGTGTCCTGAAAACTTGACATCCAGGGTCTGAGAGTTGACTCGTGTTTTTCGCTGCGCATTGCGCAATGCTCGGCTCCGAAAAAAACCAAGCTCAGCTCAAAATCTGGATGTCGAGTTTTCGGGACACTTTTTCTTAGGGACACCCGGGGTGTCCGAAAAAAATTGTCCCGAAAATAAGGTCGCGTTGAAAACGCGTGTTACTTCTTGGTGCACGCTTGCAAGTCCGATTTTGAAAAAAAAAACACAGGCTCAGCTCGAAGGTCCGATGTCAAGTTTTCGGGACACTTTATTTTCGGACAGGGGGGGGTGTCCGAAAAAAAAGTGTCCCGAAAACTGGCCGCTGGGATTCTGCGATGGCCTTGTGTTTTTTTTTTTTTTTTTTTTTTTTCAACCGAGCATTGGCCAATTCCCCCCCTTTAAAAAAAAAAAATCCACTCCAAAAAGTGATGGGCGCGATTTCGGGCAAT
>Ga0136555_1000417_pt1 | contig 17273 bp, 12 predicted proteins | sample AntRauTorckE5432_FD_104927 | JGI IMG/M metagenome (GOLD analysis project Ga0136555, IMG submission 104927) | Saline lake microbial communities from Rauer Islands, Antarctica - Metagenome Torckler E5 #432 | ecosystem: Environmental > Aquatic > Non-marine Saline and Alkaline > Saline | place...
AATCGGTACCCGCTGACAGTGTGCCGCTATTTTTCATTGTTATGTTTGAAGGATTGTGATAAACCTTTGCTGAATATTTCAATATCCTTTCATACCCATCGGGATTTCTAACAGTAACTATTAAGTCGGTAGGATCTGTTTTGGGGTCTATACCAAGACCATTCAATTCCGTTTCACTCAGACCACCAACTTGTCGAGCAGATATAATGTCAGCATTATTAAATGTTTTTTCTATATCGGATTTGATTGCATCCGCTCCTTTTTTGTTTTGAGTTCTTGATTTTTGAAGATCACCACCCAATTTTGCAAATTTCTTAGAAACCAAGTCCTCCTGTTTTTCACTTTCATCTGTAGGATTGAGTTCATGCACAATACCAATTTCATTATGCTTGCCGCTCATATCCGCAAGAGCTCTATTCGATAATGATCCCCTATAATCAACCGATATCTTGTTATCACTAATAATCCTATTCATCTCTCTAGTGATAGCAGTGTGTCCGCCGGACGGCATGATAGTTTTATACGGTAAAAGAGTTGTATTTGATAGATAAATCTTCTTGCCAGTTGATGATGCTTCAATAACACCAGCGTCTGCCATAGTCTGTATTGCTGATATCTGATCTTGTTCGGATGTTGCATTGATGAAGTTTTCAAGTTCATCTCTCAATATTTCTATTCTCTTCCGTGCATTCTTATCATCAACCTTTGATGCTTTATTATCTATTTTTGCTATTATAGACTTCATAGATTTTTTAAGGCCAGTTGTATAATTTCCAATTGAATCTTCTTCCCCAAGAGCATCGGATTCGATAGAATCAACCTTAATTTTGGCGGCGACCGAACCCGCATCAGCTGCGTCCTTTGCTTCCGCTGGGCTACGTGGGTTATGTATAACTGGTTCCGGTTCTTCCTGATTTGATGTTTGTTGTGTAGTTTGTGTTTTCGTATCAGCTTTTGATTTGGTATCGGGGTTGCCGCCAGCGTTCGTTGCTTCATCGCCCGATACAGGTGTAAATCCATCACCACTTCTTTTAAATTCAGCAGGTGCTTTTCCTGATTTTGAATAATATCCTCTTGATATATGCTTCAATCCCTTTGAATCTCTTACCTTCTTAGCCTTATCAGATAACCCAGTATCATTAGCTTCTATCAGCAATGCTATACCATCATCTATTATATCACGACCAATACCATAATGGTCCATGGTTTCAGCTATAGCAGTAACATGTGCTTTCTTGCTAAAATCTGGCAATTCAAAATTAGTCAACATTCTAAATTTTGTTGACTCTATTAAAAACTTAAATACGTCTTGTTTCATAATACCGCTCGTTTATATTTGAACTACCACTCACTGGGAGTGGATTCCCGAACTGAATTAACTATTGTTAAATTCATATCTTCACGGGCGTAAATTTCCGCAGTCCCTACGGTATGTTATATATTATTAAATATCAGGAAATTGAATGATACGTATGTCCCGTTTCACGCTTAACCGGATATTTGCCACTCTCTTCAAGTAATGATTTTATTTCAGCCATATTATCTAATTCATCGGGATGTACATCAAACAAAAATGAATCATATGTATACAGTGTCAATTTTGATTTCATATTTTTCATGTATCGAATAACATCATACATAATAGATATATTATGTTCAGTTTCAAGAAGTTGAAGTAGGTAATTAAATAACTTAGATTCACTAACATCGTTTATGTTATTAAGTGATATAGGCCTGGCAGTAATTGGAGATGGAATATACCCATTGGTTTCTGCAAATGCCCAAAGTTTCTTTCTAAATGTATATACCTTTCCAAAAAATTCAATATCTTCATCTTCATCTATCCTATTGCTATATAACTTTGTAAATGATATTTTCTTACTTTCATCATATACTTCATCTGTTATATCTATTTCACCAAAATATTGCTTAGCAAACCAAGTATGAACCGATTCAAATGGTAAATCATAATTGATTAAGTTTGCAATAAGCCTAAGATGAAAGGCATCGTAATCATATTGATATAACTTTCCGCCAGAAAATCTACTATCAAATCCAACTCTGCTACCATCGTGCTTACCAAGCGCGGCATAATTCACTCCACCGAAGGCATTAGATGGTCGCCCCGTTGCTGTATAGATATTATAGTGGGTATGTACCAATGATTCCTTTGTAACATTCTTGCGCTTACCAACGAACTTATCCATATTAACATGTAATCCATTTGATTCTACCGTTGCAAGTACGACTGGAACTTTATCATTGTAAAATGGATTATGGTTTCCTATTCTATACTGAAACGTTGCGCCTACCAATTTATTAAATGATTCTATATGCTTCATTATAGGAATAGAATTATTAATATTCATTGATGTTGATTTGCTGTAGTAATGATCATGTGCAGGAGTCAACCATTTAACAGAATCTACTACTTCACCTATATTAATATAATTCCTCAATTTCAAATCAATAAGATTTTGAAAACGAAGTCCACTCACCAATATGTTTTTCTTTTCAACACAAAATTTAACAGATGTACTTTTATACATTTTTCCTATCAAATCAATATTCAAGTTTGTGCAATCATTATGATTAAATGGCAATACATAAGAATCACCTGACACAAATTGAACAAGTATTGCCGATATTTTATTATTAGCGGGATGTTTTTCTACACAAGAATACACCACATCCACAAACAAATCTTCGATATCCCACCTATTGATGAATTCCGAAAATTGCTCTTCATTTGATACTATCATTTTATAATCCGTCCAATGATTTTATTTTCTGCTTCCTGGATGATAACACCATCATCACGCAATCGCTGCCCCATTGGAAGTAGAAAACCAACTGATACCCTGCCACCATCTTTATGAAACTCTAACAGGTTGTTAAAATAAATATTGAGGTTGGATATGGAAAGCATACCCTTTCTTATTCGTTTTCTGTTAAATTCTATGGCACCCATATCATCATCTAACACATATGGATCTGATATGTTCCATTCGATTCTAATTGTGGTGTATAAATTGAATTTTGAAAATATATCATACTGTCGTTTGCTTAATTCAAAAATAGTTCCAAATTCATCATTTATTTTTCTCAAAAAATACCGGTATATCCATCCTCGTGTATAATCAGACTGCGATGGTACTGGTTTAAACTGTTCAGGATTTAACACAAACTGAGCAATACTTTTGGGTGATATTCTATTATATTCTTCTATTGACATTATAATGCTGGGTTATTTCCACTCTGACCTATTCCGTCATTTGGTAGTGTGGGAGAATTGCGAAATATCATAGGATTGTGTCCGACATCTACTTCATCCAATATATCATCTTTATTCCAGTATTTATTCGGAACAACCATATATTGTGAATTAACGGATGTGTCCCAAGTTTCTGTTGTTATTGTGTGGTTTAATCCTTTCACAAAAAACCGCCCTATCTGTCTCAGTCGTCTTGGTATAAACACAACATTAAATACATTAAAAAATTGAATACCGGATATTCCATCTATTGTTATATCAAGTTCAGAATTGGGTATTGGAAATGTATCATCGCTGCCGCTTGTTGCTGTATTAATGTTTATTGTTCCTTGGTGTGGGTATACATAATTCACTATAGGACCTTCATGTTTTCCTATACTAAACCCTGTATTATTTACATCCTTACTTCCCAAATACTGGTGTTCATAAAAACAAGAAGTAGTAGATACTGGCTGTAATCTATCGTCTCCGGTATCAACGGGTGGTTCAATACTACTACCCAACTGATACAAATCTCCGGCTACCTCATTACCAGATATCAAATTTCTAGTTGTTCCCTCTTCTATATTAGATGTAAATGCTTGAATTGCTATTTGATCAGGAAGACTTAATGAAATATCCAAATTTTTAATAAACGAGCCCTTTGTGTTATATGGAAAGATATACAACCCACTATACTTCATGTTTTTTGGATTATTCAAATCTATTATTTGAACAGAATCTCCAGTTCTTTGTAATTTAAAATCATACCGTCGACCAACTGCTCCGTTAACATAACCCATAACTTCTATCAATGCATCATATAAATCGGCTGTATTAGAAAACACCCGTTCTATGATATTAGTATTTACAAATATGGAATAAAGGTACATTTCACCTTCACCGCTATCATTCAATTCTGATACAGAATCATCTGGTGATTTTTGTGGATGGTTTCTGTGGGTTATTCCCTTAATTGCCAAATCTACCGTGGGTGCTTCGGGGTCCAACTTTTCATTTATATTATCGGTATTATATCGTGGAGCACTTTCATTTGGAATTATACATGTATTTTTATCACTTGATATCAGGTTTGTATGAAACCACAACTTTGTATCGGATGAATCAATAATTCCAGTTGGAGTGCCAAGTATTCTTCTATTGATTATTTCTTCTAATAAACCAACTGTTATGTAAGTATATCCTGGTTCAGACCTATTATTTTCTAATATATTGGTATTTCCTGTACTTACTGTGCCTGCATCATCAACCTTTTTCTGTATAGTTCCACTGAAAGAACTTTTCTGCACCCTAAGCGCTGATAGTATATAGCTCACACTATCATCTCCCCATTCATCGTTACCAATGTCACCATCGAACGCAAATGATGGTTTTTTCTCTTCCAATGGAAGCCCAAACGATTTTTGGACAAATGGGTTTAGTGTGGTAGATACATACCGCCCTATTGCCGACCTTACTTGTTCCTTAGTGACACCAAGACCAACATACAACCAATCTCTTATTTTTTTAACGTCGGAATTTAAATCAGTGAATATCTTCTGTGACGATGGAATACCAGAAGGTGATAAATTGGATAACTGCCCAGCGGTAAATATAGTTGAACCTGTAACATTATTATAAGTTCCGATGGATTTTTGATATTCGATTTCCAAGTAATAACGAATCACATTCAATAGATTCGGAGTATTCCAAAAATCTCTAATATGGGCTGGTGATATTTGTCCCTTTGCTGAATATCCATTTCCTTCAAATGCAGCATGGGGATCTTTTAACGGAATTCCTGATCCTGTTGATGTGTGCATGGTCAACGGTGTAGTATCCCCCAGTATTAAGAGAAAGTCAGGTTCCGGTACATCATCGTTTATTATTTCCGCTGTCAGATAACAATTCAACAAAAATGATCTATAATTGCCCCAATTGAGTTCAGTACCAGTAAAAATAGTGGATATAGTGGATAATATACCATCTGCATCTGATTCGGGCAAAACAGATTTCCAATTCACAACAAGTTTACCGTTCCTATTGAACAGTTCTATCAAATTCTTATCCGATACATACATGAATTTTAATATACTATCGGCAAAGTCAGATCCCCAATTATTTCTAAGATTTGGTGTTTTAAAATACACATCACGGGTTCGGGGTTGGGAATTTGTACGTAACGTACTTTTTTCACGACCCGCTGCGGTTCCTGTTAGTCGTGCAGCCGATGTCAGTTCTTCTTTGGTTGGTGGTGGTATAGATGCATTATGCTTTATTTCTTCATTAATATCAGTTATTGCTTCATTAACACCAAAATAAAGAGGTTGAACGTTAAAAAATACATCTGCTATTTCTTTTATCTTTAGTCGTTCATCATCCCCATATGAATAACTACGAGATTCGGAGTCAGATTCTTCATCACCATCACTGCTATTACTTAAAAAACCAAAAGAAGGTAGGTTTATATCTTCTACATCTTTAGACCAAATTCTAGGATCAGTCTTTCTATTGTCAATTATAAACTTTCTGAACCCACTTTCATCTGAATTTTCAAAATATGATTTCAGTCCTGATTCGTTATTAGTCAAATTCAAAAAAGATTCGCCCTTTGTTCTCAGATGTACTGTCACTTCATACACACCATCGGGAACTTTTATATCATAGTTTGTAACAATACCAATAAAAATATCATAATCAGTATTGCCGAGTTCCATTAAAGCTTCATATGGAGTCATATTATCAGCATAAATAGGATTTTTAGATCGTATTGTGTTGTATAGAGCTTGCACCTTTGGGCTATTATATTCAAGCTGTTCTGTGGGCAGTCCACTGATATCATCTATCAGTGTAGATACGGTTTCTGTCTGTATAGTTCTAAATGATTTTCCAGAAGCGATTGCCTTTATATATGCCGGATCGTTAAGTTCCAATAATTCGGCATCGTTTCTATTAAAAAATGTATTCCACCCCCACTCAAGAACAACCGTTTTTCCTGCAATACAAAAGAAATCAGTCAATATATCAAATTGCTCTTGGGTAAATGCTTTAAATGTAAATTCAGCGGTACGAGTAAGCCCCATATCACCCTTGCTTTCCACTGTTATGTTATCTATGATGGGTCCTGGTTGATTGCGATCATTGATAGTATTTATATCCGATTTTGTAATTCCTAAGCCTGATGCATCTATTGCCCTTGCTATGAATTGGCGTTCGTCATCTATTCCATAGTAATTTCTAAAATTAGTTACTTGTGGCTCTAGTACGATTCCTCTTGCCGCCACTCTATTTGAGCTTAATTTTGTATTATCACCAGTTGATGTATTTGAATCGGAGTCGTATACTACTCCCGATGCAATTCTCATCCAGGGAGTTCGGCCTCCACGATACTTCCCAATACCATCCGAATCAACTTCATTGGATAAATTTATTCCATAGTCATTTGTTCTTCGTATAAATTCACGAGTAACATTTTCTGGAAAATCTCTGAATATATTAGGCATTGTTTATCCGTCTGTATTCTTTTAGTATAGGCTCTATATCGGTTGGTATTCGTATTTGTAACCCAGATTCTATTCTTAATGTGCCCTTTCCCAGATTATTGGATTGTGCTATTATCCACCATAGGCTAGTGTTATTGTAGTATTCAAATGCCAACAAATCCAATCTATCAGAATCAGTCACTATAACATATATGTCAGTGACTCTTTTTTTAATTTCAGGATATCGAGTAGTTGTAAATACTTTCTTTCCATTAAAATTTCGCTGTATGATTTGTCTATTATATCTAGCCATTATGATCCACCGTTAAAATCACGAAATGCTTGCTTCAATTCACCGAATGATTGTAAAATTCCTCGAGTTCCTTTTATAATATCACCATCGGTTACTCCATAGAAAGAACTTCTATCTGCATTAGAATGTGATGCTGTTTCTATGATAGTGTATCCGACATTAACATCAATACCCAATGGGAGTTCTCTATCAATATCCCAAGATATTCCATCTGGTATTGTATAATTCAATGAATTTATAAATCCTGGAATCTTTTCAAAGACACTACCAATCGTTAGGTCTACATACGGTGGTGTCATAAACCCATTTACACCAGAACTTCCCACATATGATGCGGGATGGGTAAGTCCAGTCAAATAATTTAATTTTCTCCAAATCGCTTCTAATTCGTTCTTTCCCATTGCATATACCTTAAAATCAAAGGTAATAGTTCTGGACACTCCCTTATATTGATGGATTGGATATGGGCGCCCAATGTAATTGTGCTGTACCCATTCTGGATTATGTGATTCTGTTATGCCTGTTATTGTTGCTCTGAATTGTATTCTATTATCATTTGTCGTATCATCAAATAACAGCTGTATTTGATCACGAACAGTTCCTGAATCAATAGTATCAGATTCAAGAACACCACGTTCATTTATAACGTCAGATGTTGTTCCTGGTGTTTTTATAGGTCCTGAAAATAAATTAGTGATATCTATTATCAAATTATCTATACCCTGTCCAAGTCTCTGTATATCAGGAATCGTTAAATCTCTTTGACGTGTTTGTGTAGATTGTGGTCTTGTATCGGATGTTCTCGCAGGTCGCTGTCCTACATATCGTCCTGAATTTCTATTACTTCTAATATCTGTTGCCATAATTACCTCACGTTATTTTGAGAATATACTGCTCTGTTCAGTGATTTAGGAGCGACTCTAGCATCTATACCATTTGCCAATAATGTATTGAGTAGTTTGTTTGTATTTTTAACCATATCCATAAATTCTTTCGGAAGTGATTGATTTACTACTACCGAATCCTTTACCAATTCTTCTGGTTTCTTTGTAGCAATTAAATAATCTTCTGGGTGAGTTGTTATTATTTTTCCAGAATGTATGACAGCATCGTTTGCCGATTTTCTATCAACGGATGCTACAGGCTTTTCATCTGGTGATTTCGATAAAACATCACCAGATGATGTAGATGAACCACCCAATCCTACTATTCCATTCACATTACCAAAAAAGTTACTTGCAGCCTCCACTATCCTTTTTACCCATTCTATCCCAGCCTTTATAAAATTTGTAACACGTATAATGAAGTCCTTATCAAAAATACGATCTAATATATTACCAACAACCATTCCAAATTTTTCAAATGCTGGAAGAAGTCCGCCATTCTCATTCAATTGAGCTTTGAGTTTTCCAATTATGCTGTTCATTTTACCGAGAACAACTTCAATAACTCTACTCAATGGGCGGGCAAGCATTTCTTTAAATTCGGATACTCTCGCCTTTATCTGTTCCCATACATTAAGCAATGGTTTCATTGCTCGAATTCGGGCCAGGCCTTGTTTCATGTTATCTTCATTTGATACTGCTGATTTTTGCGCTTCTGATAATTGTTCAAATTGCTTTCTTTCATCTGCTGATAATTTTGCTAAATCGGTCTGTAATTTATGAGCTTCTTGTAATTCCTTCACTGATAACCCGATTGCATCCGCTAACGCTCTTTTTTGAAAGAAGTTCATACTATCCATACTTCCAATTTGCCGAGTAAGATCAGCGATACCCTGTGTGACTCCTTCTGCATCTCCCAAGAACGCTGCTCGTCTGAGAGCCGATAAATTCAAATCTCTACCAAGTAAAACTTCCGCTTCCATTTCCTTTGTTATGGATGATTCAAAATCTAACAACCCCTCCGCTACGCTAGCGACCTTACCAATATCCAACCCTAATAATCTTGCCTGAACAGCAGCACTAGCGAGTTCTGTATCATAACCAGAAAATGTACCCAGTATTTGATCCGCATTGGTGGCTAGGTCATCCGCTACTACATTGAACCCAATACCAGCGGCGGTTGCTATAGCACTTAGCGACGCAACCGCTGATGTACTTTGTCGTCTCGTTTCGCTACCAAATAATTGAAATGTGTTAATTACACCAGCCGTGGTGTCTGCGGTCGTACCTAATCTGGCATTAAGTTCATTTACCAAATTATTTTCGTCAGCTGTTATCTTTCTTGCCACACCCAACGATGCAACCAACGCTGCGCTATTTGTAGCTACATCATCCGATGATAATCCTATACTCAGATAATGACCACGAGTTTGATCAAGATATTTACTAAACTTTGATGCCCTATCTACAGTAAATCCAAATTGCTTTCTAAAATTTATTACTGCATTCTGAACTTCTATCATCCTATCAAATGCGGCAGTGAAAGCCTTACCAATCATTGCAATAATACCGATTATAAGGCCACCAGCGAGCAATCCAATACCAACGGTACTAGCCTTTGCCATTTTCATAGCATTGGCTTTCATTTTTCCCGTACTTCTAATTGATCTTTTTTCTATTCTGGATTGTAATTCCTTTTGTCGTTTTGCATATTTGGATAATATCTGAGGATTGAATCCTGGATTGAATCGGCCCTTATCATTTTTTGCTTCTTTTATTTTTTTAGATAGTTCGGAATACTCTGAATTCAATGTTCTAGTTGTACGTAACGTATCTTTGGAAAACAACTGAGGACTATCCTTAACTGCTGATAGATGTTCTCTTGCGATAGCCAGTTTTTCTTCCATGTCAGCCTGCCTACCAACAGCTGCATTCATTTCTTTCAATTCAGATGGAGTCATAAGAAATGGTGCTCCACCTTTCAACCCCCAATCCTTTTCATTTTTAACTTTAAGGGCCTCAAGTTCATTGGCAATATCTGATACTTTCTTTTCATTTACAGTTATTCCATCTGAAAATTTACTAAAGAATAACTTTGTTTGAACACCAGCCTTAGCCGCAGCGTTACCAATGGCACTAAATGAATTAGGTATTATGTTTTTTACAAAATTCTGAACATATTTATTGGATACATTGAGTGCATCCTTTATCTTATCAGCGATTCCTAGATTATCGAATCCTTCTTTTATTCCGTCGGTGGACTCTTTTATCTTATCAGTTAGTTTACCAATAAGCCCCAAATTACGCTCTTCAATCTCAGCGGCACGTTCACGTAAGGAATTCGCTTCCTTTCTGAGTTTGTTTTGATTTCTTAGTTCATCGTTCGTTGCCACGCAATTCTCCTAATATACAAACATAAATATCCGAACTTAGGAAAGTTACCCCCTAGCCGATGGAATATCAGGCGACGCAACTAAAGGTTCTTGATTTGGCTGTACATTTTCACGCTCTTTAAAGCTGATTAGCTTTTGTATATAAAAGTGTCTCATTGGAATTGGCATGTTATACACATCGGTATGTGTCATGGAACCTGCCGCATAAACTAGCGTAAAAATTTCAGAGTGAAATATATCCCTATAATCAGGCGGAAGGCCAAAGAAACGATAAGTCGATAGGCACCTCCAACCTATCGGAGAAACTACAATTTGAACATGTAAAGTCAAACGTTGTATCCATATCAGGATCGTTCTTTTCTATATGAGCAATTAGTGCTCTAGCGTCTGGCGTAATAAATCTATTATCAACAAAGTCACGAATATGACTTGGATTTGCATCACCATCAACCGATGTAATGATATATCTATATTCCGTGCTTCTTTTTCTACTAACATCTGATTTGCCGCGAATCTTTTCATACGCAGCAATATCTTGTTGTATTTTTTGTTCGACGGCGTGCGTTACGTGTTGGTATGTAACTGTTATTTCTGATTTGGGTAGTTTGAACTCAAATGAATTTTGATGTTTGTAGTCAAATTCTAATTTCCTTGGTTCAATATCAGATAGATTTATAGTTGTTTGTTGTCTGGTATTACAGGTCGGACATGTTATTGTAACATCATAATCTGCCCCGAATCCCATAATACGTGTTGCTAATACAATAGCATTCTTATCACCAGTCAATAAATCATCAATATTCACACCAGGCGTAACAATAACCGATTCTATCAACTTATCAAGAACAATACCCTTTTGTATCAAGTTGGTAGATGATAGAATATCCTCTTCTCTACCAGTCATATACTTAATTTCAATAGTACCTTTAGAAAGTGGATGTTCTTCTGAATATAATAATCCCTTTGAAGGTAAATCTATTACTTCACTTGGAAACTTGGATTGTTGTTCATTCATATAACTTATTTATTTTGTAACTATTACTTTCTATTATCCTAAACGAGGTGGTCTACGCGATCCTTCGTTTTCTTCTCCACCCAAATCAGTAAAGTTTCCAGATGTACCCTGACCTGATTGATTTTCTACACCAGAATATTCTAGTATAGCGTAATCATATGCCAATTCGAGTGTAATCTGTACGGGGTCGGATGTCGACCAATCAAAATCACCATAGTTAACATTAGCACACCATGCACCTGCCAACTTCCATGTTTCTATCACTTCACCATCTGCACCCACTGCATCAAATCTAAGATCACGTTTGTAATCCAAAGCGTAACCCTCCTTTCCGGTTACAGAATTGTGATGGTGATTTCTAATCCACGCTTCAACTGCGGCAGCGCCAACGGGCGTAATTGGATCATATAATGTCACACTAATGTTATTCCAAGTAGCCTTTCCTTTAAACTTACGCTGAATATTAACATAATCAACAAGTACAGGATCCATATTAAATGTGGGTCTCTGTGCTGTACGAACTAAATAATTTGGTGGACCGGCCGGATCGAGGAAAAACAAAAATCTGTTTTGCATTTTCGGTTCGAATTGTGTCCATCTTAAATCTTGAAAGGCCATTTAAATCTCCATTGTAGGTTTCATTTGAACTACTATTATCTAAAGAAAGTGGTAGTTCTTTTGTGGTTATTGATAAATATCAATTATTCTATTTTTACGATGCGAATGATGCGCCGGTAGGTAGAACGTTGAAATCAAGTATAATAAATTCAGCTGTTCTTGATGGTTGAATCCAAATTGTACCCTGTAAGATGTTTCTATCTATGATATCAGGAGTGTTATTGGTATCATCCATTTGAACACGATAAGAAAATATACCCTGTCTTGCCACAACTGTTTCGAGATATGGTTCAACCACACTAAGGAATGTTCTACGTGTCGCTAATGTATTTTGTTCAAACACAAGGTATCGAGATGTAGAAGCGATGAATTTCTTCAATGCAATGACAAGCCTACGTACACCAATACGATCAAGAGCAGATGCTTTATCTTGTAGTGTTTTTTGTCCCCATGCCACAATACCTTCGGATGGGAAACTTGCGATTGGATTCACCTTACCAGAGTAAAGATTATCACGATCACTAAATGTTAATCTCTTATGAACCGATGTTGCAGCTGATATGCCTCCACGGTTAAATCCAGCAGGAGCCCACCACTCATATGCCACTTTATCATTTGCAGCGAATACACCAGCCATAACAGCTGATGGTGGAACGGATATAATCTTATTTGTAGTTACATCATTAATCTTAACCCAAGGATAGTAACATCCTGCAAATGATGAATTAACTTGTCCTGCTTGTGAAATTGCAGTATCAACAGTTGCCGTTGGTCCAACCAAATCAGCTATATAAAAACAATCACCACGATTTTCAGCCACTGTAATAGCCTTTGTAGTTACGGCCGGGTGAAGCGATCTAATAATACCTGGTGTAACAAGTAGGTTAATATCAAATTCATCTGGGTTTGAAATTGCGTTCAATGCGCGTGTGTACGAAACAGTACCGGATGCGGTTGATGTAGAGCAATCAAATCCAAGTGTGTTTGTTGCTGATATGTTCGATCCTGTCTTTTTCTTTACAATTTCACTTAGTCCATCAAATCCACCTTGAAAACCAAGAGAGAATCTTCGTCTAAGAAGATCATTTGATGTTTGAGTTGAACCAGTCAATTCGATATTCAATGTATCTTCAAACGAAAATGAAACATTATTTCCAACTCCTGCATTATCAGGAATTGGTTTCAAGTAATTTATATTGTCAGATTTTACAAAATCAAATCCACTGTAATCAGTAAATGGTGATACCAACGATCCTGTTGAAAATACAACTGGCGGTAGAGATGAATCATTTACTGGAAGCGACATGGCTGCAAATCCCGCTGGGACTGATGTTACTGGATAATCTTCTTCGTTCTTAACTTCAACACGAATGTAACGAGAGTTATTATCATAATCACCTGTTTCGGTGATCTTTCCATCTGTATCTACATCCACATCCCTATCACCAATTACACGACCAATAAAGTTGGGCGATGATGGATCTAACGTAATTCCCTGAAACGATTCAAGAACAACTGGTCTGTTTTCAGTATCATCGTACTTACGAACAGATACGTTAAATGAACCATAATCTGAACCTTGTACAGATCCGGCAACTCTTACGGTATCTATTGATATTTTGACGCTTTTGTTAGTATCTCCACCATCTGATAATGTATGAAATCTAAATAGATTGTAACGAGAATTAGATCCAGCGTTTTGAACACGCTGAGATAATACCCAAGGAGTCGTTGCATTTGTAACATCTCTAGTAAAGTCCATAGCGGTATCAGCTAACACTTCAATGGATGCTGTTACTTCACCATCTCCACGATACTGATTTAGTATATTTTCAAATAACACATAATTGTATGCATCGGTTGTTGTTGATAATGAATCAGTACCAAATACAGATTTAATATACTGTGTTGATTGTGGATCAAATGAGAACGAATAATCAGTAGATGATAATCCAGATCCTGTTAGAGATAACACTGCTGTTTTTGTTGCAGCATATGTTAAACCACTTCCAGTTGCAATCGTCGTTCCGGAGAAACCACTCAAGCTACCATTACCGAGAGTTCCTGCGAGTACAGCTACGGTTTGTGGTGTATTACCACCGACACTAAATTTAATAGCTAGAGATCCTGATTGCGCATACCCACCCGTTGCACCAACTCTAACAACAGTAACTCTACCGTTGTTTTTCAGATAATCCTCTACCGTATATGATCCAAGATGCTTTCCATCTGGTATTCCAAACAATGCCTGGAAATCTGCTTGAGTTTCAACTGTAGTTGGTGTGAAGGCTGGTCCCTTTGGGAATGGGGCGACAACTGCCGCTCCAATTTCAGCAACACCTTGATTTACAAATGATAGGTCGTTTTCTCTTGTAAAAACGCCTGGACTTACAATCTTTTGAGCCATTTGATTCTCTTTATTGGTTCTATTTTGAACTACCACTCACTGGGAGTGGATTCCCGAACTGAATTAGCTATTGTTAAATTCATATCTTCACGGGCGTAAAGTTCCGCAGTCCCTGCGGTATGTTGTCTGTTAAAATCCATCCCCTATTTAAAGAAGGTGGTTTTCTTTTATGCTACTGTGAACTACCCACCCACGCCAGAGGCGATGGGATGGGCTTCGGGTTTCATAGAGTGTGCTTTGTTGCCAAAGTCTGATTTTTTCTCCACCGTTGTAATGGATAGTTCCTGTCCATATATTTTAATCCTTCTTTTATAAATATAAGTTTAATTTCTAAAAACAAACTTAAGCGGGTGTAATTTCACCAGTTGCCATATTAATAGTTGAATCTCCGTACTTATATGATAACTTCTGGACCATCGCTTGTCGCTTAGCAACAAGTTCTCGGGTCTGTAGAAGAAGTTGTTCTTTTTGTTTACGGCTTTCATCCATCATGAATTCTACTTCACCTAACTGAGATACTACCAAATTTATATCATTTCTAATTTCATTTAATTCTTTCAATTCATCTTCATTCAGTGTATTGCCATTGTTTTTTGTTTCGTTTGGGGCTGTTTTAATTTCTTTGTTTGTCATAATAGAGTAACTCTTTTTAAATTAGTTTGAAACCTTCATAGGTTCCTACGTATATATATCAATTAAATATAGATTATAGTTGATTTTCACATAAAATTAACAAGCTGGTAAAAATTGACACTAGCTTCACGGCCACTCTGGGTGGTTGGGTATGTCAAGTGCTTCAATTTCTGATCCCGTCATATCGTTTATTGATGCTTTTATTGTAGCTTCTGCTATTCGTATTTGTGTTACTGCATCTTTAACTGATCTAAGGCCGGTCATTGTTGCATTTTCACTGTCTGTTAGTGGTCTATTATCTCGTTTGTCAAGTAAATCTACCGCGTCCATCAACGCAATTAATTTATCAGTTGAATCTCCTGAAACTGCTGATACTCGTTTGTCGGCTTCTTTTTCAACCTTTGCTTTATACATACCAACAAACTGATCCGTTTCTTCTACTGTTTTATCCAACACATCCCACTCCAAAACCCAAGAACCATCTTTTTGTTTTGTTGGTGCATTTTTAGCTGAAATCTTTTTTATTTTGTTATCTACAGTTGGTTTAGTTCCTAACGATATTGTATGAATATTATATCTTTGCAAGATATTATCATTCATATTTTTTACGTTAGGAAAACTAACATTTGGATATTCACGTTTTAATGTTCCTATATCATATGGGAATTTAACAACGGTTTCATTTGAATCTATTTTAACAAACATAATTTACCTCTTTCTTATATTTGAACTACCACTCACTGGGAGTGGATTCCCGAACTGAATTAACTATTGTTAAATTCATATCTTCACGGGCGTAAATTTCCGCAGTCCCTGCGGTATGTTATATATTATTAAATATAAATGACCACAAAATTCATCTACTCCTTCAATAAAGTAGTTTTCTTTTATGGTCATTGATAAATATTGATTAAAGATCGAATTGCCAAACAATAACACTACCACTTGGTGTTAACCCGGCGTCAGTAGAAAACATTCGTTTTCCTGTCTCTTCATTAAAATACAAACCATATCCCGGAATAATACTAAAATCTGATGGTACACTTGTAGAAACATTATCATATGTGGCACTTCCTATATCCCAAGACCCACTTAATGTATATTGAGTAACTATGTCTGGGAAATTTCCTGATAGGAACATTTTAAAACCATCAGGTCTAACATATAATGTCCTAGCCTGTCCAAGTTCACTTCCATTATAATAACTACCAGATGCTTGTATTGCTGTAGATATATCCCATGGTGTTTGTAAATTCAATTGATAAATAGTATCTGCAGATAACCCAGAAAAAAACACTCGATCTCCAGATGGGTTAATTGATATTCCCCACGGCGCACTATCAATTAACGATATATCTATTGTTTTTGAATCATAAGTGGTAGTTGATATATCCCACGCACTTGATAATGTATACTGGTGTATCGAATCACCGTTATCCGTAATAACATATACCGCAGTACCATCTGGTTTAAATGCTAGTCCACGAGGGAATTCAACTTGTCCACTTATATCTACACTACTACTGTTATATGATATACTCGTAACATCCCATGCTTCTGATAAATCAAATTCCCATATACTTGCGTTTTGTCCATTTTTTGCGGGATATGTTGTATATAATTTAGTTCCATCTGGTTTAAATGCGAGACCGTTGCCAGCGGATGGTTCTATACTACCATACTCCCCATTATATGTTGCGTTTGTGATATCCCAACTACCACCCGGTTGTTTTGAAAGCATATTAATTAACATATTTGTCGACATACAATATTACCTTTTATTTAGAATCTATCATTGATGCTACACCACGCCATGTTGTCCCACTATCACTACTTACAAACGTAAGAACATCAACGCTACCAGATGTAAGTGTTGGTGCGGTTGCTGACGGCCATTTAACTTCTGTAGGCCATGATACAGTAGTTGTTCCACCATCTGTAAGTTCTAGTATAAACCCAGTTGCATATCCGGTAGATGGAGGATTATCAAATGTAAATTGAGATGGAACAGATCCTGTTATAGTAGCTGTAAAGTAATTTGCCTTTGAAAGATCAAATGATTGAGTTGCCGATGCTATACCTATAGCAATGCGCTTCATATCAAATGAACCGCTAAAAGAAGTTGATCCGGAAATATTAGTTGAGCCGGCGTCGAGTGTTCCATCGGAATAAATATCTCCATTCACCCGGAGCTTCTCGGAGCCGACGGGAGCGGTTGTGCCGATCCCAACCCAACCAGTATCACTGATCCTCACCCCACTCGTAGCCCCGGAGT
>Ga0136555_1000420_pt1 | contig 17248 bp, 10 predicted proteins | sample AntRauTorckE5432_FD_104927 | JGI IMG/M metagenome (GOLD analysis project Ga0136555, IMG submission 104927) | Saline lake microbial communities from Rauer Islands, Antarctica - Metagenome Torckler E5 #432 | ecosystem: Environmental > Aquatic > Non-marine Saline and Alkaline > Saline | place...
AAATATTAGACGTATAAGGTTCAAAACATTCATTATTTCCCAAAATTTGAGACGTCGAAGCCGTTGGCATCGGTGCTAATAATAGACTATTTCTAACCCCATTTTTTTGAACGTCTGCTTTCAGACCGTCCCAATCCCAACGTTTTGAAGGAGTTGCTCCCCACATATCGTATTGGAAAATGCCTTGTGAAACCGGCGAACCTTCGTAAGTAGAATATGCCCCTTCTTTTACTGCAATCGCACAAGATTCCGTCATTGCGGCAAAATAAATCGTTTCAAAAATATCTTGATTCAGCTTTTTCGCTTCCTTACTTTCAAATGGAAAACGCATCAACATAAACGCATCTGCCAAACCTTGAACACCAATTCCAATCGGGCGATGACGCATATTTGAGTTTTCTGCCTCTTTGATTGGGTAATAATTGACATCGATAATTTTATTCAAATTACGAGTGACAACTCTTGTAATTTCGTATAATTTTTGGAAATCAAACTCATTATTCTCAACAAATTTCGGCAACGAAATAGAAGCCAAATTACAAACAGCAACCTCATCTGGAGAAGTATATTCCATGATTTCGGTACACAGGTTTGACGACTTGATTGTACCTAAATTCTTCTGGTTTGATTTTCTATTTGCCGCATCTTTATACAACATATAAGGTGTTCCAGTTTCGGTTTGAGATTCCAAAATCTTAAACCAAAGTTCTTGAGCCTTAATCGTTTTACGAGCTTTTCCTTGCTGCTCATATTTATGATATAATGCCTCAAACTCACCACCGTAAGTTTCATGCAAATCTGGACATTCGTTCGGACAGAATAACGACCAATTGCCACCATCTTTCACCCGCTGCATGAACAAATCTGGAATCCACATCGCATAAAATAAATCTCTCGCCCGTTGCTCTTCCTTACCATGATTTTTTTTCAAATCCAAGAAATCCATCACGTCAGCATGCCACGGTTCAAGGTACATTGCGAACGCACCTTTACGTTTTCCACCACCTTGATCCACGTATCGAGCTGTATCATTAAATACCCTTAACATCGGCACTAAACCGTTAGAATGACCACCAGTTCCTTTGATGTAACTACCTTTCGCACGAACATTATGAACGCTCAAACCAATGCCACCAGCAGATTGTGAGATTTTCGCACAACGAGAAAGTGTCTCAAAAATGCCTGGAATCGAATCGTCTGTCATTGACAATAAAAAACAACTGGACAGCTGCGGACGAGGCGTTCCGGCATTAAATAAAGTCGGTGTTGCGTGAATGAACCACTTTTCAGAAATCAAATTATACGTCTCAATCGCTGCATCAATATCTTCACCATGAATTCCAACCGCTGCACGCATAATCAAATGCTGCGGACGTTCTACGATGTTGCCGTCTGTACGCAAAAGGTACGAACGTTCCAACGTTTTGAAACCAAAATAATCGAAACTAAAATCTCTATCATAAACGATAGCCGAATTCAAAACCGACTTATTTTTTTGAATAATATCATACGTTCCGTCACTAATCAAATTCGCTCTTTGATTCGTTTTTGGATCAATATAATCATACAATTTTTTGATGGTCGTCGAAAACGATTTGCTTGTACTTTTATGTAAATTAGAAACAGAAATACGAGCCGCCAAGATGTTATAATCCGGGTGCTGTGTCGCCATTGAAGCGGTTGTTTCTGCTGCCAAATTATCCAATTCCGTAGTCGTTACGCCATCGTACAACCCTTGAATAACCTTTTTACAAATTTCGATATAGTCGATATGATTCGGATCTAATCCGTAAACCAATTTTTTAATTCTTGCGGTAATTTTATCGAAGCTAACTTCTTCTTTTCTACCGTTTCTTTTGATTACTTGCACTTTGATAAATGTTAGATATTAAGCATTAATTATTTTCGATTAAACCTATGAGGTTTTCAAAACCTCATAGGTTTTCGTGGGGATTTAATAATTGATACTTAAAAATTAATAATTAATTTAAAAGTCTTCGTCTAATGAAAAAACTTGTTCGTCACGAGTGTTCATAACACCTGCTTTAGCATAATCACTTACCCGTTTTTCAAAGAAATTTGTTTTTCCTTGTAAAGAAATTAATTCCATCCATGGGAAAGGGTTTGCCGTTCCGTAAACCTTATCATTGCCTAAAGAATTTAACAAACGGTCAGCGACGAACTCAATATATTCGCACATCATTTCAGCATTCATACCAATTAAAGAAACCGGTAAAGCGTCTGAAACAAACTCTTTTTCGAATTCAACTGCTTCTGTAATAATTCCTTGAACTTCCGCTTTATCTAACTTTTCTTCTAACATAGAATACAGCAAACAAGCAAAATCACAATGCAATCCTTCGTCACGGCTAATTAACTCATTGGAGAAAGCCAAACCTGGCATCAAACCACGTTTTTTCAACCAAAAAATAGAACAAAAACTACCCGAAAAGAAAATACCTTCTACCGCAGCAAAAGCAATCAAACGGTGAGCAAAAGTCGGTGCGTTATCAATCCAACGCATTGCCCAACCTGCTTTCTTTTGTACACAATCCAACGTTTCAATGGCATTAAAAAGGAAGTCTTTTTCCTTTTCGTCCTTGATATAAGTATCAATCAACAAACTATACACTTCTGCATGAATATTCTCAATCGCTACTTGAAAACCATAAAAACAACGTGCTTCGGGAATCTGAACTTCACGCATGAAATTCAATACCAAATTCTCATTTACGATACCATCACTTGCAGCAAAAAATGCCAACACATGTTTAATAAAATGTCTTTCGCCATCGTTCAAACGCTCCCAATCCGTCAAATCTTGGTGTAAATCAATCTCTTCTGCTGTCCAAAAACTTGCTACCGCTTCCTTATACATTTTCCAAATCGTGTCGTGTTCAATCGGAAAAAGTACAAATCTATTCGGGTTTTCCTTCAAAATCGGTTCTACAACTGCACTCATTTTTTATTACTTTTTTAAATTAAAAAAAAATTTGAACGGCTTATTTTAAGAATTTTTACTGGCCGTATTATCATAATATTTCTATTTTTTTTCAAATTATTATGATAATTGCCAACTGAAATCTAAAAATTACCAACTATTTAATGGTTGATTCTTAAAATTAAAATAGCAATTTAAAGTCCTATAAATTCATTAATTTTTGATGACTTATTGCAAAATTTTTAATTTTAATCTGCCTATATTAATTGAAAATTACTAAAATAATCATTTGAAAATTTCAACAATTTATTTATTTTATTAAAACAATATGTTTTAGTAACGTCAGAACCATAACATTTTACTGCGATTTTACAAATAATCGTTTTTCGTAATATATAATCATGATGACCTTATTATTTTGAACTTCTACTTAGAAGAGTTTTCTAAAAAATATTATTTTCGTAATAACAATAAGTAGAAGTTTTAGGTTCTTTTGTGCCTTTAGAATAAGATTAACAGAATATTAAGTTCTTAACCAAACCGACCGCTAAATTATGGGGAATTTGCGATTAAAAAAATGTGAGTTTTCCACAAAATGTGGATAAAGTATCCAAACCCTTGATTCTCAAACAAAAAAAGTTATCCACAAGGTTAACGTTTTCTGTGGATAACTTTTCCTTAAATGTGGATAAACATACCTAACTTTTTGAGAGACAATACTTAAACCTCAAAACATTCGTTTTCGCATAAAAAAAGAAGCGACTAAAAACGCTAAAAAGATAGAAGCAATCGTAATCCAATAAATTGCATTTGGATAATCTTCCAAACCGTTTTTTACATTCATGCCAAAGAAACTCGCAATCACGGTAGGTATCATTAGTACGATGGTAATTGACGTAAGTCGCTGCATGACTATATTCAAATTGTTTGAAATAATCGAAGCGAAAGCATCCATTGTTCCACTTAAAATATTGGTGTAAGTATTCGCCATCTCTAAGGCTTGAGAGTTATCAATAATAACATCACCCAATAAATCTTCCTTATCTTCATCGCCTTTGATGCGCAACAAATCAATCCGCTGCATCTTCATTTTCATTAGTTCATTCGCACTCAATGATGTCACGAAATAAACCAAGCTTTTTTCGAGTCGTAGCAATTCTTGCAACTCGCTGTTTCTACTCGAATCATATAATTCTTGCTCTAAAAGATTTCTTCTTAAATTCAAACCTTTTAAACAAGTCAAAAATCGATAAACGTTTTGTTCAAAGATTTGAAGTACAAAAAGATTCGTATCACGAGGGTCGAAACCACGAACTTTCCCACTTAAAAATTTCTTTAAAATCGGATTTTCAAAAGCTGTAATTGTAATAATTATCTCGCCGACTAAAATAATACCGATAGGTACGGTAATATAAATTGCCGCATTCGGTTCGTCCGCATTGTTCAGAATCGGGGTATTCAACACGATAAGGCGAACGTCATCCTCCCGCTCGTAGCGAGAACGCTCATCAATATCTAATGAATCTGTAAGGAAATCGAGTGGAATATCTAACTCCTGTGCCGTGTACTCCAACTCTTCTTGACTAAAGGGAGGAGTAATATTGACCCAGCGTGCAGACTCTAAACCTTCCACCTCGACCAATTTGCCGCTTTGCTTGGTGTAAAATAGAATCATAACTTAAGGGATCTTCTAACATATTTATAAAATTAATTTTGTTTGTAATGCGCCTAAAACGGTGCAAAGGTAGGTAATTATTTTTTGGGATGGGAAATTATTGGGCGTTAAACTAATTCCTTGATTATCAGAATGAGGGTTTTGAAAAGTTATATTCTTTAATAGAGATATAAAAATAATTTTGTCTGAAAATAAAAAATCCGTCATTGCGGCAAGCACCGCAATGACGGAGGGTAAACTATTTCGCAAACGCTTTCTCCAAAACGTCCGACATTTTATCTACAAAATGAAAAGTCATTCCTTCAAGATATATTTTTTCAATATCGTCAATATGTTTTTTATTTTTTTCGCAAAGAATAATTTCGTTGATACCTGCACGTTTTGCTGCTAAAATCTTCTCTTTGATACCACCAACTGGCAAAACTTTTCCGCGCAACGTGATTTCGCCCGTCATTGCCATAAAAGATTTCAACGGTTTTTTTGTAAATGCCGAAGTCAATGCCGAAAGCATCGTGATTCCTGCCGAGGGTCCGTCTTTTGGAATTGCCCCTTCTGGAACGTGAATGTGAATATCAGTTTCAGCGATTTTTTCGGGATTAATACCCATTGATTCCGCATTTGCTTTGATATAACTCAAGGCTGTTTTTGCCGATTCTTTCATCACGTCGCCCAAGTTTCCAGTCAAAATCAAGCCGCCTTTACCTTTGCTCAAACTCACTTCAATAAACAGAATCTCACCGCCAACACTCGTCCAAGCCAAACCGACCGCAACGCCTGGCGGCTGTTTTTCTTGATAAATATCATTGGAAAAACGAGGTGTTCCTAAAATATCTTGTAAATCGTCTTTTTTAACCGCAGCGTTGTAAGACTCTTCCATTGCAACCTTTTTCGCAACCGAACGCATGACCGCAGCCATTTGTCTATCCAACGAGCGAACGCCCGATTCTCTGGTGTAATCTTGAACGATTTTTTTAACAACATCGGGACGAAGTTTGACATCTTTTGCAGTCAAACCGTGGTTTTTACGTTGTTTTGGAATCAAATGTTGTTTCGCAATTTCGACTTTTTCCTCAATCGAATAACCGCTCACATGAATAATTTCCATTCTATCCAATAACGCAGGTTGAACCGTTGACAATGAATTTGCGGTAGCAATAAAAAGTACTTTTGATAAATCGTATTCTAATTCCAAATAATTATCGTGAAACGTTCCATTTTGCTCAGGATCAAGGACTTCTAAAAGAGCCGATGCCGGATCGCCACGGAAACTATTGCCGATTTTATCAATTTCATCTAAAATGAAAACTGGATTCGACGATTGTACTTTTTTCAAAGATTGAATAATTCGCCCAGGCATCGCACCGATGTAGGTTTTACGGTGTCCCCGAATTTCGGATTCATCGTGCAAACCGCCCAACGACATTCTAACATATTTCCGTTTTAAGGCTTCCGCAATAGATTTTCCCAACGACGTTTTTCCAACTCCTGGAGGACCAACCAAACATAAAATCGGAGATTTCATGTCGCCTTTCAATTTCAAAACTGCCAAATGTTCCAAAATTCTTTCTTTCACTTTTTCCAAACCGTGATGGTCACGCTCAAGGACTTGACCTGCTTTTTGAAGGTTGAAATTATCCTTTGTATATTCGCCCCACGGTAGCTCTACCAATAGTTCCAAGTAGTTCAGCGTAATCCCATATTCTGCCATAGCAGGATTAATACGGCGTGCTTTTTTGGCTTCTTTTTCAAATGCTTCTTTGACTTCGTCCGACCATTTTTTATCCTTCGCTCGCATTTCGAGTTCCGTCAATTCATGATGCGAATCTTGTCCCAATTCTTCTTGAATCGTTTTTAATTGTTGATTCAAAAAATAATCTCGTTGCTGTTTGTCGATATCGACTCGAACTTTACTATCAATTTTACTTTTTAATTGTAAAATTTGGCGTTCGTGATCAATATGTTCCAAAATAACTTCTGCCTTTTCATCCAAATTATCAATCCCTAAAATTGATTGTTTTGCACCGACTTTAATGCCCAAATTGGAAGCGATGAAATCCAGAAAAAAAGAAGCGTCATTAATATTGCGAAGCATTACGGTTGCTTCACTTGGGATATTTGGCGAAAGCTCTACGATTTCTTCTGCAGCCTCCTTAATTGACACCAAAAAAGCTTTGAATTGCTTTTCGTCTTTCGTTTTTTGCTCAACTAATTCTACGATTTTCCCTTCCAAATATGGTGTCTCAGATACCATACTTTCCAGTTCAAATCTGGTTCTACCTTGTAAAATTGCCGTCGTGGTGTCATCAGGCATTTTGATTAATTTCAAAACACGAGCGACCGTACCGATACGATACAAATCTTTCTCCTCCGGATCTTCCTCTTGACTATCTTTTTGCGACAATACGCCAATTAAACGATTATCTTTATATGCCTTTTGAATCGCTTTTACAGACTTATCTCTACCAACCGTGATTGGTATGACAACGCCTGGAAATAGAACGGTATTTTTTAGTGCTAAAAGTGGTAGAACGCTTGGTAAATCTCCATCTTCAAATTTTTTGTCACTTTCCTCAATCGAAAATAACGGCATAAAATCCGATGATGAATCATCTTTAAAATTCGGGCTAAACATTAAGTCTTCGAACATGCTCATGTATCTCTTTTTTCTTTAATTGCAAAGTAATTCATTGGTAATGACGATTATTATGCCATGGTAATTTTGGCAGAAATAATCTTAAATAGTCTTCAAAAACCGCATTTCCCCCTCTTTTATTATGACAAAAAGGCATAATCATAGGTTTTAGGTAATTTAAGGGTTTCTATACCTATTTGTCAAGTTTTTTTATCTGATTTTCGTCAGATAATTATTTTTAACTTTGTCTAAATTAATTTTTTAATAAAAAAATGAATACGCTGTGAAACAGTTTCTGGTCTTTTATCAAGAGGGCGAAAAAATTGAAGAGGCTGTTACTTTTGAGGTTTCAGATACCGAAATAATTGTAAAACAATATGGCGAAATTATGGAGACTTTACCGAAAGTTGTTTGTCAATAGTACGTTTTCAAATATTATGAATATTTTAGCCGCAAAAGATTTTGAAAATCTTTTGCGGCTTTGTTTTGTGAACCCACGATTACGGTAAAAATCAAAAAAAATATGTTTTCAAAAATTCATTATTTATTTATAATCAGCGTTTTAGCTTTATTTTTTGGTTGCAAAGAAGCACCTAAAAAAGCGGAAGCGAAGTATCATTTAAAGGATTATTATTATCCAATTGATGAACTCCGAGGTGGCAGGGCTTATGTTTATACGCCTGTTAATAATGATTCCTTAGAATCTTATATTTCGTATCATTTGAATAATGGCGGCTATTTAACGACGACCGAATACAATTCCGTTTTTCAAATTACACAAATCAAAACGGAAGATGTTGTTCGCAACGGAACGCTTTTGCACCGTTTGCGCCTTTGTGATTATTTCCCTGAATCGCCTGATTATTGTCAGCCGATTGATGTAAAAATTGAATCGCCAGCCATTTTTCCTTTTGAAATGATGGATTCGTCAAGCGTATTTCTATATAAAATTTCGTGGAAAGAACTGCGGGATACGACGATTGAGAATACGATTATTCGCAATCGACACTTTATGGGTTTTGAGACCAGAAACTGGAAAGGTAAACCTTATGATTGTGTAAAATTCGGCATTCGAGAAGAAATTTCAGTTGGGAGTCAAGTCGATGGTTTTCAGACGTTTAAGGCATTTACAGAAGAATATTATGCGAAAGGAATTGGATTGATTCACACCAAAAAAAATATTGAAAATCTAATGATTTTAGAATATGAATTGGCGGATACAACGACTATGGCAGCTATGGAAAAGATGTTTCGTTGATTTTAATTCATTGTTTCATTGCTGCGTTGTTACCTTATTTTTATCGTTCAACGATTGACAACCGAGTAATGTAACTACTGAATAATGCAAATTCTGTCGGTCTAAAATATCGCTTTATCTATTCTATTTTGATGTGAAGTGATTAAAAATCAAATTTGTAAAGTTTTGAGAAAAGAAGGTTATTATTTTATAATTTGACCTTTATACCTTATTATAACTTTGAAAATAAAAAACATAAAATAATGAGAAATCTTTGGTTAGTATTAGTTTTAGCGGTTATCGTTTCAGGATTTTCAGCTTGTAAGGGCGGATTAGGCTCAAGTTTGGACAGTGAAAGTGCTGCGAATAATGTACCTGAAAGTTCATCGGCTGTGGTCGCCATTAATTTGAAAAGTCTAATGGAAAAGGCGGATATGGACGCTGTCAAAAAAATGGGCTTTTATCAAGATATTATTGCCGAAGCGGCGAGTAATCAGGGCGAAGCAATGGCGAAAATATTGGAAAACCCAGAAGAGTCAGGGATAGATTTAACGAAAAATGCTTATTTCTTCGCAGACATGAAAGGTCAAAGTGGCAACGGTTTGGTTGGTTTTGTTTTCAAAATTGCAAACAAAGAACAGTTTGAAAGTTTGGCAAAAGCGTCTGATTTGGAATTGTCGGAAGGCAAAGGTTTTCAATTTGGAACAAACGACGAAAGTATTGTGGCTTGGAATGGTTCAACTGGTTTTATCGGTTCAATCGCAAATCGTTATGACGAATCGGAAAATGTAGCAATAGAATTAGATAAGGTTTTTAATTTAAAAAAATCGATTGGTGATAATTCAAAAGCGGCAAAAGCGTTGAGCGAAAATCACGATATGAATTATTATTTTTCGACCGCTTCGGTTGTCGATATGTTTGGTGATGAATTGGCAATGGGCGAGTTTTTTATTAGTAAAGAGGATTTAAAAAATAATTTTTTTACGGGTTATACCGATTTCAATAAAGGAACAGTCGAAAGTGTCGGCTATTCGGATTTGTCGAAAGGGTTAGAATCGGATTTGAAAATGATTTTTGCAGAAGGTTCGGAAACGGATTTTTCACCGTATATCGCTAAGAAAAACTTGGTAATGTTAATGACTGGTAAATTGAATTTTAGAGGCATTAATCAATTGTTAAAAGATAAAAATGTTAGTGGATTAATCGATATGCAATTGAATGGTTTGGGCTTGAAAACAGATGATATTGTCGCTGCAATTGACGGAGATATGTCAGTCGCAATGAATACAAGAGCAGGTAGCGATGATCCTGCAGTATTGATGACGATGAAAATTAACGATAAGAAAAAGTTGGAAATAATTTTTGGAAAAGCGGAAAAAATGGGCTTATTCACGAAACTTTCTGACGGCGTTTATACGATAAATAATAGCGGTATGGGAATTCCGACTGGCAAAATTTTAATTCAAAAAGATGTTTTAATTTTTTCTAACGATTTAGCAACTTTGAATAAATTAGAAAAAGGAACGTTGAGCAAATCGGAAAGGGTGAGCAGCTCAACTTACGACAATGTGAATGGTGTTTTTGGAATATTTATGGATTATGAAGGCTTAACAAAAGGTATCGGAGAAATGTCGCCGATGTCGCCAATGAATATGGGCGGCAACGTTTCTAAAATGGAAACTTCTATTGGTTGGGATAAATCTACGTCAAAAATGATGATGAAAGATCAATCTCAAAATTCATTGAAATCGTTGATTGAAAGTGCAAATGATTCTTATTTGAAAGGTCAGGGTGAGCGTGAGGAAATGCGTAAACAATGGGAAGAAATGGAATCTGTCGAATCAGTTGAAGAAATAGAAATGTAAAATAGTGGACGGTTTCACAATACCTTGAAATCCAATTGTTTGTGAATATTTGAGGTTGTTCTTCTATAGTTGTAAGTCTATGGTTTGATTTTATTAGACTTTGGACAAAACGATAAGTTTACCTCAAAAATGACTACAGACCAGTGACTAATGACAATTTTTAAGCGTCAACAAACCAATCATGTTTGAATTAAATAATGTAAAACCAGCTCCGATTCCGCCAAATTTGATGGCGAGTTCTAATATTTGGGCAACGGATTTGAAATTAATAAAGGGAAAAAGGTATTTGGTGACTGCTCCTTCGGGCAAGGGAAAATCTACTTTTTTACACGCTTTATACGGTTTGCGTAAGGATTATGAAGGCACGGTTCGCTTTGATAATCAAAATGTTAATGATTTAAAATTGAATGACTGGGCGGATATTCGGCAGGAAAAAGTGGCAATTGTTTTTCAAGATTTACGCTTATTTTTGAATTTGTCAGGTTGGGATAATTTATTATTAAAATCAGAATTAACGACTGTAAAATCAAAAACGGACATTGAAGAAATGGCGGAATACTTGGGCGTTGCTTCGATTTTGAATCAAAGTTGCGGCACGATGTCTTATGGGCAACGGCAACGGATTGCAATCATTCGGGCGTTGTGTCAGCCGTTCGATTATTTATTGTTAGATGAGCCGTTTAGTCATTTGGACGAGGCGAATGTAAAGGCTGCTTGCGCTTTGATTCGAGCGGTTTGTGCGGAACAGAACGCTGGTTATATTTTGGTGAGTTTGGGGGAAAATTACTTTATGGAATATGATGAGATATTAGTTTTATAGTTATCGTGATAATTTGTTTTAGTTTTAGTAATTTTTGATGTGAACAAAAAAAAATCCGAGGTTCAAATTTTGAACTTCGGATTTTTTTATTCCCAAAAACCTACGATTAATTCACCGTAATCGCCACGACTAATTTTCCGTTATTGTCTCGTCCCAATCGTTTGAACCAAATTGAGCCATCGGCTAAACCGATTTGTTCGCCACTGAAAACCAATCCGTTGAAATCTTGACGAGCGATTTTTTTGCGCAATGATTCATTAAAAATAACATCGTATTGACTCGAAAATTCTTCTTTCGTTTTGATGTCTTGAAAATGCTCTTCGTAAGAAACCCGCAGATGTGGAAAGGTGATATAATTCAAAATACCTTTTGCTGAATTATTCCGAACCTCTTTTTGTAAGGACAAAAAGTAATTTTGAAAGTCAGACATTTTGATAAAAGAAGTATTGGTTTCCGAGCCGTCGGATTTTGATTGCCCAATGATTTTATCTTCATATTGTCCGTAAACTTGCCCCGTATTATCCATAAAATATTGCGATTCCCGAGTTTTTATCCAATCATCAATTTTTTCATCATAATCCGCGTGATGCACTTTAATCATATTGTCCGAAGAGATTTGAGCAGTCTTAATATACGTTTGTGTCGCTGCTTCTAACGCTCCAATTTCGATTCCTGACAAGAAAATGCCATTGCTATTAAAAGTCGTTAAATAATAAAAATCTTGTTGACCATTGCCATCTAAATATCGAACGAGATAAATTAAGGTATTATAAAAATCTTGCTCTTCTAATTTTACGATTGGATAAACCTTATAAAAATCTTCAAAGGCTTCCATCGGATTCACGACCGATTTTGCCATCTGAAATGCCTTTCTATCCATCAAAAACCGATAAAAACGCTTGTCTAACGCCTGATTTTTTTCCCATTCCTCATTAGTTTTATCTACGATTAAACCATCTAATTCAAACGGTAACTTGACGTATTTAAACTGTTGTAACAGTTCCTTAAACAAACCAAAATGGTTAGAAAAATCTTGTTGAGGTTCAATGTGTTTTAAACCGTTACCGGGTGTCGGTAAATACAAAGAATCCAGACTACTCATCAATTCATTCGTATTTTTTTCAGGAGAACTTCCGCTTAAACTTGCTGAAGGATTACTATTGGTTTCGTTGCAAGCTAATATTGTTAATAAAAAAATAATAGTCGCTAATTGCTTCATAATCAATGTGATAAATAAAGAAATAATGGAAAAATCCATTTTTAGTTATGTAGTTAGGTGATGTTTTTGAGATATTAATTTGGTTCTTAAAACTATTTCTCACCAGTAAATTATCCCTCTTAATACGATTTAATAATTGTTAAGTTACACTTTTAAAGTGTAGTTCTCTACCTAAAACGTTTACTTTAATAAAACGTTGTCAAGCGTTAAGGGCTTGTTAAAGAATGGTTACAGCTAATTCATAGCGTATTCATTTAATGCAATATATCGCCTAAAACCATAAACTTGTCCATTCCTAAAGTGTACCTATTGACAATCTTCTTACATTTGTTTTTGTAAACCCAACTTACCGAGTATTCGGGAAAAAGTTGGGGTGAGTTCGAGTTACAAAATTTACATTAAAAGCCAAATCATGTTTAAAAAGATAGTTTTTTTGATACCGATGTTGCTCAGTTTTTTGAGTATAAATGCACAGGAAATTACTGAAAATAAATCATACGAAGCGACCAAAACAGCATCAAAACCTACGATTGATGGGAATTTGAATGATGAAACTTGGCTGCGGATTACGGCAACGGCGAATGATTTTATTCAAAGAGAGCCGAATTTAGGCGAAAAGTCAAATTACAAGACCGAGGTAAAAATTGCGTATGACGATGAGGCGATTTACATCGGCGCGGTATTATATGACGCATATCCCGACAGTATTTTAAAGCAATTGACGGCTCGGGATAAAATCGGAAATACTGATTGGTTCGGTATCGTATTGGATACTTACGAGGACGGAAATAATGGCGTTGGCTTCATTGTGTCGGCTGCTGGTGTCCAATTTGACACCAAATATTCGGTATTTGGCGAAGATGAAAACTGGGACGCAGTTTGGGAATCAGCTGTTCTAATTGTCGAAAGAGGTTGGACAGTTGAAATGAAAATTCCGTATGCTGCCTTGCGTTTTCCAGATAAAAGTGAGCAAGTTTGGAATTTCAATATCGTTAGAACCGTTCGTAGAACTCGTGAAAATTCTTGGTGGAATTTTTACGATCCATCAAAAAATGGTTTTTTAAATCAAGCAGGAAAATTAAAAGGCATCAAAGAGGTCGTTTCTCCCTTGCGTTTATTTTTGAATCCTTACGTTTCCGGCAATTTGCAAACCACCAAATCAAACGGAGAAAATTCTGTTTCCAAAGGGTTTAATGTCGGTATGGATATTAAATATGGTATCAATGAAGCTTACACTTTGGATATGACTTTAGTGCCTGATTTTGGTCAAGTGGTTTCAGATGACGTGGTATTGAACTTGTCACCTTTTGAAGTACAATTCAACGAAAATCGCCAATTTTTCACGGAAGGAACAGAGCTTTTTCAAAAAGCAGATTTGTTTTATTCTCGTCGAATCGGTGGAACACCGATTAATTATTATGACGTACAAGCCTTGACCGATGAGGGTTACACGATAGTTGACAATCCAAATAACGTTCAATTAATCAATTCTACCAAAGTTTCGGGAAGAGGAAAAAAAGGCTTGGGCGTTGGCGTTTTTAATTCGGTAACGAACAAAACAACGGCAATCGTAGAAAATACTGATGGCGTGCAATCCGAAATTCAAACCAATCCGTTGACGAATTATAACGTCTTTGTATTGGATCAAAATTTGAAAAATAATTCTTATGTATCGCTGATTAATACCAATGTTTTCAGAAATGGCGACGCTTACGAAGCCAATGTTACAGGAACAGAATTTCGGTTAAATAATAAAGAAAATACCTATTATACGTATGGAAGTGGTGCGGTCAGTCAATTGTATCACGAAGGTTTCAACAATCCCGACTTGGGTTTTCGCTCGAATATTGGCTTTGGAAAAAGTAGCGGCGTTGTTCAATTTGAATATCAAAATACCGTCCTTTCGGATACTTACGACAACAACGATTTAGGATTTTTGAGTTTTAATAATCAAATCACAAATCAAATTCAGTTTAGTTTGAACCGTTTCAAGCCATACGGGCCCTTTTTGCGTGGTAATTTTAATATTAATACCAGTCTTGACCACCAATATTCGACCCAACGTTTTTCAAGTTTTGGTATTAATATGGACTTTTTCATCCTGACGAAAACCTTTTTTGCATTCGGTGGCGGAACGTTTTTTAGTCCTTTGGAAAGTTACGATTTATTTGAATTGCGAACCGATAATCGAGTTTTGGCCGTACCGACGAGTCGAGAGCATTGGGGTTGGATATCAACAGATTATCGCAGAAAAGTAGCCTTAGATGTTAATATTTTTGGAAGCGTTGCGAATCAAGAAGGACGTAATAATTTGAATATTAGTGTCGGGCCAATTTTCCGTGTAAACGACCGCCTATCTTTCAGATTATCAACGGATTATTCAAAAAATAATAACTATATCGGCTTCGTCGGTAGAGATACCACACAGGTTAATTTAGACGAGCCGATTGTCGGAAGACGAGATAGCAAAAATATTGAAAATGTCCTTTCTTCCAGTTATATTTTTAATAATAAGATGGGTTTAACCTTGAGGGCTCGACATAATTGGACAGAAGCAGTCCACGATTCTTACTATCACACGGACACCGATGGACAGTTATTAGAGAACGATTTGACGGGTCTGAATACAGATGGAACCTCAAAATATAATTACAATTTTAATTATTTTTCACTCGATTTGGTTTATACTTGGCAGTTTGCTCCAGGTAGTTTTTTGACTGCGAATTGGAAAAACAATATCAATCCACCCAATTCAGCCGTAGGCGAAAATTATTTTTTCAATCTTAGTAATACGATTACAAACGACCAAACAAATATCTTTTCGATAAAAATTATCTACTTTTTGGATTATTTATCAATTGAACAAATGATGCGGAAAGAAAAATAACATTAACAGCCTGTCCCGAAAATTCAATGATTGACAGTTGACAATTTGCAGTGTATCACCGAAAAAATCAGACGCAACAAAAGCCCCAAAGTGGGCGACAACAATAGCATAGGGCAACGCCCTGTAAAAAAAAATTAATTTACGGTTTCACAATACATTTAAAATGATAATTTATTGATTTAGTTTTTAATAAAAACCGTTGTACTTTTGAAAGCACAACGGTTTTTCGTGCCAAAAAATTTATGGAGTTTTTGAAAATCCCACAGGTTTGCATCGTGCAATCGTCAAGTAGTTAACAGTTAAAAAATATGTTCAAAAGGTTAGATACGCAGCAAGTTTTTAGCATTATCGTCTTAGTGCCGTGTTTTGTTGCGTTGCCGATTATCGGTTTCGAGATTTACGAAAGTTGGTTATTAGGGCAGAGATTGGTTTGGTCAGAGAGTTTCACGGCTTTGACGGTCTGTTCTGTTTTGGGTTCTATTGCAGGATTGGGGATTTTTTTGCGGTTAAAATGGGCAAGAATCATCGCTTTGGTTTTATTTATAACGGGCATGTTGATATGGTTTATCATCTTCGCCATCGAGTTTGCACACCGAAACGCACACGCTCCAGCATTGACTTTGTTGCTTTTGATTTACGGAATTTGTATTTGTATTTTACTGTTTTTTAACGGCGATTTAATGAATGAAACAGCGGATTTAGATAAAGATTATCACGACATTTTGGATAAATGATTTTTTGAAAAGGGTGAATTTAAAAGCCGCATCTATTTTTGACAAAGCCAAAATATTATATTTCGATACGGATTTTCACAGATTATAAGGATTATTTGGATTTAAAATCTATGTAATCCGTCTTCTAATCATTCCCAAAAGTAAAAAAACGGCAACCATATTTTAAATATAGTTGCCGTTTTTTTATCTATAATTCTTATTTAAAAAATCCTACTGAAACCCAATAATTCCCCCCGTCAATCTTATAATATCTGTTTCCGTTGTTTTCAAATTATACACCGCTTCCAGCTTCGTCAAAGCCGCACGAATGTAGGCTAATTGTACATTTCGGTAGTCAAAAGACGTAATAATCCCACTTTTAAAACGCTCTTCTGCGACACTCAAATTCTCTTTTGCATTCGCAACTCTTGCATCATTTAATTCGATAATATCCGCTTGATGATTATAATTTGCAACGTTCATCTGTAGCTGACCTCGAAGCGTTCGCTTTTGGTCACTAATCGTTAATTGACCGATTTTTTCGTTAATAATTGCATTTTCAATCGCCCGTTTGGTGCGTCCTGCGTCATATATATTATACGTCAAAGAAAAGTTTAAATAATATTGAAACGTGCGACCAGTTGCCGACAAATCACCTAAATAATTCTGACTCAACGCATAATTCACCCCGGTATTCATACTCACACGAGGCATTTTATTGCTTTGCTGAAAATCCGTTTCCGTTTTTAATAATTGCAAATTCAAAAACTGATTTTTCAAATTTTGGTTATTGGCAAACATCTTTTGTTGCAATGCGTCTGCGTCATAATTGGTGCGATTATAATCCAATAAATCCGTCAAAACGTAAGTCGTCCGCAAATCTTCAACGCCCATTGTGAGGTTGAGATTTTGAATCGCATTATCCAGAGCCGTTTCTTGAAATTTCAAATTAATCGAATCGCTCAGATACGCATCTTTCGTCTGCAAAATATTGAATTTGCTGCCAACACCCAAGTCCCGACGAATCACTTGATATTCATAACGGTCACGAGAAAGTTTCAAAACTTCCTTGAAAACACCGATTTTTTCTTGCTCAATTGCCGCCCGATAATAAGACAAAATAATCGCCTGAATCGTATTTTCAACGACTAATTCCTTATTCCCAGCCGTCTGAAACTCCAGCTGTTCGAGCCGTTGTTTATTAATCCGAACCTTATAACCATCGAACAAAACCCATAGCACATCTACGCCAGGTGTAA
>Ga0136555_1000425_pt1 | contig 17111 bp, 13 predicted proteins | sample AntRauTorckE5432_FD_104927 | JGI IMG/M metagenome (GOLD analysis project Ga0136555, IMG submission 104927) | Saline lake microbial communities from Rauer Islands, Antarctica - Metagenome Torckler E5 #432 | ecosystem: Environmental > Aquatic > Non-marine Saline and Alkaline > Saline | place...
AGAAAAATATACGAATTCTGATAAATTAGCAATTGCGGGCGGAAGTGCCGGCGGTTTATTGATGGGTGCAGTCCTGAATATGCGACCAGATTTATTCAATACCGTTGTGGCTCACGTTCCTTTTGTTGATGTGATTAATACGATGTTGGACGAAACGATTCCGCTGACAGTCGTGGAATATGAAGAATGGGGGAATCCAAATGATAAAATATATTTTGATTATATGCTTTCGTACTCGCCTTACGATAACGTGGAAGCTAAAGATTATCCAAATATTTTAATTACCGCAGGTCTGAATGATCCTCGTGTGCAATATTGGGAACCCGCAAAATGGACGGCAAAACTTCGGGATATGAAGACGAATGAAAATACGCTTTTGTTGAAAACAAACATGGGTGCCGGTCATGGTGGAGCAAGTGGACGTTATGAGGCTTTGAAGGAATATGCCTTTGAATATGCGTTTGTTTTGGATAAGTTGAAATAAATAAATTGGTGAAATATTGTGATAAACCTATGGGGTTTTAAAAACCTTATAGGTTTGTAATCAACGAGTTACGGTAATTTTGATATTAAAATAAGTATTAAACTACTTAGCAATAAGTCAATAAGTCAATAAATCATGGGTCTTTGACAATTTCTGCAAATCTTATAAATTTATGCATAAATAGCACTTTGGAAGTACTGAAAATAGCGAGTTAGTGAGCAGGTGACTTAAAGTCACCTGCTCACTTTTGCAGAAATTGTCAGAGAACCTAAATCATTTTGTCTATAAAATTAAGCGGCTTTCATTTAAAGTTGAAAGCCGCTTAATATCTCAATATCTCAGTTTACCTTTTTATCTTTATTGTAGCTTTTCGATGCTATTTTTTGTGCCGAAAATATAACCAAAATGCAATCACATCAATACTTTGAGGTTTTCATAACGCATAATTTTTAGACTTTGTACGGAATTAATAATAAGATTAAGAAAACCTCACTATTCAAAGCACAAGGTTTTTTTAGGTTCTGAGGTAAAATATAATCCTTTTTTCAAGACATATTAATAAGCCGCTCCTCATTTTTGAGATAGCGGCTTATTTAATTGATGCATCAATTAATCCTAATGAGCGTGCGAGTGTGCCGTCGTCCCCTTATTCATTTCTGCAACCAAATAAAACGCTTGATTTAACACGACTTTATCGTTGCGATTTGGCGGCAGTTCTTCCATAATATTCATCGAAACCCAACCTTCTTTTTGTTGCTTCACTTGCACTGGAATCCGTAAATATCGAATTTCGCTTGGCGCTTTTTGTTTTTCAACAAAAATATAAGAAATCCCGTCGGCAATCACGACCGCTTTTTCGGGCAAACACAAAACCGTTGCTTCGTTTTGCCAAATTTGAGCATTCACAAAAGCACCTTGAATAAAAGGTGGTTTTTTGCCTTCAATATGTGCGTGAACGTGAACCGTTTTTTGTGTAGCTTCAAACGTTGGACTAATCAAATAAATCTTACCTTCATAAGTTTCCATAGGATTTGAAGCGACCGTAAATATCATTTTTTGACCAATTTTAACCTTGCTCAAATCTTGCTCAAACACTTCCAATTCCACATGAATATGCTCATCGCTAATGATTTTCAAAAGTTCCATTTCTGGTTGTGCAAACATTCCGTTGTGTACATTTACCACTGAAACCACACCGCTTGCAGGCGAAACCAAAGGCACACTTTTCGTAATATTTCCACTATTCAAATTTTCGGTATTAATACCCAAATACTTCAAATATTGCCCAATTCCATTCATCTGAACTTGCTTAACGCTATATTCCGATTGTATTTTTTGATAATTTTTCAATGCCGAAGCGTTCGCCTCGCTCAACGTTTTTTGGCGTTGCATTTCTTGATTCAGGTAGATCATTTCACTTTGCAATTCCAAATATTCCTGTTGTTTTTGAATAAAACTCGGATTTTCCAAAGTCGCAATCACCGCACCTTTTACAATTTTACTACCGACCATATATTTTTTTAAATTGCGAATAAAACCACCTTCTGGCACATTCACCGAACTCACCGAATTGGGCGGCACATCCAAAGTTCCAGTTGCCGTCACAAAATCTGACATCTTCCGAGCCGTAAAACCACCCAATTCTACGCCTATCGTTTTGACTTGTGCATTTAACAGATGTACCTCATTATCAGGTACTTCCAGTTTTTCTTCGCCATGAGGTTCATGCTGCCCCTCGCCATGATCATGCCCAGCGTGCGGATCAACTTCACCTTTGCAACTTACAAAAGCTGCAAAAATGGTCAATATAAATATTTTTGATATATACTTCATTTTATATTTTTTTTGAGTTTATAATAATCGAAAAAACTAAAAAAAGCCCGTCATTCCGATCCCGAGAATTCGGGAGAATCTCCCCACCATAAGAACTCAATATTCATAAAACACCTTTTTAATTTGGTTCTTTTTCATGTTTTATGCCGTTGCCCGTAGGAGATTGCGACATGCACCGCAATGACAGATTTTTGATTATTTTTTGGTTTAGTACATGATTTTTTATTTAACACCCAAACCATAATTCACCAAAATCACCACTTCATTATACTGCTGCGTCAAGCTAATTTTTTCAATTTCAGCCGAAATAACCTGCTCAATAATCGCCAAATATTCAAAATACGGCAACTCGCCACCTTCATAACCTTTTTTGGCTAAACCGATGGACTCCAATAAATTATCCATTAATAAACGGTTGATAGAAAAAATTTGACCGTCGATAATTTCTAATTTGGCTAAAGCCAATTTCCATTCATTTTCCAATAAAAATTTATCCGTTTCCGCTTTCGCTGAAATGATTGAAGCTGCTACTTTTGCCGCTTCAATGCGTTGCTCTTGCGGCTTCCGATGCAACGGAATTCCGACACCAACTTGCACCAAATTCAAACCAGCATTACCATTAAAAATCTGCGAAGCATAACCCACATTAAATGTTGGCGAAAGCGCATTTTCTTCAATCGTCACTTGTTTTGCCGCCACATTTTTTTGTTGTTCATAATATTGCATCAACGGATGATTTGCGGCATTTACTTCTGGCAAATCGATCGAAAGCTGTTGCAATTCCATAATTTTAATATCAAGCCAATTATCACGACCGAGCAAATACGCCAATTGACGTTGAGCTAATTCGTAGCGTTTGGCAGCTTCATTTTTTTTGATTTGCCAATTTTTAACACTCGTTTCTACTCGTAACAATTCCAATTTATTCGTCTCTCCAGTTTCGACCCGCAAGGCTGCCAATTTGATAAAATCAGTATAAAAAGTATCCAAAGTTGCATAAATTTGCTGCTGTTGATAAGTCGCCACGACTTGCCAATATAATTGAGCCACCATCTTTTTTAACTCGACTTCCGTCAATACTTTTTCCTGTTTTACCAACTCCGTTTCCGCATCAATCAACGCATTTTTAGCTTGATAAACCTTTGGTAATTCAAACGATTGACTAACCCCAAAATCATGTTGTCGATTATCATTCGCATAACCCAACGCCTGACCAGTATAATAAAAATCAGTCGGCTGCAATTCAAAACCCGAATTTTTCAAGATTTCCTGCTGCTTAATTTTCAACTCCGCAACCCGTAAAGACGGATGCGTTTTTATCGCCATTTCCATTAAATCGTCAAGCGATTGACTTTGGGCGGAAGTTGCGAAAAAAAGTAGTATTAATATTTTTAATTTTATATATTTTTTCATTTTGGTTTTCAATTTAATTCAAACTAAATTGGCAAAAGTGATGTCGTCTGCCCTATAAACCGAACTGAATAAAAAATCCGTTCTAATCCGTTTTAATCAGTCAAATCCGTAGCCTCTCCCGATTTTTTATCGGAATCCTCATCCTTCTCAATCCAACTATACAAAATCGGCAAAACCACCAACGTCAAAAGCGTCGCCGTAATCAATCCGCCAATCACGACGGTTGCCAAAGGTCGCTGCACTTCTGCACCGCCCGAACTCGATAACGCCATCGGCAAAAAGCCCAACGAAGCGACCAAAGCCGTCATAATTACTGGTCGCAAACGAACGTTTGTACCAATAATAATCCGTCTTTTGACTTCTTTAATTCCATCTTCTTTCAATTGATTGAAATAACCGATTAGCACGATGCCGTTCAAAACCGCAACGCCAAACAAGGCGATAAAACCGATGCCTGCCGAAATACTAAACGGCATATCTCGCAAGACCAACGCCCATACGCCACCGATTGCGGCAAGCGGAATAGCGGTAAAAATCAAAGCGGCTTGTTTGAAGGAATTGAAGGTCAAATACAGCAAGGCGAAAATCAATAACAACGCCACAGGAACGGCTACTTTCAACCGTTTTGTTGCATTTTGAAGGTTTTCAAATTGTCCGCCATAGGTGATAAAATAGCCAGTCGGCAATTCCAATTTTTCGTCCAAAACGCTTTCGATTTCTGCAACCAAAGATGCAACATCTCGATTTAAAGCATTCGCTCCAATCGTAATTTTTCGTTTCGTATTGTCCCGTGCAATTTGCATCGGTGCTTTTTCCAACGCCACGGATGCGATTTGCGTCAACGGAATTGTTTGCCCATTTTCCAACGGAATCAACAAATCTCGAACATTATCAATGTCTTTTCGCAAATGTTCGGGCATTCGGACAACCAAGTCAAAACGTCTATCGCCTTCATAAATTACCCCTGCTTTTTCACCTGCAAAAGCAGTTCTAACAATCGTATTCACGAATTTTATTTGCAAACCATATTCTGCTAATTTATTATAATCATAACGAATAATAATTTGCGGCATTCCAACCAATTGATCAACCGTTACGGAAGTTACGCCGTCCAAATTCTCGATTAGTTTTTCGACTTTTTTACCACTTTGAAAAAGTAAATTCAAGTCGTCACCATAAATTTGAATCGCAATATCTGCTCGTGAACCAGTCATCAATTCATTAAAACGCATTTGAATCGGCTGCGTAAATTCATAGGAAATACCTGGTAATTCCAGCATTTTCTCCTCCATTTTGGCGACCAACTCCTCCCGAGTTTTCGCGCTTGTCCATTCCGATTTTGGTTTTAAAATCACCATAATATCACCAGTTTCCATCGACATTAAATCGGTCGGAATTTCTGCCGTCCCCATTTTCGTCACGACTTGCTCGACTTCTGGGAAATTTTCCATAATAATATTTTGCAATTTTGTGGATACTTCCACCGATTTTTCTAACGAACTTCCGGGCGGCAAAATCTGATGTAGCGCCAAATCACCTTCTTCCAAAGTCGGTATAAATTCCCCACCTAATTTTGAAAATTGCCAATACGTAAAGCCGAAAAACAAAACCGTTGCAACGACAATTATCGTTTTAAATCGCAAAGCAAGATTTAAAACAGGTGCGTAAATCCGTTGAAAAAATCCAATAATTTTATCCGAAAACGTATCGCCATGTTTGATATTTTTTTTGCTTAAAATCAAAGCGGACATCATCGGTACGTAAGTCAGCGACAAAATCAACGCCCCAAAAATCGCAAAACCAACCGTTTGAGCCATCGGTGCAAACGTCTTTCCCTCAATGCCAGACAACGCCAAAATCGGCAAATAAACAATCAAAATAATGATTTCACCGAAAGCCGCAGAACTCCGAATTTTCATCGACGCATCGGTCACAGTTGCGTCCATTTCCGCCTGTGAAAGTGCCGTATTTGCTTGGCGCAATGACAAACGATAGACAATCGCCTCGACGACAATCACCGCACCATCAACGATTAAACCAAAATCAATCGCCCCCAAGCTCATCAAATTTGCGGTCACGCCAAACACGTTCATCATACTTACCGCAAACAACATCGCCAACGGAATCACCGAAGCCACAATCAAGCCTGCACGCCAGTTTCCGAGTAACAAAACCAAAATAAAAACGACAATTAAACCACCTTCCAATAGGTTTTTTTCGACCGTATGAATGGCATTATTAATCAATTTTGACCGCACCAAATACGGAATAATTTCCACGCCTTCGGGCAATGATTTTTTAATTTGTGCCATTCGATCTTCAACCCGACTCATCACTTGAGCCGCATTTGCCCCTTTGAGCATCATCACAATTCCGCCCACTACTTCGCCATCGCCATTCCGACTCAACGCCCCAAAACGAGGGGCAAAACCGAGTTGAACTTTCGCTACATCTCGAATCAAAATCGGCGTGCCGTTTCTATTTTTAACAACAATTTTTTCAATATCTTCAGGCGTTTCCGCCAATCCTTCTGCCCGAATAAAATAGGCATTTGGGTCTTTTTCGATGTACGCACCGCCCGTATTTTCGTTGCTATTTTCCAACGCATTAAAAATCTCGGTAATCGTAATATCCATCGCTTTCAAGTGCGACGGCTCGACGGTGACTTCGTACTGTTTCAGTTTGCCACCAAAACTATTGACCTCAATTACGCCCTTAATTCCAGACAGCTGCCGCTTAACAATCCAGTCTTGAATTTCTCGCAGTTTCATCGCATCAAACTGCTCTTCGTAGCCTTTTTTGACCGATAAGGTATATTGGTAAATCTCACCCAAACCCGATGAAATCGGTGTCATTTCAGGCGTTCCCAAACCTTCAGGAATTTCAGTTTCCGCCATTTTAAGTTGTTGAGCGACCAGCTCCCGAGGTAAATACATTCCCATATCATCCTCAAAAACAACGGTTATCAACGAAAATCCAAACCGAGAAATCGACCGTAACTCCACGACGTTCGGCAAGTTTTGCAACGATAATTCAATCGGCGAAGTAATAAATTTTTCTATTTCCTGTGCGGCCAAATTTGGTGAATTGGTAATGACTTGCACCTGATTATTGGTAATATCAGGTATCGCATCAATCGGTAATTGAGTCAAGCTATAGCTTCCCCAACCGATTAACGCCAAAATCATTATCCCAATCACAAACTTGTTATGCACGGAATATGCTATGATTTTATCGAACATATTTTTAGTAATTTGCTTGTCCCGAAACCTCGGGTAATTAGTGATTAGTTATTAATCACGATTTGAAAAATCCAGTATTTCCGTCATTCCGACGCAGGTCGAAATCTCCCAAACGTAAGAACTCAATATTCCTAAAGCGACGAAATCGAAAGTTCAATTTTTAAAATTGAATTTCAATTACGCTGATTGCCGTTGCCTTTCATGGATTGTCCACGAGTACTCGGGATTACAATGACGGAAGTTTTTAAGTTTTTGACTTTATAATTTATACCAAACTCGGAGGCCCTCTAAAGGATATTTCGGTAAAAAGTCGGTTTTTTGGAAAGATAAAATCATCTTGAGGAATGATTTTTTGGGTTGTTTTTGAGATTACGAGAGGATAAAAATGGGGTAGATTATTGGTAATGAAGATTGTATTAAAATAAAAACCTTTTTTATTAGCATCAACATTCGCAACATGATAATTTTCTAAGTGTTCAATGCTACAATCCTGTGTTAGCAAATGTGCAAGAAACTCCCATATACCATGTGATTTATGTTCGCAAGTCGTTGTTGCTGCACTATTTTCGCTATTCATCCAATCATGCGAGTGTGGCACAAGTGTATGCAGCAGTAATATAATTACTGCCGGTACAATCCACCGAATTACTGATTTACTTTGCATGATTGAAAAGTTTAAATACGAAATTACAAAAACATTATTTTAGTTTTGTGATGTCAAGTGTTTTTTAATAAAATTTAAAAAAATGGAACGACCAGTATTCAATCACGAAGAAATTGAGGAGTTATATAATTATCATTGGGATTTGCATAGCGTAAATGTACTTCCAACTATTTTGGCATTACCTCGCCAAAGTTTAATTGAGGATTTGACGAAAGTCATTGAAGATGGAATTACTAATTTTTCAGAATATGAAAAAGCAGTTAAAGTAGAGGAAACTTTGACTTGGCAAAATATGGGGTTTGTTCAAGCGGCTATCCATATTTTAGCGGAAATTGAGGCAACGGAAGCAAGGGGAATTTTTGAAAAATGTTTGTACCAAGAGGAAGCATTTAATAAATTGTATTTAGAAGAATTTGATACCGAAGAATTTCCGCAATGTTTGATACGAATTATTGGTAAAGACTATGATTTTTATACCAAAGTGACTTTGGATAATTCGTTATATTGGATTAACCGTTCGGCAGCCATGTCGGCAATGTCGCAGATTGTGATTCAAGGAATTGATGAGGAATCTAATGTTTTACCTTATTTGAAAAGCGTTATAGAAATACTAACGGAAAGACGAAAAGGTAAAAACGATACGTGGAATGACGATAATATTATGTTGGGATATATCGCTGGGGCATTATATGACATGAAAACAAAAGCGTTGAACGATGTGATGAAACAAGCTTTTGATGCAGATGTCGTAGATGAAAGTATTTGTGGCGATTATACAGATTTTATTGCCCTTTTTGAAGCATATCCTGATATGGATAATGCACGTCTTTATACTCAAATACTCAAATTTTATGAGGAATGGTATCAATTATCTCAAAAAAGGGCGGCAGAAGAAGAGAAATGGGAGGCGGAAAGAGAACAAAAAGCTAGAGAAGCGATACCAAAAGTAGTAATAGAACCTCAGACACCCGATATTAATAAAGCTGAGAAAGAAGGGAAAATTGCGGCAAGCGGTGTATCTGAATACACAGATAAAAAAGTCGGACGAAACGAACCCTGCCCGTGTGGAAGTGGAAAAAAATATAAAAAGTGTCATGGGAAAAATTAGCTGCCTTTAGATTCTAAATGGTGAGATATGAAATTTGCTACTAATATTTTTTCATATCTCCCATTTCAGCGTAATTCTAATTGAGTTAATTTCTGATTTAATAATGAGAAATTTCATTTTTAATTGTCATTTCTCATCAAAACCTAACGATTTACTTCTTCTTCATTTCCTCCACAAACGCAGGGTTCACCGCATTATAATCCGAATAAAAAGTCAAATACCATTTACCATCACGCAACGAAAAATAACGTGTAATCCCTTGTGCATTCCCATCATAAATCACATCAACAATCAAAGTATCTACCGAAATCATGTTTTGTTCGTAGCCCAAAGTATCAGTTGGGTCGAATGTTTTTTGCATCCGCCATGCGTCAGCGTACCAAAATTTTATTTGTTTTCCCGTAGGTTCTAAATAACTCGTTTCGCCTTTTAATGGGAATTCCGTCCGCTCTATTTGAAACAAACTGTCTTCATGGAATTTCGTATAAAATTGCTCGAAGTCCTCACCATTAACACTTTTTTGAGTACCACAAGCTACAAATCCAATTGCAAAAGCAAGGAATAAATAGTTTTTTAATTGTTTCATTAATTGATTGTTTTTGATTTTCGTATTTAGTTAATATTTGTAAATGATAATACATTTTTATTCAAAAGTGACGATTTACATTAACGTTTTTGGTTCGCACGCTTCGGCAAATACCAAATAATAATTTTCTATTTTTTCAAAATAAATATTAAAATTCGCTTCAAAATCTTCTTTTTTCACCTTTCCGATTGTTTCGCCTTTCGGCAAATAAGCAAACGGCTCGACAAAAATATGTGCCTTGAAATCCAATTTTTTTTTACCGTAAGCCTTATATAATGCCTCTTTCGCTCCCCAAAAAATATGTAAATGTGCCAATGAATTATCCGAATTCAAACTTTCCGATTCTTCATTTCGCATAAATTTAGGTGCGATTCGCTGAATTTTCGGGGTCATTTCCTGAATATCAATCCCAATAGAAAAATCGGAAACGATAACTGTCACCAAACCTCGGGAGTGACTGATAGACAAATGTTTATCGCTATTTTTTAGAATCGGTTTACCAAATTCATCAGAATAACAAAATACATTTTTGCCCAATAATTTTTGTAATAAATATCGAGCCGCCAACCATTCCGTTTTGCGCCTATCATTCATTTTGGCAATTTTTTCCAAACTACTTTCCGTAATATCCATGATATTTAGAAAATACTCCGCTGCTTCCTCAATTCTCCAAACGCCTAATTGCGTTCCGTTTGAAAAAGTTTGTTTTTTAATAATTGGCATATTTGAATTTTAATAAGTGGTTAACAGTTGGCAGCATGCAATATATTTAAAAATTATATTGCCTTTTAAAATGGCGAAATTACCGATTTTTTGAATTGAAATGATAAAGACCCAACAGATTTTTAAAAACCTGTTGGGTCTTTTCCAACGAAAAAAGGAATTTCCACACGTTGTGAAAATTCCTTTTTTGAAAGCCTTAGCTTTTGAGAACTAAGGTACGGCATTTAATAAATTATAATTCTAATCTTTTGGATGCCACCTCCTTTTATGACATTAAGCTTTTGTATTAATAGAAAAGGTACGCTTCTCAACAAGTCTCTTTATCATGTAATATTTTTTAGTTAATAAATAGTGAAATTTTGTGAATCGAGGAAGCATTTTAATGCTTGAATGTAAATAAGCGATTCTTGAAATATTCACAACTTAATAAGTTTAATCGGTACTAAAGTAATCTTTGTTGTTAATAAATAGTGAAATCTTGTAAACCAAAAAAGTATTTTTAATACTTGAACGCAAATGAGCGATTCACAAAATCTTCAGCACTTAGTAATTTAATCGAATGATTTTTGTAGTTAATAAATAGCGAAATTTTGTAAATCAAAAAAACTGATACTTGAACGCAAATAGGCGATTCGCAAAATCTTCAGAACTTAATAATTTCAATAAACGATTTTTATTGTTAAAAATAAATGAAACCCTGTGAATCAAAAAAGTATTTTTAATACTTGAACTCAAATAAGCGATTCACAAAATCTTCATAATTAATATGACACAAATCTATACTTAATATTTCAAACAAACAAGTTTTTCTAAAATTTAAGTGAATTTATTTTCAGAGGTAGGTAGTTTAAAGTTTGGTAAAGTCTATTTTAACAAAATATTTACAAATTGATTTTTTAGCTATTACATAATTTTTTCATTTATAAAAGGTAGTGAAATTAAGCAATTCTAATATTTTTTAAAAATCATTTCATTCTTATCAATTCTAAAAATACCTTTGTGGACAACTTCAAAATATCGAAATCATGAACGTAAAACAAATCGCAAAATTAACGGGGCACAAGGGTTCAATTTATACCATCGTAGAAGGCAGCGAACCGCACAAAGTCCTTTCGGGAGCTGGTGACGGCTGGGTGATTGAATGGGATTTAATGAATTTTGAAACGGCAAAAGTCGTGGCGAAGGTCGAAACCAATATTTTTTCGATGGCGTATTTGAAATCAAAAAATTGGCTGGCGGTCGGGAATATGTTCGGCGGTTTGCATTGGGTTGATTTGAACCAAAAAACGGATTTAAAAAATGTCGCTTTTCACGAAAAAGGGATTTTTGATATTTTGGAATTTGACGACCATATTTATACAGTTGGTGGCGATGGAAAATTAGCAAAATGGAATATCGAAGCACAACAAGTTATCGAGTCGATTCAATTGACAAATACGAGTTTGCGGAGCATTGATTATGATGAATTTGGTAAACGATTTGTCGTTGGAGCAAGTGATAATTCAATTTATTTTTTAGATAACAACTTGAATATCAAGCATAAAATAGAAGCAGCTCACGAAAATTCTGTTTTCACAACGAGGTTTGTAGAAAACGGCACGAAGTTGTTGAGCGGCGGTCGGGACGCACATCTGAAAGTATGGGATTTGAATGGAAATTTTGAAAATATTGATAGTCAAGCAGCACATTTATTTACGATTAATAATATCGCATCGCATCCAAATCAACCGTTTTTCGCAACAGCGAGTCGGGACAAAATGATGAAGATTTGGGATTCGAATACGTATAAGTTATTGAAAGTAATTGATGTTATTAAATTTGGCGGTCATATTAATTCGGTTAATAAATTGTTGTGGTCAAACTATAATAATTGGCTAATTTCCGTATCTGACGACAGAACAGTAATCGTTTGGCAAGTTGATTAATTAGAAATATGGAATTAGAAATTGGGAATTGACCGTTCAAGTATTACTAAATAATAAGGAATAAAAAACGTGGAATTAGGAATTAATAATTGGGAATTAGGAATTAACGTTCTACATATTCCTAATTTCTAATTTCTAATTCCTAATTAACAAAAAAGAGTGATTTTATCAGATAAAAGGATTTTAGAGGGGATTAAAAATGGCGAAATCGTCATTGAACCTTATGATAGAAAGTTTTTGGGAACGAATAGCTATGATGTGCATTTGAGCAAACATTTAGCGACGTACAAAGACCGTATTTTAGATGCAAAAAAGCACAACGAAATCATACATTTTGAAATTCCAGAAGATGGTTTTTTATTAGAACCTGGAACGCTTTATTTGGGCGTAACGGAGGAATACACGGAAACACACGCTTCTGTTCCGTTTTTGGAAGGCAAATCGAGCATTGGTCGTTTGGGAATTGATATTCACGCAACGGCAGGAAAAGGCGATGTTGGTTTTTGCAATACTTGGACGTTAGAAATTTCGGTGACGATGCCCGTAAAAGTGTATGCAGGAATGCCGATTGGTCAATTAATTTATTTTGCGGTCGAAGGCGATATTGAAAATTATTATAACAAAAAAGAAAATGCGAAATATATCAATCGAACGGAAAAACCTGTGGAATCGATGATGTTTATGAACAAATTTTAGTAAAAACCATGTCGGTTTTCGAAACCGACACGGTTTATTAAAAGTCCGTCCTACCGAATTATTTCTGAGCGAAATTATTAAATAAGCTGTGTTTTTTCGGATTGGTGTGCAACATCAACCTATGAGCAATCAGAGCAAGCACATCAGCCCACGAGCAATCGGGGCAGGCACATTAACACGAAACGAAAATGAAAATACTATTAATTGGTGGCGGAAATATGGGATTAACGTATGCGACAAGTTTCTTGAAGGCACACGTAGCAACGGCTGCGGATATGATGATTTTGGAAAGGTCCGAAGAACGTGCGGCAGAATTGGCAGCACAAAACATCGGAACAGTTTACGGTAAACCAAACGAATGTTTGCCAATGGCAGATGTGGTAATTTTGGCAGTAAAACCACAGGATACACCGGCTTTATTCCAAGCAATTCAACCATTTGCAACTCAAAATCAAGTATTTTTGTCGATTATGGCTGGGGTCAAAATGGAAGCGATTTCAACGGCTTTGGGCGTTACAAAAGTGATACGTGCGATGCCAAATTTACCTGCTCAAATCGGAATGGGCATGACGGCGTTCACGTCTGCGGCTTCGGTGACTCGCTCGGAATTGGTAGCGGTTCATAACTTATTGAATACGACTGGAAAGACGGTTTATTTGGACGATGAAAGTATGATTGATGCGGCAACTGCGATTTCGGGTTCGGGGCCAGCTTACGTTTATTTCTTTATGAATGCGATGATTGACGCTGCAAAAAATTTGGGCTTTACGGAGTCACAAGCGGAATTATTGGTCGAGCAAACGTTTTTAGGTTCAGTGCATTTACAAAATAGAAATAGTTTATCTTGTTCGGAGTGGATTCAAAAAGTAGCTTCAAAAGGCGGCACAACGGAAGCGGCTTTGAAGGTTTTTCAATCGACAACAGTAAATGAAGATATTAAAAATGGGGCAAAAGCGGCTTTTGATAGAGCGGTGGAATTGGGGAAATGAGTTTCAGTAGTTATCGCAATAATATTTTTTTAGTTCAAGTAGTTTTGCACTTTAGTGAGCAGTACGATTTTTGTTCGAAACGGTATCGGTTCTCCGAACCTCAAAAAACAACTCAAATTTCTATTTTCTACAAGCAGATTCGGTTCTCTGAACCTTTTTCGATTGTGACAAGGTTCAGAGAACCGAATCTGCCTGTCCCGAAACCTCGGGGTTCGTCTTAATAAGGTTTGTACAGCTCACTAATGAGTTTTTACACATTAGAGCCACTCAAACTAATTGAACTGATTTTCCTATTTAAACTAATTTCAAAATATACTCAATCACCGCTTTCGGTTCTGTATTATGTGGAACGTGAGCGGATTTTGGAAACGTTATTAGTTCGTAGTTGGGGATAATCTCAGTTAGCTTATTGGCGAAAGCCATCGGAAATAGGCAGTCGTGAATTCCCCAAAGTAAATGTGCTTTTGGTTTCAAATCTTTTAATTCTTCGTCTAAATAATATTTCGGATTACCGACGGCTTCTTCAAAAAGTGCTTCGATTTCTGGTCGATTTTGTCTAAGCATCGCATCTAAAAAGAAATTTGGTGCTTTGAAGGTCGGGCCCATGATAGATTGTAATTTGTATTCCATCTCTGCCCTGTTTTCGGGCAACAACATTGTTTTTCTAATTTCCCATTCGATACCTGCACTATTAATGACAATCAAATTTTTCACTCGTTCGGGATGATCCAATGCAAACCGAAAAGCGATGCCGCCGCCCATTGAACTTCCAACTAATGTGATCGGTTCATCTTCAGAAATATCCAATAAAAGATCTTTTATCGCTTCGCCAATACTTTCTAACGAAATCGGTTGAATCCACGGACTGTCACCATGTCCCGGTAAATCGGGAATGATAACGTGATACTTTTTTATGAGTTTTGGAGCAATACTCGACCAATTGCCAGCATCCACCATAAAACCGTGGATTAAGACAACTGTTTTCCCTTTACCGCCTTCATAATAAGCTACTTTCCCATTTTTGGAAGGAAAGTGTTTCAATTTGAAACCAGAAATCATGATCAGTCCTCTTTGTAGCCATCTCAAAAACTCAACGGGTTTCAAAAATGCTATAAATAAGCCTGTAACAAAAGTTATTAGTAATAAAATTAATGGCAATGAAAAATTCATTTTACGGTTGATTTTACAAAGGTTTATATAGTTTTTGTGTCAAAAATAATGTCACATTATACTAACTTTTCAATAAAAATTTATTTTTGCGAGAAATACTGTCCTAAATAGCCCCTAATATGCCACAAAATAGACGAAATTATCCCATTTTCAATAGCACATTCAGTTAAAACTACATCAAATACACAAGGTTTCAGGTATTTAAATTTTTCTGTGACAGCCAAATTCAATAATTTACATATTAAATAACATTATATAACATTTAAAAAATCTTTATTTTGATATTAATACAGTTATTCAATCTTAATTAAACTTTTATTAAGACTAAAAACCTACAAATATTAAAAATAAATATACCTTAGTCATATACTTATTTTTATTAATTGTTCTAAACACATCTGGTTTGGCACAATTTTCATACTATGAGTAGTATAATTGACATTCCAGCAACAACTATAAAACATAACTTTAATGAGAACAATAGCAGTTATTATCATCACAATTTTGGTTTCAGTTTCTAATATTCAAGCAAAATCATTTTTTGCACCTTTGGATACTGTAAAAGAACAGAAAAGTGTCGTAGGTGCTTTTGAAACTAATTTTGAATCGATAAGTTTCGGTGATTTGAGTAATAAAGGTGGAGTTTTCGTCAGACAACCGGAATCATTACCGCTTGATTTTTCAGGTTATAAAATTGAAGTTGTTCGTGTTTATCACGAACCTTTAAATGCAAATGATGAGTTTTTACAAATAACAGGTGGTGTTTCCGTGGAGAAAATTGGTGAAAACACTTACGCTTATTTGATTGGTAATTTTAATACAAAAAAAGGAATGATAGATTTTTTAGAAACGGTTATCAAACCCAAATATAGCGATGCAAAAGCTGTTTTTTACAAAAAAGGATTGAGAGTAGATAAATTTTAACAAATTATCCTTGAAATTGAATAACATTCGACTAAATAATAACGGCAAAAAAGCGATGAATCTTAATTGATTTATCGCTTTTTTGTTGTTAGAATCTCATCCTAATAATAAAATTTCATTTAAGGAAAAAATAAATAATATTTACACATCAATTCAACGATATTTTTTTCAAAGCACACGCTGTTTCCATTCTTTTCTCAATAAAAGTTCAATATTTGTCAGAACGATTTCACCCATTGTTTGGCATTTCAGAAAAACATCATTTTTATGATGGTGTGCCAATTCACTTTTTAATTTTTCGACTTTTTCGGGATTTGAAATACGATCTTTGATCATAATACTCATTAATTCATTTACTCTTGGCAAATCGTTTTTGATACGAGATGCAATCAAACTACGTTCTTCTAATTGATATTGACTCACCGTTTCAAATTTCATATGCCTAATTCCCAAAAAAATAATTGGATTATTCTCCTTGAAATATTGTGGAAAATAAAAACTCTTTCTACCTTCATAGGATTGTTGATCAAAGTCAATTGCACGAATCCGAAACTGTGATCCTTCGATATCAGGCGTAATATCTACCACAAAATTATACGCTCGCATATCACCCAGTAAGCGAACAAAACAACGTTCATTAAATTTGATAAACTCTTTGGCAACCCGAATTTCATCAAAGGCAGACATTTTCGGTAAATAATCTTCCACAAAATCCGTCCCAGGCACACCAATAATGTGTTCTTCAATCAACGTTTCGTCATCCATCAAATAAACCACATCATTTGGCGACATCAATTCTTCTAACTCCAAACCGTAAACCCGTGACGCATCGACCCGTTTGACATAAAAATGATCGTAATTATCATTAATTCGATTAATAATCCGAACTCGAAACGGTTGCGTATTTCCAAATGTACAATAGTCAATTCGAGCAACGGTAAGATGCTCCAGTGCTTCCACATCGCCATCTGTTTTCAGCAAGGCATATATTTCTGTCAAGGCTTTATGTACTTCTACACTTTCGTTTTCGTTAAAAAAAACGGTTTCCCAGAGCGTATCTTCACCTTTAAGATCTAATAGCGGAATCGACATTTGATAGTGCATCAAATCGCCATATTGAATCGGTAATTTTTTCAACCGATTGTGCTTTTTTAAATAGGCGTGTAATTCCTCATTAATCGGAAAGCTGACTTTTTTCTTTGTAGGTTTATTGCCGACCATTTTTTGTTAGTGATTTGTGATTGATAACTTAATGGTATCACCATTTTTATTTCCACCAAAGTTAAGGAAAATAAGCAATCATCTGATGTCTATATCAAAAGAATCTAACAATTTATAACTATCCAGCTCTAAA
>Ga0136555_1000430_pt1 | contig 17072 bp, 17 predicted proteins | sample AntRauTorckE5432_FD_104927 | JGI IMG/M metagenome (GOLD analysis project Ga0136555, IMG submission 104927) | Saline lake microbial communities from Rauer Islands, Antarctica - Metagenome Torckler E5 #432 | ecosystem: Environmental > Aquatic > Non-marine Saline and Alkaline > Saline | place...
CCTTATGGATTGTGAGCCGGAGGAAACACGCCAAGACGTACAACGAGATTCACTAGAAGACCAAGAAGACCAAGAAGACCAAGAAGACAGTGATATTGAAGGAGCGAACATCGGGATCACCCGTCGAGGAAAGAAGCGCTCGTTTCGTACTATTGACGGGGAAAAGGATGTACAAGATCAAGAAGACACGATCCACCCTCTTCCAGCAGCCAAGATTACACCTGGCACTGGTAAGCAAGAAGTGGACGACACGGAGTCCGAAGAAGAGGAAAAGCAACCTAAGAAGAACAAAAGGCTTAGGAGGAACAAGCACAAGAAATCGAGAGCCCGTAGGAGTACCAAAAGCCAGAGCCAGAGCAAGAGGAAACCCAAAAGCCGATCCACAAGCATAAAAGACCCACCCAAGGTAAATGAACTTGTTATCACAGCCTTAAACTCATGTCTGACACCAACTTTTTATACAGGCCCAGTCAGAACCCGCTGAAGAAATCGGTAAAACGCACGCTGAAGAAGACGCTGAAGAAGCCGCTGAAGAACCTGCTGAAGAAACTGCTCAAGAACCTGCTCAAGAAGCCTCTGAAGAACCTGCTGAAGAACCTGTTCAAGAGCCACCCATCAAGAAGGCGCGTACCACAGTCACCACCAAGTCCGACGTGGTGGATGCAGCGAACGCTCTGGGTGACGGTGGTCAGCTCACACTCAACCAGATCGAGAGTGTGGCACGCTGGACTCGACCTACGAGCTTGAAGGCAGCCAAGATGGAGCCCAAGATCAAGACCGCTGTCCTTTACTATGCATGGCAAGAAATTCAAGAGCGAAAGGAGGATACAGAGGCAGAGAAGTTTGAGCCTGTACAAGTTACAGCTAGTGAGCTCAAGGCAATGTATAACACCAAGCGACTGAACTTCTACCAGGTGCGCCGTGACTACACGCTGCCGCAGAGTACCAGCGAAATAACGGGAGAGGCTTACCTCATGAAGGGTGTCAAGGCTGTTGGTGGCCAGATAGTCCACACCGTCAGTCGCCAAATGTGCTATCTACTACAAGAGCCCACTGATGCGTTCGGTCTACAGAAGAATGTGATACAGTGGGGCGAGCAACTTTTCAATTGAGTCAATTTCAACGCATGTACATTTCATTTCATTCCTAGTAGTTGTTGTAGCTGTGTTTCGTTGCATACATTTTCACCGTTTTGGATCTGTTCCAAATAATAGTCTGCAGACGCTTCATACTTACGGAGTTGCTTTTCATTATTCAAGACCTCCGCCGACACATTAAATTCCGTGGCCAGCGCTTTCTTGACGTTTCTTACTTTCTGCACCAGCTGCTTGAGCGCCACGAGCACAGGATCGTCAGCCATGTCGAATGATCAGAGAACGGCTGGAGCAATGGTTCTAATTCGTGCGAAGTATTCTATTCTAAATGGAGTAGTAAGCACTTGAGTTTGTTTTCTCCCCGTAAGCCAGAAAAAAAAAATCCTGCCGGTGCCTGTTCCTCAAGTTGAGTTAGTGGGGTCACAATTTTAGCGCAAGCACATGGAAGATTGGACGGGTTTAATCATTTGGGCGTGGATTGCCACCGCACTTATGTTATGTGGCGCCTTTGTGCTGGAATACATGCCCGTCACGTCAACGTAACACAGTAAACAAAGCGCGAGGTGTGAGGTGAGGAGCTTTAATGTGGCTCTTCGTATGTTTGACGGTCATGGTCTGTGTTTTCGTGGTCGTATACTGGTTGGCCACGTACCTGTGCCGTGTGAATTTGCCCAAACTCATGTTCGTGGGTGGCCACCGTCCGTACAACCCGGAGCCGGTAATCTACCCGCACTTTGAGGAATTCGAGGTTTCGGGATTGCATGTGACAGTGGTTCACACTCCACCAGAAAAACGCACTCGTCATGAACTCCATAGCGAGTCTGTTCACGGGCAGAAACATTTGTTCTACTGTCATGGTAATGACGGTGACCTGAGTCGGTGGCTGAATGTAGTTACCAGCGGGACGCGTCTCTATCAGCACGTGGACACGGTCTGTTTGTGGGATTACAGAGGCTACGGTCGCAGTGCTGGAAAGTTGGATAGTATGGACTCGTGTTGGTCTGACCTGCGTCACGATGTAGCGCAGGTCTATCGGTGGTTTGTGAAACACGTGGATTTGCAAGCTGTTGACAAGATGTACCTGTACGGTCGATCTCTGGGCGCTTGGACCACCGCCGCGCTGTTTTACCAGCTGGAGCTGCACGAAACACGTTCCTTGGAACGTATCCTGCTCGAAACACCGCTGTGCCACTTGCATCACACTCTTCATCACGCCGTCAGTTCTTATCTGCCACAGAGCTGGTTACAACGAGTAGCACCCTTTCCAGAAGAAGAGTCTGTGCAATACCTACTGTACACCTCGCAGAATCGTCTGGAAGCGGACGTGGTGCCCGTGTCTATCATCAGTGCGGGACAAGACGATCTGGTACCGACAGACGACGTGAATCAGTTGCAAAAACACAATTGGTGTACGCTGTTGCAGTTGGACAGATGTCACCACAACAACGTAAACCAGACACACGTGTACCAGGTCTGGCTACAGCATGCGTTGAGTCTCAAGAGGTCCAAGACACAGCAAGATCTCAGTTGCCAGAAGTTCTAACCCTGACATGTACATGTACCATAAAAAAGAGCCACAGGTTCACTAAATGGGACCCATGCTGGAGTGCAGTGGCACTGTCAACCTTTCCCGCACTTTGTTCGTGCCTCGCGTGGGTGAATATAGGACCGACACGCCGCCGGTCGTCCCACTTGGTTCGACTGGCAACTGTGTGACTTCACGACTGCGCTGCACCAAGTTCATTTGCGCCATCAAAGCTTGTCCTCCGTTTTTGGTGCGTGAACGCAAGTAACTGGGCACGGGTCTGGACCTTGAACCGGTGGAGCTTTGTGGTGTAGACCGAGACTTTTGCGTAACCACATCCAAAAGCGACCGAGTGGGAGAATGCGGCAGTGTGTGACCACGCTGAGGTGTGTTTTTACTCGTGTGCGCGCGTGAGCGGGTACGAGCTCGAGTACGTGTGCGCGAGCGCCTATGTGAGCGACTACGTGAGGCTTCGGGTCCATCATCTGCTGATTCGTCTTCGTCGGGAGTGTTTTCGTGTGATTCGGCGTCCTCAGTGTCCTCATCCGAACCCTGCCAATCTTCCAGCTCACCGTGAAGCTGTAGGTCTCGCGTACAGCCTGAACAATTGCCACAGGCCTTTTGCTTGGACATACTAACATACTCGTCCACCAAACAGGGCACCAAGGCTGTGAACCACTGCCTGATGGTATCTATTTCTTTGTGGAAGAAGTAGTAGCAGGCGGGTTGTTGGTAGAGCAGATCTATCCACCGGCTCCACAGTTCGCACGCCACTTCCGTGGAGAGGTCATCCAAGGTCTGTTCGTCGCACCAAACCTGTGCGTGGAACGTCTCTGTAGCTACCATCACGGCCGATTTAAACCACAAGCACCAATGCGGCTGGTTCTTATCCAGCAACACGGCAAACGTGGTGGAAAGCTCCTCGGTGTAGTCTACTTCGGTGAGCCACTGCTGGAACTTACGCGTGTTGATCTTGTGTTCCACACCCATCACGGCAGGCGCTCGACCGGCGCCTTGAACCCCCAAGTTGGAAATTCGACTGCGCAGCTCCGTGCGTGCAGTTTTGCTGGAAGAAGCACTCGTCATAACTTCATGCAGCAGCTTAACGATTTCGCTCGCGCAGTACTGCAGTTTGTGTGTGTACACGCGCCACTGTACTTGCTTTTGGCCAAAAAACGCTTCCATACGTAAAGATGTGGTGTAAACTTTCAGTCACGTCACCCAGTTACCAGTGGGTTCAATCAGTCGTTCAATCAGGTCGTTTGGTCAGTAAAGCAGTCAGTGGTTTTTGTTTGTGGCGCAAAAATGGAGGGTGAAGACGAGACGTCTTCCAATTATGTGCCGTGTACGGTACCTATAGCTGACGCACACACGCCCTGCTGTATGAACGACGGACAACCTTTGGTGGTGGGTCAGTCTATTTTTCGCCTACCGGTCAAGCGGCTGCGATACGGGGTTTGGATTACACGTCGCGTGTTCTGCAGCTTGGCTTGCGTCAAGCGGTACATTATCGACCGCCGTCACGTGCCCACCCGTTTGTTTCCACTGCTGCAGTACTGGGCCTTGGAAGCTTTCGGTGTCACGAACCTCATTGTGGCAGCTCCCAGTTTGGATTTGTTGCACAGCCGCCATGTCACCTTGACACAGTATCGAAAACCTGGCAATGCACTGGTGGATATCTACACTCCGTGCAGTCTGCCGGTCTACACGCAAGCCGAGTACATCTGTCGTGGGGAACCTATTCGAGGCACATGCGAGTATGATGATCTGGAAGTGATCGACGTGCCTGAAAATGCAACCTTTGCTTCGTGAGGGGATATCAATTCTACACTGAACGTCAAACAAATAAAAACAAGTGCCAGTAGTGAAAAACCGCGACCACCTCTGTGAATGATGTGGTGGCCAGTGATTGTGTTGGTGATTGTGTTGAGCATTTTGGCCGTAGTACTGGTGGCCGTGACTTTGCGCATCAACCATCTGAATCGCTTCCAGTACATGGTACGCGACGCCTGGTTATCGCACGGAAATTGTCCACCCACGGATCCTCAATGCGTGTTGCGTGAGGTGAACGAAGTGGCACCACTGCCCAGCACCATGCCTACTGCCAGCCAGTATGAACCGTCTCAGGCGCGCACACTGGCAGAGTTCGTGGCCAGACTGGACCTGGCCAGCGCACAGCGCATGGTAAGATTGCCTAGCAGTCCACCGCACGCCAAGGCCATTCAGGCTATTAGCAGCTTTGGGGAAACACCCTACCTGGGTATGGTGTGGAAGTACAGACCGCCGGGCAGTGAACATCTGTACCTGGTGATAGGTTTCAGAGGCACCATGACGCTGACGGAAATGCATCACGACCTCAACGCAGAGCAGGTCACCTATCCGCAGTGGGTACCACCAGCGGCTAACGCGGTGCCTCACAGATCGCATGAGGAATTGAAAGCGCATCGAGACGCACTGCAAAGCCGGCAACGTGGCAACCGCTGGTGGAGACGTCAAACCCGCCAGTCCGCAGACACGGATCCAAACGTATTGAGTCACCGCACTCAGGCCTCTGCCGAGGTGGATACCCAAACGTCCCAACGGTTGGAGTGGGATGGTGGTTCGAATGTGTCTATGGGCCTGATGCACGGCCTTCAACAGTGGATGTCCACCAAAGACTACGACTTCGGACCCAATCACCGCGCCCGCCAATCTGCACGTGCTACCAATACACGTGACAGCAACACGGAGGAGGCCGTGAACCCACCCATGGTACACATGGGTTTCTACCTGACCTACATGCATTTGCGCTCCGAACTGTATCAGATTCTGGAAGCCTACCAATCCGAAGTGACGGGCTTGTGGTTCACAGGTCACAGTCTAGGCGCAGCCCTGGCTACGCTGGCAGCTATGGATTTCTCAGACCCTTCCAACGCCGTTCAGTGGCTGCAAACACAGAACGTGAGCGTGGCAGCCTATCTGTTCGGCGTACCTAAAGTAGGCGACGCAGGGTTGGAAGAGCTGGCCAATGATTGGCTACAGCGACCTGACGTGCGCTTGCGCGCCTTGTGGCGTGTTTACAACCGTTATGATGTGTTGCAGGACATGCCACCTTCAGTGGTACCCAACTTCCGCAACCTCAAGGAAGAAACCACCGCAGATTCCCGCACCACCACGACCACCGACCCGGAAACGCATGAAAACGAGGCACCCAGCACAGCACCCAGCACAGCACCCAGCACAGCACCCAGCGCAGCACCCAGCGCAGCACCCAGAGCAGCACCCAGAGCAGCACCCAGAGCAGCACGGGTTGGTGCACAATCTTACGAACAGCGCGGACCTGATAGAGGAGCCTTTTGCTACCACCATGTGGGTCAGGCTGCTGGCTTTCACGAAAATTGGGAAAGCATGCGTGTCAATCACTTCATGCCCTATTACATTTATGCCTGCGAGCGAGCGCAGCCTCAGTAAGACCTGAAAACGTCTCACTTCGAAGCTGCCCAGACACAGCCGCACAGCAGCATGATGAGTGTGATCCAGCTCTGAACGATGACGGCGGTGCGTGTCACGGTGGACACGGGCACAATGTCGCCATGGCCGAGCAACGTTTGTACATTGGCGGACACATAAAAACCTTTGGTTATTCCTAGGCGTCGGTCGCCGGCTACAGGGTTTATGGAGTCAGAAGGGTCCTGGCCACTACCGTGCAGCAGAGCCGGCTGATCCAGGAAGTGGTCTGCGGGTAACGACGAGTAAATCAGAGCAAAGATCAGGTACGAGCATAGGAGCACTAGCAGAGGCACCAGCCACGTTGTGGCGTGCATAGTGTACGAATGGCTCAGACCAGGTTTTTTCTTCTTCCATTCACGGTGTGGAAATAAAGCATAGAGTTTAATGTTACCACTCTAAGATCCGAACTGTGTTATGTCCGAACCTTCTTCCTGGCGAAAATCCACCTCAAACCCACAGCTAGCCAGTCAGATAGCACTGGCCTATCCCTGGAGTGCGAAGCATTGGCGACGCAGTGAGCGAACCCATACATTATATCCTACACATTCCTCGCCTTCCAAACAAAACCACCGCCAAACCTTCTTAAAAGAAAGATCTTCACAAGTATGGAGACCTGCGAGTAGCGGAGCTGAGTGGAGTTACCGACAACAGCACTGGAACCGGTCGCGTTCAGCTGCTTTACCTACCACACGTTCACGTTCCAAAACTTTCTTCATGCCTGTACGCCGACGCAGGCGTGGCACCGGTACGCAATGGGTAGTGAACTGGCACACCACCCAGCAAGCCCACCTAGAACCGCGCGGAGAGCAAGTGACCGGGGCAGGCGTCATCATGTGCGACCACAGGGGAGCGAAAGGACTACACGTGCTTCTGGTCAAAGGTAAACACTCAGGTTTGTGGTCTTTTCCCAAAGGTTTGTTTGAGCAGGATGAACACACGGTCGACTTTCACCTTTGGGATACAGCCAGGCGGGAATTCAAAGAAGAGGTCAGTGCACACTGTGTCACCCACGCTGAACTGCCTAACTACGTCACGCTAGCCTGTCCAGAAACCTCCACACGCAACGGTAAGTTCGCAGTGGGTTTCGGCAAAGGCTACACTAGAGTCTACTTTGTGCTCAAACACGACGGTGAAACCGACGAGTGGACTCAAGACGAACTGCAGTCAGAAGAAGTGGTCAGCGTGAAGTGGCACGCAGTGGACACGTTGAAAACTCCTAACTACAAACACCAGATTAACCGAGATGTGTGGGCGTGGGTCTGCACTCACGAGAGCGTCATGAACCAAACTAACTGGTACCGTGCGCGAGATCTCAGTGGTGACCTGGAAATTGTGCTACCGGGTCAAGAAGCGCAAGAAGCTCTAGCCGAAGCTGAAGCTGCTGCAGCTGCTGAAGCGGAAGAGGAACGCACATACGCTTGTGATAGGTATACAAAGTCAAACTGCTTTTGCAACAGGTACGAAGACCAGCAATGCTACTGCGGACAGGAAAGCTACGGCAAATGGGATGACTACGACAACCTTGAGGCTTACTTGCAAAGTCTGGAACCTTGTCACACGCCTCCAGTCAGCCGGAAGACACGATCCTCCACACTGGATACAGGGCCCCTGCAAGAAGAAGTGGACGACGGATGGCAACGTGTCACGCGGCCAAAAAACGTCGTCGGGGATGTGTGTAAGGCAGCTGCAACCACATCCCCCGCTTGGCTTCGCGCCGTTATCGATGCGCATCGCATCTACACGCAGCTCACCTGGACGGAGACCTTCATGCTGTGGACATTAGGCCACAGCACTTCCGTAAACAAAAACACACTACGCTACATGTACTTGACAGGTGTGGTGGCCTATCGTACTTACGCACAGTGGATTGGCCCACGATGGTACTGATACTGAAACAGGATGCGAATCAGTACGGGTGGCTTAGGTTGAGTCAAAGGTTAAATGTATTCAAGTACCCGTTAACTATCCTTTAAAACCCGAGGGTTCGGATATGGGTGGTGAGCTCAGTAGTACAGACAGGCTCAAGAGGCACAATGGAAACTGAGGGCTGTTTCTGACGCCGGTGAAACGCTTCCGGCACAGCTACACCCTCCAGTCTCCAAAGTAAACGTTGGCGTATGTTCTGGCGCGCGTTCACATCGCGGTCATGGTACACGGAACATTCGTTGGTAGTACAACGCCGTATGGCATGAACCTTCTTGGTGACACGCTCTCTTTGATTCACATACTCCAGCTTTCCCGTACTGGGGTTCGGAACCCGCGTACGTGTTTTCAAGGTGGTAACAATCTCTGCGTCCGAGAGATCTCCGTGACAGAGGTGGCACTGTTGGGACGTGCGACACTCGTCTGTCAATATCACCACTACTTTCTCGCTCAGTTTCTTTGCCAAACTGCGTCCTGGGCCCGGTTTTTCACCCTTGGCAGAAGTTGGGAAGCGTCCATTGCCAAAGGCCACCACTACCGCTTTGTTTTCTAACTCTTCCAGTTTCAGGAAGGTGCTTACCCAGTAAGCTAGGAACTTCTGTTTTCGCTGGTGACGGTAGAACTTATGGTTGCAGAACAGCGTGTGTCCGTACACCTCGAAAGCGGTATCATCCAAAGTGCGTTTGTTCTCATGAAGCTGGTGGGCACGAAAGTGCCACGCTTGTAAGAAAGTCTCCAAACGGGCGGTTCTGAAACTAGCTTCCGCCGTTTTGTTCAGCACAACTTTTGTGTCCTTGGGCAGCTTGTAGAGGAAATGCGCCCGGCGTTTGCGTAAGGTGTTCAGACCGGTGGTCTCATACCATTCACGTTTGCTGAAACTGCGTGTGATGTGATCGGTGGTGGTAGAGGTTGAAATCGGAGCCGAATCCTCAGACAAACGCGCTCGTTTGTCTCCCACAGACGAATTGACCGAGGAAGAGACGGGCTCGAGGACCATGGGTGCAGACGATTCCTCCTTCTCACGCTCGGTGAATGAAGTGCTGATGAGCTGATTGCGACCGGGATCAATGCCCACACAGACCCTTGTGTTCTGAAACTGCTGCCATTCAGCTGTTTTGAGCTTCTTCAGCTCACAATCTTTGAATAAACCACGTCCGTGCTCTAGGATGTTGATCTTGCGTCCATTGTGTGCATTCGTGGGTTTGAGTTTCCAATAGTGGATGGAAGCTTGCACGCCATCGGTGGAGATTGAGAAGTTAAAGTTCCAATGCTTGCGCTGTAGTTTAGTAGGATCCAGGTACTGGTACCAATGTTCCTCCAAGGCCGCTCCAAACTGAACCCATGTACGTTCTTTAGGTAGAAGTCCTCCCCACTTGAGTACAGAGAACAAGTCTCTGCTACTGAGAGTTACATGGGCTCGTTGGTACCGCTTCATGGGCAATAAGGTGAAGAGTTTGACTTTGGGTAAGCGATGCTCTTTCCGCGCTTGTTTGAGTTCATCCACCGTACGTGTTTTGCGTGCTTCATACTCTGTTTCTTGAATGGTCAACAAAGCTCGATAATACTTCAGAACCGTGGAAGGATGGTCCTTGAGCCATTTTTCACCCACGAAAATGGTGGAATTGTCCGTAAAACCCAGTAACGTTCGATGTTGTTGAATGACGATCATGTGCACATGGGTTTGTGGCATTGGTTTGTCTCCATTGATGATCTTTTGTGCTTCCACCACCAGTTTGCGTTCGCCTGGAAGTTGTAAGCGAAGGGTTCCGAACTGACGCCCATGGAAGTGGTACCAGAGATGAAGTGTGGCATTCTTATGCAGTTCTGCACCAATGGTTTGCTGGATGTACGAGAGACATTTTAACTTTTGTTGTTGCATCCATGGTGACGGAGACCACAGTTGGCTTTCGATGATATGGTTAATAACAGGTTCCCTGGTGTTGCGTTCCCTACAGGCTGCCATGCATCGCTCAAAGAAAGATTGGTTTGGAATCGGCAGCGGGAAAACTGTGGGATGATCGAGACAGAAGAGCACCACGGTGTTGGCTAACGCACAGGCTTCGTACGTCCAACGATTCAGGATCGGCACGGCTCTGTCCAGCAAGAGTTTGAGGTTTTGACCTTCTGCGGTGTTCACCAGCACGGATTTCAGTTTTCTTTTCAGTGTGGACATCCTTGAGCCTTTAGGCTTAGATGTACCATGCAAAGGTATTTGTGTGGTACTATCTGTGCAGGGTTTGTGTTTCTTACGTGCAGGCGGCATGGCCACTCTGCCTTTTTCTTTGTGTCACCAAACTGGGAGGGGTAGGAGGTTCAATGTGAAACAGAATGGCAAATATGTAGGGTTTTGTGCTGTAACTAGTCCAACATGCACGGTCACAATCTCACAAACAATGTACTCTATGTTAATATTTGATGCACAAATCAACTGACCGCTAATTTGGTATGATAAATCACACTTAGGGTTTTAAGGGATACATTAACTGTACATGGACATGAGTGCGCGCATTGTGTCTACAGGCCTGCCCATGGAATGGACTAGATATTCTTCGATGGCTCGTCGGGTGGTGGAATGCACCCTACTGTTTTGAGAAAAGCGCCACAGTAAATCTTGCATGCGTTTGCTGTTGACGGAAGACGTAGCACGGTGCGGCATTTTGTAAAAGAAGTGCTCTTTGACTGTTTCAAGGTCATAGTACCTGATCAAAGCCAAAAACGCAGCCACTGGATGCACACCCTTGTTCACATCCTTTGCTGTCCTGCCGAGTGCCCGACGCACGTTTTTGACGCGACTCATCTCAGCCCGTGTATCAACTCCTTGCATATGAAGCAGAGCAGCGTCCACAGAATGCTTAGGAATGGACATCACGTTGACCACCAAGAAGAAATCCTCAATGTAGTACTGTAGGAATGACTGTGGGCGTGTCAATCGCAATTCATGTTCGAGAGCCGGTCGAGGCCCATCATCAGCCGTCGTGACGACAGGCTTCATTGAATGCACGCTATCAACAGACATTGCTGCAAGAGAATAGGGTATCGTTGAGCGTGGCTGAGTGTGCACTGTATGGTACACTGTATCAGTTGGATGTGGACAGCTCGTGCGTAATTGTTCTCTAACTTAAAAATGGTACTAAAACACGATGCGAGGTGGCGTATTCTCTGCCCCACACATAATTCACCCCTTCAAAACCCTGTGGTACGTTTCTGTAACCTGTGAGGATACCGCAAAAAATACTTTTTCTGTGCCAACTGCTGTATTACCCCTTACACGTGAGGCCCAAATTGTGGTGAACGCCCATCGCCACCAGCGCCATGTTTAAACAAACATAAAGACTTAAAAAACAATTACTTTTTTTGACTTGTTGTCTGTTTTCACTCTGCGTGTAACTGGCACATAGCACTTCATACATACAGCTGTACTCACTATACAGCTGTACTCACTATGGAGTCTCGCCCATTGACTAGTAGTGAAGTTCATGCCCAGATTCGTCGTGAGGCAACGAGGGTTTTCGCCAAATTTTCTTACGAAACCGTAGTGTGCAACGACACTCAGTACGACATTGAATCGATGGAACACGAGTTCAACAGACTCATCACGCTGGCTGGTGGAACACCCGATATTAATGTGTTTTACACCATCATTCGAAGCTGCTGCAAGAAGCCTTCACGTTCATGGAAAGCTGATGATGATTTACACTTTGAGTATGAAGAAGATGACTACGGATGAGGACCTGTACGGCCCACGATGGACGATGGACGACCTTCAACCCGCCGTCGCCGTGACGGATGAGCTTTTGTGGATACCCTTCGTTTCTGTACCTGGGCGTGTAATACAGTTAGAACCTCCAACGTGCGAACCGCGACGTTTTGGCGGACGAGGGGCGTGGTGCAGCGGTGTGCGTGTTGGTGCTGGACGTTCTTTTCTTGAGTTGCTTTTTCTTGGTGGAAGGGGTGAGACTGGGGGTCTTCTTGTGTTGTTTGCGGACTTTCTGCTTGAGTTTCACGGTCTGTAGGGCTGCATGGATCTCGGAAGGGGACTCGGTGGGTGACAACCAGTGCGCGGTCCTGTCGAGCATACACCAGTACCCCTCGCTGGGATCTACGCTTCCCAAGTCTTCCGCAATGACCTCGGAGTGCAGAGTGACGTACTTGGCGGCTTCGATGCGTCCTACACGCATGTCCTTCACCGTGAGTCGTTCCCACCAGAGACTTTGCATGTACCACCCATCAGGTCCTTTGAGCAGGCAAACTGTGCCTTCGAACCATGCGTGGTCGTGTTTGCGCCACTTATAGATGTGCACTTTGGCACGTCTGGAGCTGGAGCTAGGTTCTTCATTCACGGTTTGTGGCTGTGCGGTAGCGTGCCCGGTGACGTGGAAGGTGGGCGTGGTAGCGACGACTTTTGCCATCTAGGCTGAGTCGGTTTGAGTGACCAGGCGGTGAGATCCAAAGTGTTTGTTTTTGTGTCAAAGTTGCCCCGTATGTTCCATGACCACTCAAACCGACGGTGGTCAGCATGTTTGGGTAACCGCACAGACCACCCTATAGAATGTGACTTGTGCTGAAAACTTTGTAACAATTTGTGCGTGCGACTGGTAAGTGGTACAGGATCGCTCCAGACCCCCGCATTGGCGACTTGCATGTGAAGGGTGCGTGGACGGTATCTCCACGTGCGCTTTTGCAGCACAAACACGAGTTCGTCCAGACACAGTTGCACCTGCACGTTGAGCATGGTATCTGTGCTCTGTGCTTGATCTGGAGCTTTCAACTCCACAGGCCAGCGCATTCGCACGTGTACATCCAGTCCCCTATGGACAGTCATTCGCCAGCCCTCATGTGACTGAGTCAGTAATTTCGGCGCCCGTTTCTGAACATCCACGCTGACTTGATTAAAACGAAGGTCAGAAAGCACAAAAAACAAAGCAGGATCTTCCTTCGCGGGACCGAGCGTGTGCCAAGTAGCAGTATGGCCTGTGAAGTGCAGTCGAGCGTGGTCAGTGCGGCTGGTTTTCCGGGTCTGACCTTGGTACCACCCGCATCCGCAGTTCTGGCACCTGAGCGTTGTGCCCTCGTGACTTCCGGCGACAAAAAGAGTCACCATGAGGCTGACCAAGACCAGTACACACACCACGAGACTCCAATGAAGCCCCATAGCGAAGACCGTGCGTGGGTAATGCACGAGAAGTTCGGCACCCCTTTTCTTACTCTGAGCCGCAACCACTTGACACACTTACGCGAAGAGGTACCTGCGGATACTCTGTGGTCTGAGTGCGCGTGGCGACCCGACGCCAACACTAAGGACTTCAAGGCGTTGCCCGCACCACGTCATGGACAACTGCGTTTCACCTCTTTGAAATGGCTAAAGGAAGTGTGGTCGGACTCCCTTAACCAAGTCACCAGCGCTTGCCACGCTAAGCAGTGCTACGTCGGCAAGCTGCTACAGTTGCACGATGAGACCATGGACGGTCGCTGGTTGGCGGATGTACTTTCGGAAGCGGACTTTACGCAGCGGTTCCATCATCATGGACTTGCTCATCTGGTTTCCATGCCCAGCACGGCTTACCGCAAGTATGATTTGCAAGTCAAACCCACTCCACCCACACAAGCAGCAGTTGCTGCAGTAAGTAAGAACCGCGAAGAACCAGTCACCTCGCACACTTCACCCTTGCTTAACACGCCCGCTTACACTGGAGACCGCCAAAACAAGGTTTGGTGTCCGGTGGCACTGGCTTTGCCTATGCTGTACTACCACAACGACGTGTACCATTGCGCCAACAAGCAGCCCGACGTGTGGAGAAAGATTTGGTTGCATGTGTGGGAGTCTTTGGTGGGCGCCTTAGGTTATTTGCACGGGCAGGATGTGTTGCACGCGGACGTCAAGCCAGAGAACGTATTGGTGCGGTGGCAAACCTCCTCTCATTCGTCTGCTGTGAAGGAGGTGAGTGCCGTGCTGGGTGACTTTGGCATTTCGCTGTCCTTACTTCACGGCAGGCGTCAGCGCGTATCCGCACGTCTGTATACGGCGTGGTACCGTCCGCCCGAGATTGCCGTCATGTGGTTGGTACCAAACGAGCGTGTGGGCGCGGAGGAGTGTTCGGTCAGCACGCGAGCGGACCTGTGGGCTACGGGTCTGGTGCTGTGGGATACCTTGTTTTCAGTACCCCTGATGAACTTGGCCTTGGTGATGAAAGATCCGGTGTTCAAACAGCGTGTGCTTCAAGGGCGCATCACGGTTCACGACGCACACGCGCGTCTGTGGATTGATGAAAGCCAGCGGGGGAATAGTGCTCGTGCGAATACTCAGTTACTGCAAACTCACCGTTGGCTCATGGGCCCGCCACCCGAGACTTGGTCTGTGACCCATGTGGCGGAGCTGAAAGGTCCGCCTTTGCCGGGCACCGCGCTGTACCAAGCACTGTGCGAACCACTCAACGAGCTGAAAGTCGACGGCGAGGCCCACAAGCCGTGGTGTTTGTTGAACGAGCTGCCTGTGGACGCAACACCGTTTCTGCGGGAGGGTGTTTCGTACGCCCACGCAGCGCGACTGTGGCCCACCATGCGCACTCTTTTGAGATGGGATCCACACGAGCGCAGCTTCATGCCGTTTTCGCGTACGGAGGAGCTTTACCAACGCAGTTGGGAGCAAGGTAACCAAGTCCGTCTGTCTCTGCTGAAGCACTTGGCGTGTTTGCCACCTGTACCGAAGGATGCACTCGATTGGATTACTCTGTGGAACTCACATATGCCGTTTTGGTCCAACGCCTTGAGGGACGCGGTGTCCGCCGACGCTCAGCAGATCTACGCGCGTTGGCTGCGCTGCCAAAAGAGTCGCGAGGTGCACACAGCCACTACGGTGGACGGGGAGCGTACGGGGGACATTTACCTGGCGTCTGCGTGGGGCAACGCGGCCGCTTTGTGGGACGTCCGCGTGGGTCACAACATGATTGCGGAAGTCACGGGACTACCGTTCCGCCTGCTGCTACTGTCCAGGATACGACAGGCCAGAAAGCTGAAGTACCAACTGCGCTTGTCCGAGTGTGCTACTGTATAACCCTTAACCCTTAACACCCTATTACAGCTGTAGCGGTTGATTTGTGCATCAAATATTAACTGTATTTAATGTACATTGCTTGTGACATTGTGACCATGCATGTTGGACTGTTTACAGTACATAACCCTACATATTTGCGTCTGGTTCCAAAGGAAGCGTAATCTCCTTGGACTTTTGCCAGTTTCTTACATGTAGTGAAAAGAGTTTAATGGAACTTCTGTTTGTGGTATGCACCAAGCAAAGGGTGTGGCTTTTAGCTCTGCTTGTGAGTTCCGCGGTAGCCGAATGTCGGGAGGCGGAACACTGGGTACCATGGCTTTCAGTGTGAAGAGGATGTGTCCGTCCGACACCGGTACTGACATGAGCATAGTACCCGTTTGAGGGTGCACATAGGTGCGCATAGTCAGCAAGTTCAGTGTGAAAAAGTCACAACCCAGCTTAAACCACTTGATGAGATAAATGAAGCATAGATTCGCCACCACGGTTTTCAGATTAGCAGGTTGCGTGCAACAGGACATGTGGCCTTCGTTGAACAGAGTATCGAATGAAACCTGCTGGCCTTCGTGCAAACGTACGCGCACGAACGGTGAGCCAATGGCCATGGCCAACGCCGACCTGCAGAAGTGTTTTAGCGACACATCCCAACGAGTCCAGTGTTCATAGTCGCTTTCTTCTTGTTTATTGGCTTGTGGGCTGTGGTGGTCATTCACTACACTGGTTTCCAAGACACAAGTCTCCACGTTGCCGGTCTTGCGCTCGCTGACCATGGACACGCTGGAGCCACGGATGGTCATCATCACTGTACAATCAGACTTGCAAGCTTTGAGGAACTTGTAGAAACCGTGCATGCGTACTTGAAAGAGTCGCTGCGTGAACTTCCCAGAGTGGGAGGAGACGAAATACTGGGAACCCAATCGCACATCGCAACGGCACAGGTGCTTGGCATCGTGGAGCCACAACTGCAATTGTTGGGCTTTGGCGTCGAAACACAAGAAACCACGCTCTCCCATCTGGTGCATGGTATGCACTGCCGTAAACAAGAAGTGCATACCCTTGGGAGTAAAGGTGAGCGTCGCATGGCTAGGCAGCTGCCTAGAGGCTAGCTCATGGAGAGGCTCTGGCTTCACATGACAGCCCAAGCCTTGCAACGAGTTGCCCAGAAAGGGATTGAAAAGTTGTAACATCTTCTGGTGGGGTGACCGAAAAAGAAAAAGTGGGGTTCCCGAACCTTTTCTTTCTCTGCATATTCTTTGGCACCTATTGAGATGGCGACCAGCTTTTCACCTTCGAACCCGGAAGCTCCTGTCAAGGACCGGGATGCAGTACGGAAAGAACGCGTCATGGATGTGGTTGTGTTTGCCTTGCTGGGCTTCACGGCCTCCAATGCCTTGGGCAAGGTGGTGAATCTCGCCATCAAACGCATTCAGAACTCCAAATGGCATTTGTGGATTTATATGATCTGGTTCGCGGTGGTAGTGACCATTCTCACCACGCTAGTTATTGTGACTGTAGACGACGACCCCATGAACGATGCCTGGTGAAATCACTATGTACTGTACACTGTACTGTAATGTAATGCGAAAGTTAATTCTGCACTTTTATGCCTCTACCCTTCAAGTAAGCCAATGTACGCATGACTACTTGCTTCTTGCCCGGCGGATAGAGATGCCAATACAGAGACTTGTGGTTCTTAGGGCGCATGCAACGTCCTAAACGTTGAATGCGTCTGTATCGAGAACCCCAGTGGCAGCAATCAATGACCAAGTCGCAGTGCGGTAAATCCAAACCCTGCTCCGCCGCTGAAGAACAGACCACCACCTACATGTGTGGTGTGTACAGGTGTGTGTGTGTACAGGTGTGTGTGTGGTTGTGTAGGTAGGGACCAGAAATATACCTGAAAAGTGCCTGGTTTAGGGTTGCGTTTGAGTTTCTGGATGACAGTGCCACGTTCCTTGTATGTGAGTGTACCATTGAAGGTCTCAATCTGGAA
>Ga0136555_1000433_pt1 | contig 17037 bp, 15 predicted proteins | sample AntRauTorckE5432_FD_104927 | JGI IMG/M metagenome (GOLD analysis project Ga0136555, IMG submission 104927) | Saline lake microbial communities from Rauer Islands, Antarctica - Metagenome Torckler E5 #432 | ecosystem: Environmental > Aquatic > Non-marine Saline and Alkaline > Saline | place...
CGGGACGCGGTTAGGGTCACGTGCTACGAAGAGCGGGCGAGCACGTCCTCGTAAGACTGTGCGGCATGCGCGGAAGAAGCAGCGGGTGGTGAAGCGGGCTCGCAAGAGCGTGAAGCATCGAGTGTTGCAGCGCAAGACCAAGGGGACACGGGCGCTGAAGGGGCGTGGGTTCAGGTACGGCAAAGGCGGTGCATTGTTGACTCCAGGGCGGAAGAAGGCATTGAAGGGTGCGGCGATTGCAGGTGCCGCGCTGCTTGCAGCTGTTGGAGCCCATGCCGGTCGTCAGCTACAGGACCGCGCAGCGTTGGATGCTATCCGTACTGGTGGTGAACGTGTCGGACCTGCGTTTGACCCGTTTCTTGAACCTAGATATTAAATCTCAATCTCACATTACATCTCAACATCCAATGCGTGTGTAGGACAAAGGCGTTGAAGACGGCTGCCGCTGTAGGGAAGGCGGCTGCCGCTGCAGGTGTGGTGCTTGCAGCGGCTGCTGGTGCACACCACCTCGCTACACGAGACCGCAATGGACCGCCAGTGGACGATCCCTGGGGCATGGTGGACGATGACAATACCTGGACAGCAAGCCCACCCAAGTGGAGTTTTGACGACGACAAGGGGTGGCATGTGGTGTGACAGTCTGGGGTAGGTTCGGTCATATCCGTGGAAAGATGCCTACACGTAAAGGCAAGTCCGGGACGCGGTTAGGGTCACGTGCTACGAAGAGCGGGCGAGCACGTCCTCGTAAGACTGTGCGGCATGCGCGGAAGAAGCAGCGGGTGGTGAAGCGGGCTCGGAAGAGCGTGAAGCATCGAGTGTTGCAGCGCAAGACCAAGGGGACGCGGGCGATGAAGGGGCGTGGGTTTGGGAAGCAGTTTGTCAGGTACGGGATACCTGTACTTGCAGGAGCCGTGGGTACGCAGATTGGTGTGCCTGGTGGTGGTACCGCGGTGATGGCTGGGACATCGTATGCGGCGAACCGGCTGACGCGGAATTGGAAGTGAGATGGCAGTCTGGCAGTGCTTAGGTAAGTGCTGGGGAAAGCGCCACGGTAAAAATACGGGTGACATCACACCCTGACGTGAACGTTGAGTGTGACATCACACCCTGACGTGAACGTTGAGTGTGACATCATTGGCGAGTCCGTACTCGGTAGCGAGTGACGTACACGTGACATCACACATTAAAATCCAAATGAGGATAAGGTCTGACGTAGGGTGGGTATGGTTAGAACCGCTCGACCATGGCGTCGAGACGAGGGCGGTCGGGGTTATCGGGCTCGGCGGTAGGCACGCGCCGGTCTAGGCGTCTGTTGGGGTTAGCGCCAGCTACGAATGACCGTCGTGAGTCGCGCCGTACGCTTGGGCTGCCACCCGAGTTTGGACCGCTCGGTCCCCGCAAGCGTAAGCGGCGTCCTCCACCCGGTCCACCCGGTCCTCCGCCCCCACCGCCACCATCAGACGACGAGGGTGAGCAGAGTGAGGAGGAGCAGAGTGAGGAGGAGGAAGGGTCGGATGAGGGTGATGGTCGACGGGACTTTGTGCCGATTAATGCGCTCTTGGGGCCGTCTACGGGCTATGCCGCTATGCGCTATGCCTATGACCCCAACGGGTATAGCTATGCGGACGCGCTGCAGCCCTGGCGCGATGTGCACCCTGTGTATGCCGGCCTCCGCAATCAGGTCGTGCCCACTGGCCGCGCCATGGATGCTGCGCACGTGCTGTTTGATGAGGCCGTTGCTGAGGTTCGGGAGATGTGGGAGGACGACAACGCGGCGTGGGCGAACAAGCGGCAGCGGGTGTTTGCGCAGACGGCCGATGAGGTCGGGACATGGACGATGGATTCCGAGATCCTACCGATCGAGACGCCCTGGAACGATTGGACGGCCGAGCAAAGGGACGAGTGGTTGGACGAGCGATTCCCGACGTGGCACTTACCGCACTACAATCTGCGGATGTTTGAGATGTTACCGCACGATGTGGACGCGTTCTACGGGCGCAACAAGAATGGGCACCTGCTACGCACTCAAGACGGGCGGCCTTACGTATTGTATGAGAAGTTGATACGGTACCTGGCCAAGATTGTGTCGGTGGTGGTGTCCAAGTTTGGGTGGGTGACTGGAAGCATGCTGACGATCCAACTGTTTGGTGACAACGATATCGACCTGTCGCACGCGACCCTGTTGGAAAAGCCGACGTGGGCGCGGGTGGAGCAGGCCTTGAATGAGCTCAACGATGGGATCACCAGTGCGGGACAACACCTCGAGGAGAGCATGCTACTCAGGGTCGTCTTGTTCACCCCGGGGACAGGACAGTGTGGTGTGATGCCGCATCATCTGGTTGGCCGCAACAAGGCGGTTTGGAATCCCGAGGGGGAGTATTGCGGAGCCAAGGCCTTGGTGGTGGCGTCGTCCTCGGGTAGGCGGCGTATGAATCTTAAGCAACGGGCGGGGGCCTTGGAGCGGGCGATCCAACCTCTGATGGTCGTCTCCCACTTCCATAAGGCCGTGACGTTCATGGAGATGAAGACGATGGCCAAGGTGTTGGAGCGCAACGTCGTCATCCTGGACGCGTTTACGTTTGTGACGCTGTACGACGGGGACAACTCGGAGGCCAACACGGCCTATGTCTTGTTCGACCAACTTCAACGGCACTACCTTACCTGCACGGATCCGAGCGCGCTCAAAAGCTTCACGAAGTGGTGCGGTGCGTGCAAGGGTCTCTACGACCGGTGCCGCCCCCACTATTGTCGGGACTGGACGTGCAAGTTCTGTCTGGCACCCCACGACAGCAAGGCCGAGTTCAATGCGCACTTCTTCCACCCCCGGGATCGTGTGGCGTGTGAGGTGTGTCACCGTGATATGCCGCGTGGTTGCTACGCTACCCACCTCAAGACCTGCAACGGTCATTACGTGCGGTGCGAGGTATGCCACGAGTCGTACATCAACGCTGACGTCGTGTCGAACAAGTCGAACGTCCGATCCATCACCAAGGAGCAGCATGCACTGGTGTGTGGTAAGAAGCACAAGTACTGCACCAATTGCTGCGGTCACGTCCCACCCGACCATGTATGCATTCTCGGCACCAAGGACTACGGTGGGTTGGTGAAGAAGACGTGCTATGTCTTTGACCTGGAGGCTGTGCGAGTTGGCGAGGCGGGTCTGCAAAAGGTCAACTTTGTGAGTGTGCGCGAGCTCCTGGAACCGGAAGAGGGCGAGAGTGTGGACGACTACAATACCCGGCACGCTCTGTACCACAAGGACCAGCCGCCTCTGGAGTTCCCGTCGCTGGATGCGTTTTGCCGTTGGATTGTACCGTTGACCAACACCATGTTCTTTGCCCACAACCTCTCGTCCTACGATGGGGTGTTGGTGCTCAACCACCTGCGCTATGAGATGGGGGTCAAGACGGATGCTGTGATGGTGGGCATGAAGCCGCGGTCCATCTCGTGGGGGAGCAACCACATGCGTGACACGTTGTGCCACTTGACCACCTCGTTGTCGCGTCTACCCCGTACCGTTGGGCTCAAGGTGGAGGGGGTGGGTAAGACTCACTTCCCTCACAAGTTCAACATTCCCGAGAACCAGAGCTACCAGGGCCCACTCCCCGACCTGGATCAATACGAGCCCGAGTATGGGAGTGTACCGATGGAGGAGATTGAGGCGTGGCACGATGAGGAGAAGCGTCTGTACACCCCGTACACGGAAAAGGCATGGGATTTCATGGCCACCCTCAAGACTTACTGCCACATGGATACGCTGGTGTTGGTCCTATGCTTTGGGGCCTACCGCAAGATGTTCTTTGACCTCACCCACGTGGACCCTGCCAAGAGTTTGACGATTGCTTCGCACTGCATGAAGGTGTACCGCTCCCACACCAACGGGTTCATGCCAGAGGGCGGGTTTACTACACTCGACGCTTACGAGGATGGGTTCATTCGGGGCAACCATGAAGGGTTGACGGGTGGGTTCAGCGGTGGGCATACCGAGATGTACATTCCACGGTACGAGTGCAACGCGTCGGAGAAGATTGTAGGTGAGGATGTACTCAGTCTTTACCCATACGTCATGACCGAGCCCATGCCCATCGGTCGGCCGACCATCTACAAGGGGTCCGATGTACCGCCCGATTGGTGTGCCGAGGGTAAGGTCGGCTACGTGCAATGCGACGTGACCCCGTTCAAGTTCGACCCTGCTCGACCCTACCGTAAGCCCTGTATCGGCGTGCGTGACAAGACCGACCCCGAGTCCCGGCTCGAGTTCAACCTGCACCCCAAGACCAACCTCATCATCACGATTGCCGAGGCTCGGTATGCGCTCCATCAAGGTTACACGATGGACCGCGTCCATGAGGTTCACCTGTACGAGTCGACCACGGAACTCTTCAGCAAGTACGTGTACACGTTCCTCAAGGTGAAGACCGAGAGCTCGCCCCCACCCGATTCGTTGGCCGACGCCGACGTCTTAGTGGCCGAGTACCGCCGCCGCCACGGCATTGAGCTCGATCGGGACAAGTTGATGGAGCCCGAGAACTCTGGACTGCGGGCCTTGTCCAAGCTCTGCCTCAACTCGTTGTGGGGCAAGTGGTGTGAGACTCCCAAGGATACGCAAAAATTGTGCACCCCCAAGGAGTTCCACGCGCTCATGGAGCGGCACAACCAAGGCGCCATCGAGGTTCAAACCATCTATGTGGACAAGTACTTGAAGAACGCCGTCACGGTGCGGTACCGTGAGCTCAAGGATGCGTCCATGATGACCTTGCGCAAGACCAACGTTGCGGTTGCTGCCCACGTCACGGCCTACGGACGTCTGACCTTGCAACGGCGGATGGATGAGATTGAAGAGTCGGGGCGACTCGTGCTGTACTGCGACACCGATAGTGTGTGGTACGTCACCCCTCGTGACGACGAGCCTAACTTCGGGAAGTACCTGGGTGAGTGGGAAGACGAGGGCACCTTCTCCCGGTTCTGTGGTCTCGCTCCCAAGGTTTACATCATCGATGACGGCCGGCCCGGCCAGATCCCGACCAAGGTGAAGAAGCGGGCCAAGGGAATCCGTATGAGTCTCAAGGCTCAAGATGTTCTGACGTACGAGTCCTTCTGCGGGGCCCAGACGCCGCTCGATGAAGACGAGACGCGGTACGCCCCTCTCGAGGTGGAGTTTAACGACTTTATCCGTTATACCGGCGGCATCTCGGTCCAGAAGCGTACCAAGGCGCTCACCTATGCTCCACACCGGGCCAAGTCGCGGGTGAATGGGTTGGAACCCATGGTTCCGTATGGTCCTTCCACCCCACGCTTGACTCCTCCTACCACCACTCTGCCCACCCATTCGGCTCTTAGGGTCCCCTTACCTCCAGTCGACTATCCCGGTGTAGAGTACGGTCATCGCTACGGGATCCTCGGACAGCTACCGCCTATCCCGGAGGAGGAGGAGGAGGAGGAACTCACCGAGGAGACTGCGGAGAACTTGACGGCTTCCGTCACCGCCGCCCAGGACCAACGCCGTGAGGCTGCCCGCGCTGCTATCGCGCCCCTCTTGGCTGCTATTGAAATCTAACCTATTCTTAAAAATATGAGTGTTCAAAGCTTTATGTTTACAAGTTGTTCGATCATTAGGTCGTTGCTAGTCACGTCAGGGCCTAGCCAATTCCACGCCCCGCTCTTGTCCAAGTCGGGGAGACCGTGCTTGAGGAAGTAGACGGCGTAGAGGCCGCATACTTCGGAGAACACCGATTGTAGGTCCGTGGGGTTGTAGAAGATTTGAGTGACGCCTATGCGGTCCAACCACTCGTCAAATTTAGGGTCGCCGTCTGCCGGGCCCATCAGCGCGTCTTCCAGACGACTCGATGGGGGTAACCCGTACGAGTCAAACCAGTAGGCCGTCTTACCCTTGACGCGGCATGCTAGCCAATGGGTCCCACCGGTACGGCTGGCGCAGGGGCTGTGGTTGAGCACACAGCAAAAGTCGCCCTCCAAATCCATCGGCGCCTCACTGGAACAAAACACCCCGATAAAGTCGCGCACATTGTTCCTGACGCACCAACGGTTGAGCTGCATACTCGTGGCCATCTTAGGAGACAATGGTCTCGCCCGTGATGGCAAACTCAACAACACCTGGGGTGAAGGAGACGAGGACGAGTGCCCACGCGTCGGTACCAAACGGTGCGGCGCTCAGCGTGCCTTGGAAGGTTATGGACGTGTCCTCGGCCACGTCCCACATGTCCTTGTCACCGGCAATCTGGAAGCAGAGCGGTTGAATGTTGAAGAAGTCCTCGCTCTTGAGGAACGGGTAGCGATTGCAGCACGACAGGTACATCTGGTAGACCTCGCTGAGATCCCGCGTTCCACGGACGCCGGCACTCGCGATTTGTTGGACCGCTTGCAACGGGAAGGTTCGGACCCCTCCACACTGCAAGGATGCGGTGGTCCAGTACGTGTTTTTCTGGGGGCCAATGTTGAACAACGGTTGCTGACCGTCGTTGGCACCGTTGATGGCCTTCTGTGAGACGACCATGGCCATGACGACCGCTGGGGTGGGGCCGGCCAAAACTTGGGACACACTGGCTGAGGTGTCGGAGGTGGTGTACCAGGTGATGTTGTTCCGGTATCGTTCAATCGGGACACGCAACGTCTGGCGTTCCCAAGCCGCCATCAGGTCCTTCCGAGCGTGGTGGTTGAGCTCCTTGCGCGAGACAAAGAGCTTGGCCTCCGTCATCGTGTACTGGGGGTCGGATCCGGTAGCAATGTTTATCTGCTCCGGGGCGCCCATAATCAGCTTGGCATTCGGGGACCGTCGCACCCGGATGTGTGCTTGGATGTTGGGTGGCAACCAACCGTGGGTCCGGAGACCCAGATCGGCGAGCCGTACCGTGAGCGTAAACGGACGTGCGGATCCGCTACCGGCAGCGACGGGTGGTAGGCCAAAGTAGTAGAGTTGGCGCTTGGCACCGCCGTGGTTTAACTCGCGCATGTGGGTGTTACCGTTGTTGTATTCGAAGTTCTGAGGGGTATAGTTCCCATAGACGTATTCTCCGTCATCGAGAATGTACCCCTTCGTGAAGGTGCCTGCTTCACGTACTGCATAGGGTTCGTTCTTGATGATGTTGCCGAGCATGACAAACGGTTGGGCCACTCCTTGGGACGGTGCTACGACCGTACCGTTGATCGTCACTTCAAAGTCGTCAAAGATGGCAGCGCTCAACATCTGGACTGGGGACACGCTTGGACTCGTGGGTTGGAAAGGTTGTGGCGGTTCCCCTTCAGCATACGCATACGGGTCAATGGGGACTGGCCCGTCAAGCACAAAGTACCCCGAGATCTCGAGGTAACTCTCAGCAATGTCGGTGCACGAGGTAGACTTGTTGATGGTCCAAGCCATGGTGTCCCCAGGGGCGGTACCACTGGCTGCGACATCGGAATTGAAAATCTCCCACTTCTCGTTGCCCTGATACGCCAGACTCGCCTGAGTTGGGGGCACGGCACCCATGAGCGCGACGGACGGCTTGGCGTGGAGCTGACTGTCCTCATGACGGACGTACGGCATGACGGTGATAGGTGTGGACTCTACGAGACGACAACGGGTTATGAGCTTAGGTGGGTCGTTTATTTGACATGGTAGTGTGACGTAGCTCGCTAAACACTAGAAGCGCGGCCGCTTCCGCCCACCACCACCACCACCGTAGCGGTCCACAGCCTTGCGCATTGCATAGACACCCCCGGCACGCGCTACGGCTCCTGGCAGTGCGCTCAGACCTGCATACGCTGCATCCTTGGGACTGAGTTTCTTGCCGAATTCCTTGGATGCGGCCTTGAGCGCTTCCTTACCCGCATAGGTGCCGATGTAGCGGGCTCCCTCACCGAGGCCTTCACCGTCCTGGAGGGGTTTACCGTGGAACCAGGCCATCCCATTACCGTGGAACCACGCCATCCCCCGGCCACGCTGAGCAATGAGACGTTGGTGGTTGGGGTAACGAGCACGTGTGACGTCGAGCCGCATGATGCTAGGGTGGTAGGTGTACAGAGACGACTGGGGTTATGAGGTGTGGTTTACTCTCAATTAACTTTAGCGCCTCCTACAGTACGGAACGCGAGCGTCACAATGGTCGGGCCCAACATGTAAGTGCTGATTTTCCCAGCTCCTACATCGCTGAAGACGATTCCGATCTGACTCATCGTGTTGTCCCCGGGGGTGACGTCGACCCATTGTAGGTGGAGTGGTTCCCACAGAGCGGGGTCAGCGGTGTTCTCGAGGTAGAGTAGACGAATCGAATTGGTGAGGTCGTTACCGATGATTTGGTTGGTCCCGACAACATCGGTGGTGATGTAGAGGTCGCGGCCGGACAACGCGGACAACGTGTAGGCGATCTGGGCCACGGCCACTTGCACACGGTTCCGGCCGAACTTAACAGGGATGGGGAACTTGTTGTTGAAGTTGGCCGGGGTAGCTGGACCGCTACCTTGAGCCGCCACAGCGTTGGTGGCGTTGCTCTGAACAGTGATGTACTGCCAGTCGCCTACGTCCATCGCCGACATGATGGATGGCGGTTATGACCCTCAAAAACCGTACGCGTGCGATTGGCTGTCCAGGTAGTCGTAGGCTCGGGAACGATCACGGTCTGTAATGTGCTGGTCCAATTCCTCCATCATGGCGTAGGCCCGGTCGAGGTTGCCGCGTTCACCCACCCGCATCGCAGCGTTGAGCTGGGTCTTGACCTTATTATTCTTCTTCCCCGCTCGGGGGCTACCACGGGTCTGGGTACGCCGCCGGAACCCGCTACCGCCCTGATTCAAATCCAAACCTATCTTTTTGACCGGGTGCTGGCGTCGGTCCCTATGACGGTCGTACCGGTCGGACGCCAGCACCCGCCGCTTATTAGGTCCCATAAGAGGTGCAATGGGTGGTTCGTCGTAGGCGCTACCGTAGGGCATCTGCCACCAAGGTGGTGGTGGTGATGATGGTGATGGGTCAGGGTCGTAGGGGCTACCGTCCAAGTCCGAGTCGTAGTCGGGTAGGTCGTCAACGTTGAGGATTTCGTGATCTCGTAGGAGCGGGGTTGGCGTCCTAACTACCGGGGGAGGGGGTGCGGCCTCCTGCACCTCTGCGGCACGACGACGCACCGCCGCGATCCGTGACTTGGCGGTTTTGAGCGTGGGTGAGGGTAGCTTTGCAACTTTGGGAGCGGCCTTCTTGTTAGCCCCCGTCTTCTTGTTCTTGTTCTTGCTGGCGCCAGTAGGTAGTGGGGCCCCGGCTTCCAGCAGGGCGGCGGCCCGGCTAAGCGGACCACCCGCTCCCGCTGCTGCAGACGCGACCGCGGACCCAATGAGTTCCGTACTCATGGGTACGCTCTCATCAACATAGTCGTCCCGGTTCACCCCAGCGGATGGGGTATCCCTGGCCAGAGAGGTGATGGTTGCATTGGTGATCGGCTGGCCTCCGAAGTTGTGGGACGTGCGCTGGGACGGGAAGTAGCTCGGGATCTCGGTTGGTGGCCGATGTTTGGCGGCCGCACGTTGGATGTTAGCGGCCTGTGCAGCATCTGGGTTGACATGGAAGGAACCGTCATCGTCGGTGTGACCCAACTTGCCCTCCGGCTCCTTCGGCGGAGCGTCCACTATCATCGCACCCGTCGTCTCGTGCGCCGCGTCGGAGATGTCTTCGAGCCGACCATCGATCCCCTTGGCTACCGCCCGCAGGACCGCGTCCAAGGGGAAAGGTAGCTCCTTCGCCAAAGCGTCGGCCCCGGCCGTGAACCGCTCGCTCACTGTCTCCACGCTTGGGCTTCCCTGAACGATCTGGCGCCCCAGATCCTTGATGATCACCGACAATCGATCCAGCTCTTCCTTGCTGAGCTTGTCCCCATAGCGGTGGTACAGGTAGGCGAGCGCCAATGCAACCGCAAGCGCGACTGCAGCCTTGATCAACGTCTTCTTGTCGACCCGACGTTTGACGGCTGATTTAAAGTCCTTGAAGTACTTGCGCACGCCCTTAAGGTCGCTCTCGCCCTGCTTAGTGTTTGTCGCCAGCTTCTTCTCCAGCTTCTTCTCCAACGTCTTCAAGTTACGATCGATCTCCCGCTGTCGAGCTGTGGTGGGGGGTGCGGTGTCACCCGAGCCCCACTTGTCGTAGTCGATCCCATCGAATTGAGCAGAGGGGCCGCCCTCTACCGGTACAACGTACTCACCCGTATTGGGGTTGACAAAGGGCTTCGCGGTTTTAGGTTTGGCCTTGGGCTTAGGCTTGGCCTTGGGCTTGGGCTTGGCCTTGGTCTTGGCCTTGGCCTTGGGCTTGGCCTTGGGCTTGGCCTTGGCCAACTTCTTCCTTTGCGCCGCCGACAGACCGCCCCCGATGAACGGGTGGTCGGGGTTAAACTTGGGCTTGAGCGCGTTCCCAATACTGTACCCTAGCGCCTTTTCCAACCGCAAACCGTTAAACCCGCCACCCTTCATCTTCATACCCAACACATTGCGGGTGCCGAGGCGTGCGACGGCTCTGGCCAAGGCTTGCGTGTCCTTGTTGGCAAGCTTGATGGCCTTCTTGGTCCGGGCTCGGTCCATGTCTACCAGACGCATCTGAGGTATGACGACCATCACGCGTTGGGTGGTTATGAGCTATGGTTTAATGAGACAGAGACGGATAAGCAGTCTAAAGAGCACCTGGCCCACGATGTGGCCAAACACTGCGACCGCTGCTGTGGACCTGTGGGCACGGTGATGCCGCCTAAAGCGGTATTCAACGTTAGGTCCTTCTAGCAAACCCTCCTGGGCACCGTTCTGGGTGAACTGCTCTTCCGAGTTTTCAACATTCGACGCCGAAACCCCCTCTAGCGCGCTGTCTGAATGTCGGCGTCTCAAACGCCGATGGTGTCTAAACCACGGACGGCGGTGACGCGTCATTGTGGGTGCGTGCTCGTGCTCAGACATGGCGATGGCTGCGTCCACATCGGTGTCGCTGTTTTGGTCTGACGCTGACATGACGCTCGGTGTAAATGACACGTCCTCATAACCCGTCCACACGATGTCACCGCAAAAGCGTCGTAGGGTCGAGCCCACGCACACCGTGTCATCCCGCCACGCCCCTGATGGCGGTCCGGACTCTATCGGGATACGTACCGGTGAGCACGGCGTCATCGCCGGTAAGACCCGTACCGGAAAGACGCATTACCTGGTGGATATGATCCTAGGTCAAGGAGTCCATAAAGGGTTGGCACCCGGGTGGGACAAGGTGGTAGTGATGTGTGATACCATGTCGGTGGGGCAACCCACGTACGCACGTTTGAAGAAGTACTTCAAAGGCAAGGGCGGCGTCACGTTTGTGAAAGGGCTCCCTATCGATCAGGAAGAGGAGCAGAAATTCATCGACATGCTCAGCAAGGCGCACAACAACAAGCACAAGACCATATGCATCATCGACGACCTCATGAACGATACCAAGAGCGGGCACTCTGAACGCTTCTGCGACAAACTCTTTACGTCGGCCCGACACTTGGGTGTGGACACGTGGGAGATTAACCAGTCCCACTGTGCCAACCGTAACCGCCGCTTAAACTCCGGCTACCTCGTCTTCTTTAAGACCCCCGCCGACGTTAAGAGCCTCCAAACCGTGGGTTCACAGCTTCGCCCGGACAACAAAGGGCGCGACGTGATTGCGGCGTACCGACAGGCCACCTCCACCGACCACGGCTGTCTCTTGGTGTGTCTCCATGAGAACGAGCGCTACAAGTACCGCAACACCGACCCCCGCGTTGTCATGGACTTAACCAAGGTCCGCATGGACGAGCATGGCAACCTCTATACTAGCGCCGTGCCCGGGACCGAGGAGTGGTCCGACATGCAGTCTGAATAAACACGTCACACCTACGTCACATACCTATGTCACACCCCACTCTCATTCTCTCGGCTTACGATGGTGTGAGAGCGCCATACCCTCGCTATGCCGCGCAAACGGTCCACCAAGTCCAAGGCCCCAGCTGGCAAAGCCAAAGCGCCCAAGGCGAAGAAGGTCAAGACAGTGAGCTTTGTTGCAGAGGCATCAGAATCGGAGGCGGAGGAGGAGGAGCCTGCTGTGGAGGTTGCACCCCAAACCGTTGAGGTTCCACCCCCAACCGTTAATGCGCCCGATTGGCGTGTGCGCGGGGGCGTGCTCGCGAACTACGTCTTGGTACCCAACGGTGCGGACCCTATGTACGCCACCTCCATCCGTGACGCCGCCCTCATCATGGAGGACCTCGGAATGGAGGGTATCACGGCTGCACGTCTGGGTGCCTTTATGAAGCGGCACAAGAACCCCGACGCCAGGTGCATGGCTGATACGTTGGCGCAATACAAGGGACCAGGCAAGCTCGACTCTCTCCGACGCATCGACCACAAAGCGGGTTGCATGTCCCACAACTACCTGGATGCAACCATCATGCCGCACACCCTCTCGCGCACCACCCCAACCCCATCCCCTCCAGGCTCCCCATGACTGACTTGTAGACTGTTGTAAACTACTCTCTACATTAAACCCTGATGCCTCATAACCCGTCCGGGCATGGTTGTCCGTAAACCTATCGCGGTAGAGGCTGCCAACCTGCGTAGCCAGCTCCCTCTGATCCGCATCATTGCCGATGGGAGTGTCAAGCAACGCAACCAAGTGTTGCACAAGGCGAGTCCAGACCTTGTAGCGGCTCTGGCTACGGCCGCACGGATGGTGTTGGTGGAGCACCGGGTACGTCTCCCACGCCACCTCAAGCATCACGCTAGTCGGGCACAGACGATGGTGAGTTACCGGACGGCACACCGTACCAAGAAGAAGGCCGTGTCGGGGTCCAACGGTCAGAAGTACACCGGGCGGGGCGGCAGCTTCTTTGGTTGGCTCGGCACCCAATTCAAGAACCTGTGGCAAAAGGACATTGTCCCTGCAGCTGAAAAGGCCGCACCCTTCATCAAGCAAGGACTCAAGGTCGCGCTACCCATAGCCGCAAGCTTTGTACCGGGCCCATACAAGATCCCTGCCACCCTTGCTGCCGGTGCTATATCCAAAGCATTATGATGATGAGGACTAAACAAACGTACCATTCATTTGAGTTTATTATGTACATAGAACGGGATGGTCACAATCAGCAGTGCGAGTGCTAGTCAGAGCACAAAGTTAGACACACTGACGGGTTCGGGCGCCTTCTCGGCCACACCGTCCGTACACCAGAGGATCTGATCAAGCTTGAGGGAGACCCCGGCAGCATACTTCTTGGACTTGTCGTAGGTCTGTGGTTTGACCCACACACCGACGAGACCGCCATGGCCCGACTCGACCAGCTTGACAAACTCGTCCGTGGTAGCGTTCTTCACCTCCAGCCACCCAGTTTGAGAGGGGTTTGCAGCGTCCTTCACCGACTTGACCAACGTGATGGCTGCCTTGTCAATCTTCATCGCGAGGTAGTCCCCATTCTTGTCTTCGAATTGGGTGTTCCAGTACGCCACATCCATACCCTTCTCTTGACAGTGAGCCTTGAGAGCGGTCTTGATGGCTTCGGCAAAGTCGCTGTTGTCAGCGCGGTTGATCGAGAGCTTGCGGTTAGCCACCTTGACAGACCCCCAAGGGGCCTCACTGTCAGAGATGAACGTGCGGATGGGGGCGTCGCGAAACAGGAACTTGGCGGTGGTCGACATGTTGGGAATGGGTTATGACCACCTCACCACACTGCTTTGAGGGCACCACCAAGGGTGCGAACACGCAACGTCAGTGTGTGACATCACACATTATTCAATAGGTGTGACATCACACATTATTCAATAGGTGTGACATCACACATGACATCACACATTATTCAATAGGTGTGACATCACACACTATGCGGGTTGACACTCTCAAACTTTTGTACCCCACGTCACACCCATACTCGGAATGCCGCGGCGCACGTCCAGCAAGACCGCTGCTGAGCGCGCCGCGCACAGCAGGGCCGTCAACGCCCGCAACCAGCGCAACCGGCGCGCACGACAGAGGGCAGAGCGCGACCGTTCCAAGCGCATCATACGCTCAGTGCACGACATGCTCATGCACCGTATCGTGTACAACCAGGACCTGTCCCCCACGGATGTCATCTACTGTGCCGCCGAACTCGGTCGGGCGTTGGAGGAGTTGGAACGCAACCACGCGTTGGGGCCTACAACACCCACACCGTGCCCACCACCCGAGTCACCACCACCGTCCTCTGCAACGCCCGACTCGCTCCCTCCCCTACCATCGCCCGACTCGCTCCCACCCCTACCCCTGTCTGACCTAGACCTAGGGATAGACCTCTCACCCCAAGCCCCACCGTTACCCACATTTTGAGTAAACGTTTATGGGTACCCGTACTCTTTGATGAGTTGTTGCGCGTTCTTGTACAAATCACCCGTAGCTTGCCCGTGCACGAGCTCGATGCCCCGCCGAATGGCCGCGATAACGAGCGTCTCAAGGATCAGAGTATCACTAGCACGTGTACGTGGGGGCGCCGCCGCACTCACATCGTACTCGTCGTTGTCGTCGTCGTTGTCGTCCTCATCAGCAGAAGCATCATCAGAAAGGTCCGACTCGCCAATTCCAAACGGGACCAAACCCTGAGACATCTCATCATGGGTTTGGTTCTCCATAGGGAGGTCGTCCTCATCGTTGTCGTTGTCGTTGTCAGCGTCGTCCGACCCCATCGAGTTTGAGTCTTCGTCTTCAAGGTGTTCGACGCTGTTCTCATCGTCCGACTCGACATCAAACGCAAAGGGTCGTCGGTCTGGCATGACAACCGTGGGTGTGAGGTATGCACACACACACACACACACACACACACACAACACACAACGCGTGGTGTGACGTACCTCATAACCCACACCATGTCGGAAGCCGGCAAGCCCCGCTACTACACCCGACAAGAGGCTTTGAAGATGATTCGGCATGCTGTTGACGCGGCGGCAGCGGCAACACGCCACGGGCGTGGGATGCCGGGTGGGCCCAAGAGATTCATCGAAAGGTTCATCAAGGGGTGGACACCGGGCAATGGACGGGTCACCCCCAAGTCTCGAGGCGGTACACGCTACACGGTTGCCCAGATGAAGGAAATCCTCAACCTTGCCATCTACGGGTATCTCACTGCACGACGGTGGGGCCGCACACCTCCCTCACCCACGGCCGTGCTAAAAGACTGGGCTGCGTCACGACGCGCTAACTGGCCGGATTACCCGTACCCAGCAGACTCCCGTACGCCCGATGCCTCGCAGTATCAACATCAAGACTACCGTATGCGCGACCTGCGCGACATGCGCCGCAGCCGTGCCCACTCGCAAGTCTCAATGACACATGGACCATAAACCGTCACATCAATGTGTTTTATTTGGTTGGGAGTTGCGCTTTAAGCTTATCGAAAGCAGCGTTGACCCTGTCATACACAATGGCAGCAAGCTCTAGCTTCTTCACGTGCATGTACGCCTCGTAGTCGACCAGATCGTCCAGCTCGTCCTGCAAAGCCACACTGAGATCAGTACACACATCGTCCATCACAATCATTTGACGGCTCTTCAAGTCGTCAGTGGCAGTGGCAGTGGCAGGGCCGGACGGGAGCGCGGGTAGCGTGGGCTTGGTAGCGGGAGCGGCCGCAGCAACAGCATCGTTGGACAAGGCCGGCGGCTCCATCAGCACCGTGTCGTCGTCAGACGAGTCCTCCATCTTGACCACAATCACATCATCGTCAGACGACGCGGGCATCGCCTCGGGTACCGCTCGCGGAGATGGAGCTTCCACCTGCGCAGCGGGATGTGGGGAGGCGGGCGACGCGTCGGCGCCCTCATCCTCGTCGGTGGTGGCCCAGTCGAGCGTGATGTCGCACTCATCCGGAGCCCACAGCCGGCGCCGTGCCGTGCTCCGCCCCGCGGCTGCATCCCTCTCGCTCGCTCGACGTGTCCTGCGCGGCATGGTGTGTGGTTGTGACCTCAAACGTGAGTGCGTTCCCAATCGGGAAGGTGATACTTTCCCAATCGGGAAGGTGGTGTGACGTCACCCTACGTCACACTCCCAAATTTGGGTCACACTCCCAAATTTGGGTTTTCGATCGGGGCCGTCGTCCGGGGCAAACATTGGAAACGTCCGTTTCGAGGTGAGGGGGTGCACTAGCCGCTTAGCCACTATGCGCAATGAGTCCGCATGGGTCCTTTACCCCTTTCTGCACCCTCAAACCACCTCCCCCACCCCCCAAACTACCCCATTCCTCCGTCCCTCACACTAATTTCATGCCAGCTGGCCATACTTCCCAAATCGGGAACGTCGCACGGTTGACACGTTTAGTGAGGGCTGCTCACATCACACACACACACCCACCACCATGGCCTACCCACCACCCCCACAGCAGCGCACGGGGGTAGAGCGTACGCGTCAGCTAGGCGACGGGCTCCCACTCATCCTCAGAGACCATCCTCTACACCGCCCCATCCCGCTACCCGCGCCACGCCCGCCCCCACTCACCCCCCTCCAACACACCGACTACATCCCATCACCCATCCTCATTCAATCCGCACTCTCGCCTGCCGTGTGCGAACACCTCACCCAACAGGAGCGCGCCCGCATTGACGACGACTGGCTCAACCTGGGTGACCCGGCATCCTACCGACAACATGTGGACGACTACCTCCTCTGCAACCGCGGCCCACGCCTCTACTCCCGTGAAGACGCCACCCACATCCTCACCGTTGCACTCGACACCTTCCCATCCGAGTTGGGTCTCGACTACGCACACACCCTCCTCTACAACGACCACGGTACCGCCGCAAAGGTCTGGCGCTACATCGCCAACGGGTTCGGACCATTCAGCCTCCCACAACAGGGATACAAGTACACCGAGCAGGCCCTCGTCCTCGCCCTCATGCGCTTCGTCGAGTCCCTCGCAGAGGACTACCACACCAACCCCATCCTCGCTTTCCTCTGCCCGGGCGGTTGGCGCCGCTGGGTCCAAGGCGAATGGAGGACACCCCACAACAGCGCCTTGAAGATCCGCAACAGGCTCCACCCCAACAACTGCAGGGTCAACGACACCTACA
>Ga0136555_1000435_pt1 | contig 16968 bp, 20 predicted proteins | sample AntRauTorckE5432_FD_104927 | JGI IMG/M metagenome (GOLD analysis project Ga0136555, IMG submission 104927) | Saline lake microbial communities from Rauer Islands, Antarctica - Metagenome Torckler E5 #432 | ecosystem: Environmental > Aquatic > Non-marine Saline and Alkaline > Saline | place...
ATTAAATTCAACTTGGTGAATTGGTGTCAATGGAAACATCTCCCTCTGTCTCAGGGAAGCTAGGGGTTCGATTCCTCTATTCACCGCCAGGGTCCATAGTGTCAACGGTTAGCACACCGGCCTCTTAAGCCGCGTAGTAGGGGTTCGAATCCCCTTGGACCTACTATAATAATATTATTCGCTATAGTTTAGTGGTAGAATGCATGGCTTTCACCCATGTGGCCAGGGTTCGATTCCCTGTAGCGAAGTGAAAACAATGTTCTTGTGGTGTAATGGTAACACATCGGCTTGTAAACCCGATAACCTCAGTTCGATTCTGGGTGGAAGGATATTGGTTCCATAGTATAGTGGTAGTACGACGGTCTGTTAACCCGTTGGCCTAGGTTCGATTCCTAGTGGAACCGTAAAAAAAGTGCGCGTTGGCTCGGCTGGGGTGGAGGGATGCCTAAGAAGCATTTTAGACAGGTTCGATTCCTGTAACGCGCTAAATAATTCGGGTGCATCGTCTAACGGTTAGGACGTCAGTTTGATAAGCTGGAAATCAAGGTTCGATTCCTTGTGTGCCTTCTACATTACACTCTATAGTGAAACGGTATAATATTGCCCTGAAGGGCGAAGTTCCCAGTTCGACTCTGGGTAGAGTGACCTCCGCTATGGTTTAATGGTTAAGGATAGCTGTCTTTCCAACAGTTGGTCAGGGTTCGATTCCCTGTAGCGGATTAATGGATATGTGGCCCAACGGTAGGGCAGGGGCCTGCAGAGCCCAAGGAAGCTGGTTCGACTCCAGTCATATCCTTATATTGAAATAATTTGGGTGCATCGTCTAACGGTTAGGACGTCAGTTTGATAAGCTGGAAATCAAGGTTCGATTCCTTGTGTACCTTCTACGCTCTATGGTGAAACGGAATCACGTCAGTCTCATAAGCTGCCATTCCCAGTTCGACTCTGGGTAGAGTGACCTCCGCTATGGTCTAATGGATAAGGATAGCTGTCTTTCCAACAGTTGGTCAGGGTTCGATTCCCTGTAGCGGATTAAATAACTTTTGAGATTATGATGTAATGGTAACATCCGTGCCTCGGACGCACGGTCTCCGGGTTCGATTCCTGGTAATCTCTTCGCATGGGAATGTGATGTAATGGTAACATTCGTGCCCTGGACGCATGATCTCCGGGTTCGATTCCTGGCATTCCCTTAAGTTGTCTTGGTGTTAAGGGTAGCACAGCGAACTGTAGTTTCGCGAGTCTCGGTTCGAGTCCGGGAGACGGCAATTTATATGTCTCTATGGTGTAATGGATAGCACGGTGGTTTACGAAGCCACAAATCGGGGTTCGACTCCCTGTAGAGACTCATATTGGCAGTATAGTTCAATGGAAGAATAATGCTGTGGTAAAGCATGGATCAAGGTTCGATTCCTTGTGCTGCCTTATTAAATTATAAACCAGTGGCTCTATAGTACAATGGTTAGTACAGCCGGCTGTTAACCGGTCGATCTGGGTTCGATTCCCAGTAGAGCCTTAAAAAGCTTCCATAGTGAAATGGATATCACGGCGGTCTACGAAACCGTAGTTCTGGGTTCGATTCCCAGTGGAGGTATAAATAAATTGTAATGCCCTTATGGTGTAATGGATAACACTACTGGCTTCGAACCAGTGAATCAGGGTTCGATTCCCTGTAGGGGTTAAATTTAAATAAAATGTCTGATGGCTCGGCTGGAGTGGAGACTTGGTTTAGACCCAAGGTAGACAGGTCCGATTCCTGTATCAGACTTAAATAGAATTCAAAGTTCAAAGTTCCCGTGGTGTAACGGTTAGCACAGGTGGTTTTGATCCACCAGACAGGGGTTCGATTCCTCTCGGGAACTAAAATAAACAAGCTATTGTGGTGTAGTGGAAACACGACACATTTCCAATGTGTAACCCTGGGTTCGATTCCCGGCAATGGCATTGTTTCTGTAGTGTAATGGTTAGCACGGGTGGTTCTGATCCACCAGATAGGGGTTCGATTCCTCTCAGAAACTTAAATCTTAAAGTTTAATCTTACTTTGTCGCTGTGGTGTAATGGTAACACGGCACGTTGCCAACGTGTCGCTCCGGGTTCGATTCCCGGTGGTGATATTATTTAATTTAAATTGATCACATGTTTTTTATTATCATGAAAAACATCAAGATCAACACTGAACTTAAAATAACATCATTAAACATTGCACCAGACGACGGTGCATTAAAAAATATTGCAACTGGCGACAGTGTCATCTATCAAATAACAATCTGGGGATGGAATGTTCGATTTATTCCAGATGATACATATCCATATACAGCACCTCGTGCATATTACCAAAGACCAGGAGAGACTCAATTTACAAGGTATGACATTGAAAATGGCTTAACCGCTGCTATGACTATGGAAGCTATCGCCATTAGTTTAATTAACGAGCTGCCCGTTCTAATTGAAGAATAGACTTCCTTTTTGCTAACCATGTGTCCCATCCATGACGACAGGCTCTCTGAATTTTATGAATACGTTCTGCAAGTTCCTCGTCACTTAAATTTTTTATTTCCAAAGTAAAAACTCTAACCGAATCTTCGTACTTTGTGCGATGTTTAACATATTTATCTAGCCTTTGCCGTTGCGACTCATCAATAGTTCCAAGAGTTTCAAGTCTCTCAATCTCACTGTATATCTGGTGTCTTGGTATTTGTAACATCATATAGTCCATCATTATGATTTAGGTATCCATTTGCTTCCAATTCTAATTTTATGTCGGTGTCGGTAGATTCAATGATGTAATAATTTCTGATACAGCTGTAAACCTAGTCAATCTGGAACCCATATCATATAGCTCCCTAAAACATCTAATATTCCCTTCAGGATCGCCGCAGTTACCTGACCATTTTATTTTTGCATCCATGTCATATTCATATGCTTTGCCATTTTTTTGTGTATCTGTCATACCAAATTCAATAACTCCAATTGCTGGTCGGCAGATTTCGTAGAAATTACCTCCCCAACATGTAATTTCTTTATAATCGCTAAGCTTATCGGCATCCCCGTCTAAAATACAGTACATGCATTCACCGACGAAATAATATGACTCGTTATCACATATACAATCTTCACACATGGACATATGTGGGCAGGTTATGCCAGCTTCTTCGGAACAGGACTTACACTTCATTAAGTGTAAGTCCGGATCAATTTATTATTTAAAACAATCATACAATAATGTATAATGGCCGGTATATTCAAAAGCATCCTTTTCCCACAGCAAACTGTATATGTTATAATGGATAATGACAAAGTTGTCAGTGTCCACAATACTTTGCCTGGAGCAAACCATATCTGTCAATCAGGTCAATCAGTACATGGTCCTGTACCATATACTCATATTGCTCCCAGGCCCGTTCCTATTAAACCTATTAGGCCCATACGACCAATTAGGCCAACAATCAATCCTCTATGGAATAATTGGGAAAACTAAAACCTTATCCGCGCTCATTGCGGATGCGACGAGCTGTTTGGATATCTTTTGGTTGCAGGCGTCGACGCTTAGCGGCAATTACGATATAAGCAGCAGATTGTAAAAGGTCTAACAAGTATGCTTCAGCATCGGATTGGATCATATCAACTGCTTCAGGTGCAAATTGCAAATCAGTTTTAAAATCCTGTGCTACCTCCCTTATCAATCGTTCGAATGGTACTTTACTGAAGTTATGACACGTAGTTTGTTTTTGTGTCTTTCTCATAGCAGCAAGTGAACTGGTTCCTTTATGCCATCTGCCAACAGCACTGGAGTTGTGATGCACATCAGCGCTACAGACTGCTGGGGATTTACGTTTACAGTCCTTGACTGTGGAACGTTTCATAACATTACCAGCGCCTACTGTGGGATTTAGTTGTGTTGTGCGTTGACCACACAGACGAGCATAAGATTCGCGACCCAACCCTTCCAGGGCTTTTTGTACATGTCTAACTTGCACACGCTTAGCCCTGTCGTGTTCAGTATAAGTTACACTGTCTCTTACAGTCTTTTCTAAATGCACTTTAAGAACCCCGCGGAGTTCTTCGTAACATAATCCACTGCATTCTGGAATACCTGCCTTCAATACCATCCTTTGCAAAGCGGGTTTGGTGATACCTTGGATGTTATCCCTAAGAATTTTTCGGTGTTTCATTACTCCTCCTTTGTTAGCCATATAGTATTATTTATATATTAATCTTGAACTTGAACGCGATTTTTCTTTTTGTCGCACCTACTCTTAATATGCCACGTGGTTAGCAATAATACCCATAGAAAGACAATAATCAAGGATACCAGTATAACGTTAAGGCTTAAGCTTGAAATATAGTTCAACATACTATTAATGGTGTCCATCATATAGAATAAAAAACAAAAATATCGTTCATTGATTATATGGATTTAATACAACAAGTGGCTGTAATTGCATTACTAACAATGGTATCTTATCTTATTATGATCAATCTCATGGGTAAAGAACAAGCATTAGAATCTGAGGGTAAATTGTCTGATTTACAAGCAGAACAAGCTGACAATGAGCAAAAGCAGCTAAATGTTCCTGTTCAAGAGTTGATTACTAACAAACTCCCAACCGCGGAAGGTTTAAGTTTAAATCTAGCTATGGGTACACACGCTCGCACTACGGTAGGTGGACCGGTCCAAGATGGTACTGTAAATACAACCACTCTGTCGGTATATAACGAAAATGAGGCAGGTATCTTACCGCAGAACCATGACCTTTTTGAAAAAAGCGCCGACTTCAGTTCCGATGTGACTAATGTCAACCAATTTTACCGTAATAATCCTGAACTGTTCCACAAACAAAGTCAAACAGGGGTAGCTTATGTACCAAATCCCTCGGACTGGGACGCTCAAGCCAAGGCCATGTTCAGTATCAAGGAAAATGAAGCTGAAGGACCTGTGCAAGCTTTTAATTTCGAACAAGGCCCTAACGCGCCTATGTTATAAATTATAACAGTTACCATTGTCAAAAAGTATTTATGTATGAGTGAATGGTGTGTAAATAATCTATGATAACAATGTTCCATGTGAATAACTCTCCTCCCATTCCCGTAAACTAAGTCTACATGATTTATTACATTTACATTTGGCGAGTTCCACTTTGTCAGCGCTGCTGGCTTTTGTAAAACATTTTAAATGTGCATAACAATCGCAATTAGAATCGCAACTACATTTAGCATAAAATTCATGTGTCATGGATATTTTATTGTCGCAAAATGCACAATCAACATCCTTGTCAGCGCACGTTCCGTCCCTCCATTTGACAAATCCACCTTCCATAAAATTATCAGGATTATAAGGATTCTTGTTATTATCATCGCAATGGTAACACCACATATTAAAACTGGAATCGTCGCTATCGTCAAGATTACCGCATCCGGGAGGGATTAGGCTCCCATTTACCCAACAGGCAGGCCTTTTACAACGGCAACACGTTATTTGATGTGTTGCCCAATAGCCAGCATCCCGTAACTGTTCTTTGACATGATTGTATCCAGTGATATAGGTATACGTTTTGCCTATACGCCTAGCCCTATCTATCTTTTGAATCAGTGAACATAGTGCTTCTTTTTTAGCCTCAGCATTATCCTTCTTAGTTAATTTTGACAACTCGACAGCATTAATAAGTTCCATTATTGATATACTATGATCAAATTTACTAAGATATGTTCATTCATGGTATTAATATGTCCATCAAAGTTCCGTTTATTATTACACGGACAGCATAAGTTAATCCGCCGAGCAATGCGTCGCTGTCCTTCTTGTCGTTCCATTCACTGTTGTATTTCCGTACAAAGCGATGTGTTAAATACCAGACCATTGCTCCTACAATCATTCTTATTAGCAATTTGCACTTCATATATAATAGGATAGACCGAAATCAAGTGTTTATTGCCTGTATTTGCCCTATATTCAATGCTGTACCGACCCATATTTGGACACTTGCTATATCGTGTTCATATGGTCTGTCAACTTTCTCAAGTTCATTAAGTTTCGTCGGGTTGTGCCCGATCAATAATGGTCGGGCAGATCTCCCCATTTGTGGGGTAACGTTTACTTTTGCTTTGCGACTTTGTATATCAATCAGGACACCATCCACATATAATTGTGTCATATACAAGCGACCGATGGTTGTATATACTCCAGTAATATGATACCATCGATTCTTTTCAATCTTTTTGATAACTACACCAACGGAATGTTCGCCTGTAACTGTGCGGAAATTAAATCCTTTTTTGTTACGCGAATGATCATATCCTAGTGAAAACCAAGATGATTGATCTGCCGATACAAATGAAGTCCATCCGACTTTGGATGGATCTAATTTAACACGAGCAGATACTGTTAAGTTAACAACACGACTAACTGGAGACATTATGACATCTGTGACACGGAGATATTCTTGGTTTTTAATTCTAAGGAAAGAGTTGTTCATTAATTCGGGTTTTCCGAATTCGCACACAGCGCGAGCATGATAACCATTACCCGATATATCCGTCAAATGGCCATCTTTATATGTATCGCTGTTCATCTTGTAATAAATAGTCTCAGGTGGTACTATTACCGTAGTTGTAGTTGTAGTATGAATTGTAATTGTAATTGTAATTGTAGTGCGAGTTGGAATCGGAAGTGTTCCTGTTGCTAATGATGGGACTAATGCACTGCTCAACAAATTTACAGTGTTCGTACCATCTATATTGGTAATTTTTCCAGGGAATGCAAAACTCTGCAAGAACGTACGGACATCTGTTGCACGCATATCAGGGTATGCTTCGAGTACTAGTGCGACTATACCTGCAACATGTGGACTTGCCATCGATGTTCCACTAATAGTTCTGGTAGATGTAAGGCTTCCTATCCATGCGCTACGTATACTTCTGCCTGGTGCTATAATATCTACACAGGGTCCCAAATTAGAAAATCCCGCTAGTGAGTCATCTATCTGTGATGCAGCTACAGTAATAGCCTCTGATGCTGACCCAGGGGTTGATTTGCATGCATCTGTACCAGAGTTTCCTGCAGCTACGACTACCACTATATTGTGTTCTAATACCAATTTGTTTATAGCCCGATCGACCGCTAACACTTTGTTTGCTCCACCTAACGACATATTTATCACTGCTCTCGCTGTGCTGTTTTTCATAAATTCCGCAACCCAATCTAACGAATCTAAAACATAACTCCATTTTCCAATTCCATTGCAACCTAAGACACGAACAGGAATAACTGTAGCTTGCGATACACCATAGTTGATTCCCGTAATAGTGCCCGATACATGTGTACCATGACCATTGCAATCAGCTGGATCATAGTCGTCATCAACAAAATCATATCCGTCATCTTGAAATTGAAACTGGAATTCATTGTGTTCTTTGTATAACCCTGTATCAATAACAAATGCAATAACGTCATTGCCTTGATATGGTGCATTCAAAAAACCATCCAGTGGTAAATCTTTTTGATCAACGCGGTCAAGTCCCCATGAATAAACCTTTCTAGATACGGACATTTCTCCATCATCTTCAAAACTCAATGACATCCCATTGAGTTTTGAGCCCAGAGAACCTAAATTCGTATCATCTATGTCAACAGATAACACACCGAGATTATTGACCTGTGTTAAATATTGACTTGAGCAATTCATGTAAGATAGATTGCATAGTATAATTGCTTGATTTTCGTTGACGGGTGAAACAAACACCCGTCCACCATTGGTGCTAGCTGTAATGAAAAACAGAAGAATTATCAGCTTTATATTCATAATAATTCACAAAGTAAGTCATTTTACTTATTAAAAGTACTTTACAATTTACAATTTACAATTTACAATTTACTTTTTCTTAGGCATTAATGATCTATGAATTGCTGGTATAGAACCCATAACAATGGTTCCTTTGAAAATTTTATCTAGTTCCTGGTCACCTTTGATAGCAAACATCAAATGTTCACGTGTGATTCTTTGTTTACGTTGATCTTTGCAAGCGTCTCCAGATAGTTCAATAACTTCAGCACACAAATACTCTAGGACAGCTGCAAAATAAACAGGGGCACCAGATCCTATGCGGGTAACTCCAGGTATATATTTCTTCATCAAATGACGGACACGTGATGGGGGGAATTGTAGTCCTGCACGCGCGGCATGAGATCTAGGATTACTTTTGCTACCACCATCAGAACTTGTGAATTTTGTAACGGCTTTAGTACCCTCGGATACGGCGTGTTTTGCTGTTTCTCCAGGTAAATGCAAACGAACGGCTGTTTGAACTTCGCGACTTGATATTGTTCTTTTAACACCATCGCGGTTTAATGTAGCCATTCTCGCACACAAATGCCGAGCGATATCATGCAACATGACGTTCATACTGGTTCTAGCATGATCGTTGATTCCCGTATCAGGATGTACTTGTTTTAGTACACTGTAAATGTATGTATCAAAGTTTTGCTTTTCTTCAAAATCCTTTGGCATATAGTATATTATAGAAATTAATTTGTTCTAAACCATTCACCATCAGCATATTGTGCTATCATTGGCAGTATCCCATAATATCGATCTCCGTGCATTTCCACACAGACAGCATATGTCATCCAATCAGGTCCATAACGGTCACTTAATACTGTCTTGGGATTACATGGTGCAGGAAAATAGCTATCACGGAATGGTATTGCCTTTAGACCGATAAGATTTTCAGCGCGTAGTGTTTCATGTTGAAATTCAGAACAACAATAATGATGCAAATCATCTGAAGAAGGTTTATCGTTTATTGTAAAGACATCAACAAACGGGTAGCCGGTATGTTTAAAAATTTTCCACATATCAGGTTTATATTGTACACATGTAATATCATCTGGCCACTTAACGCTTTTAAAAGCTTCTTCAGAGCTTTTAAAAATGGTTACATCTGCATCATCATCCCAAGGAATAAAATCACCATTATGTCGTATGGCACCCAACAGAGTGCCGCTATCGATCCAATAAGTAACGTTAGCTTTCGCCAAAACAGTGTTTATAGTCTTCAACAATTCGTATAGTTCATCATGCAATTGTTCACATACTGCAACTAATGCTGAAGCCGAAGCTACAAGTGCATCATCTATTGGATTATTTTTCCATTGCATCTTCCATGTCGAAAGTTCATATGTTGTCCTCCACCGACGTTGCCAAACCAACGGCGCCGTTGAGACCATTTCGCGTTCACTACAATACAGTTTGAAGTTTACATCAAGTAATGGATAGTTTAATTGTAGTATATGATCATCAATAAATTGCTTTAATTGCGACATTTTTATGATTGTACCTGAAATTTCGTTCAACTTTGAAACTTCAGCAGCAGGAAAATTAGATACTAATTGATCAAACGACATACAGGGATCTCGTTGCAACGTCGTCTTATCTATGTATCTCGACGGTACCCACACATCCGAGACAGATGTTTCTCTCTTATAAACATCAATAATTTCCGATGATACTAAATCATCATCGTCTATTAAGAGCGCAACGGTATCAATTGGAATTGAAGTTGTATTTTCCAAAATCTTTTGAAAATGTTGAAATTGCGACAGTTGTACAGGAGATATATACAAATTAATACCCAATCCAGATAACGAAAGGATTTCAATAGGTTCAAGTGTGCTGCAAGATATACTGATATATATGTGCTCTATACCTGCACTTTTCAGTGACAAGATACACTGTCTCAACAATTTTAAACGCAAGGGTGAGTCAATATGGGAAGGAATAAGGGCAATGACCATTAATAATAATTCAATTGGTTCATTTTTAAACATTAACAAACTTCTGCCCTAAGTAATGTGTTTCCCATGGCTCCAAAAATCAATACTGATAATGAAACAAATAATCCATGAACTATCCAACCACCATACGGCAACATTACCATAAATGGTAATATCGGAGCTTTTACAAACGGTAGTAACCACATTATCATATTACCGAACATGTAACCAGCTACTACCCACATTGACCGTTTAATAGATCTCCAGACTTCTATTTTGCGGCACGCTTTCGTTGTAGTCATCATTCCCGATATTGTTCCAATTATCATAAGTGTTAAGATGTTTATTATAATACTAACAATCGATAACATAAACCATCCTGGTTCCTTGAATGGTACACCCCCCCAACGATGCGGATGAAATAGAAATGGAATGGTAACAAGTTGTGTCAACAAAGGTACGCCTATACTAGCACCAGCAGATATGAAATTGCCCATATATTAAAATTAAGAAAAAATTAGGCAATATATATAATGGAAGCTTTACTTGGGACACTCAAAACACTTAATAGCTCACTCTCAGTATTAAGAACTAATCCTTATCTTTATGGAAGTATCAATCTTTTCCTAGTACTCTATGCAGGATTAGCTGCTCCTAATTTACCAGCTAGCGTTGCCGGACTATTTGAATATCCCGTATTCAAGTTGGCTATTCTTTCCCTTCTAATGGTCTTTGTTCAAGGTCAGAATTGGACAACCGCTATCTTAATTGCTATTGGATTTACAGTATCTATGATGACACTGAGCCGTTACCGCACCTTTACACTGGCTAATGAACTTACTGGTTTAGGATTTGGAAGCTCTGGAAATGATCAATCATGGGGACCTAATGGTCAAGTTGCCAATGGTAGCACACAAGAATCAGAATGGGGTGCGAAAGCAGGAGTTAACCGAACCAAACTTCGCGGATTTGACTACTCTGTAGGCAACGAATCTAATTTATTACCTGGTGGTCACGGTGATATGGAAATCAACAAAGACAAAGCAATCCACGAGGATGGCCGATTCCAAGGGCCTCAAGGTCCAGATGGATATGAGTCTGGCATGCATGCTTCATTCGGCACACCCGACAGCCAGTTATAAGGTATAAACAGGTTTTTTTGAATCATAATATTATATGGAAGACATTATGATTTTTAAAAGAGAACACGGTCAATGGAAACCGAATGATATATATGAATTCGTAAATCGTGTAGATATGGAGATGATTAACCGTGTAGCTGAAACAAAGGGTGTTAAATACACTGATAACTACATTACTTATATGCCGATCAATCATGATACCGTATGTGCATATTGTGATATTATCGGTTCATATAGAAACCGAGAGCTACTTTTTCGGAAATGCTTGCACGATATAAAAAATCAGATCAACGTTATTGTTAGTTTGTCTTTTTTCGAGGCAAAAAAACATCAGGACAGGACAGCACAAATTATCAATAATACATGTCAGGAAACCATTAAGTCGTTGGATAAGTTCACGGAAACGCTTAACCGGCCTATATACAATACTGATAAATCTATAAGCGTGTTGATATTAACAAATGATGAGGATTCATTACTAATATCGTGTCTCAAAGATAAATGTAATTTGGCTATAACGTGCGTATCGGAAAGAGATGAACTTAAAATAAAAAGTTCAGCTAGTCATTACGATGTATTATTTATTGACAATGATTTCGATATAATGGATTCCAAAGATATTAACGTAGAACGCGTCATATCTTTGTCCGGCAACAGTGATAGTGCTACACTCAAAATACCACCACATAGCAAACTAGATGATATTTACAATTTAATTATTGCACCATATTCTTTAACGGAGAACTAACCATGGGCTTAGTACCCGCGATGAACCTAGCATCTTCGTATTTGCACCATTTACGAATATACCTCAGCAATGTATTTCTATTGCGTTTCCATGCAATCAAACGCAATAGACATAATGGCATATCATGATAGAAACCCGCCGTATCACATATTACTAGTTCATACAATACACGCGTGGCTTCCTTACCTTGTTGCGCATTTAACATCTTTTCGATTATATCCCAGCGCTTTTGATGCATTAGATGTTTATAAATATCAGCAGAGAAAGGGGCGGTGACGGGATCAATTAATGCTGATAAATTTGGTTTGTTCCCTGTTACATAAGAGGGTATCACGCATTTGTGCAGGTTAATTAAAGCTATACAGTTATGATACAGTACGTTTATCTCATGCAATTCCGGATTGTTCAAGAGTACCGTATTATTGAACTGGGTATTTATATAATCCAATTGACATTTCTGTTCAGCTGTGATCTCGTTATATTGTTTTAACTTTGATAAGCCATGTTTAGAACAATAATCAGCAATCTGATCGTATTTACTGCCGTTCTTGATATTAATATCACTAAAGCGAATATTATGAATAAAATCACCTTCAGATTTTACTTTAAGATATGATTCTTCATGATGTCTCTTTATTGATAAATCCCAAAATATATTGGATTCAAAATCGTAATCTACACTGTAATATTTGTCGTAGCTATAACATCCTGTAACAGTTATATTTACAGGGAGGTTCCAGCAGAACACTTGCCCAATGACACCATCAGAGTTGCGCACGATACTCCCATGCAAATCGATTATGGAAAGGAATGCGTTCGCTGTAAAAGTTTGTTTGTAACTTGGGATATACAATGTATACCCGTTCAATAATATGTGTACAATAGGTCTGAAACAACTGCCCGTCAACGGTTGAATATATGTCGAATTCATATCTAACCATCTGAGCGACAGACATAAAGGCATACATTCAGTGTCTTTGCCATAAGACTTCATTTCCTTCTTGATACGGGCCGAAAAATTAGAAAGAATACCTGATTCATTGTTGGATGTCATATTCAAAAATTTCATTGATCAATTTACAAAGTATAATATAAATTTAGACATCAAGATAAATCTTTCCGCAGTGCGAACACTGTGAACTGCTCACCGTAGAATGTTTAGGTATAGGTTTAGGCCGTGGCTTTTTAGCGAGTACAGGTTTAGATATAGATGGTAGTGAACTAAAGTAACGTTTAACCATTCGGGCACGGTTTGCTTCAGTCGGATTGTCCATATACGCTCCATATGCTTCAAAACACATATACTAAAACGTAATATAAAATAATCCCGTCGGTCTAGTAGTTAGTAGAAAATGGGTTTGACCTTGTAAGGGTCGCATTTCTCATGGATGGCCTTAGGATCGGGCACAGTTAGAATCTCTCGGCCACACATTTCGGTGATGAATGCATTTATATGAACCATGACGGAATCGCCCTTAACCATAACGTTTTCATGAATGCTAATCTGTTCTACGTTATCCTTGTTCTTGCACTTTTTCCATCCAGCTGCAAGATTTCGGCGCAGATAACTCAGACTAATAATATCTTGATCCACTTCTTGAGAGGCCAGCTGATGGACACTTGGTACGACCAGTTCCATATCAGTTATACTGAAATGTTCAGGGAAAATGGGGTACAGTGCATATGTAACCAGATTGAGAGCATTGTTATCAGTATCACAATATACTGCACCAGAGTCTTCATATAGTTTAATGACCTTTCTCCAACCATGCTCTAGTCCTTCTCCAAAACGTCCTCGTTCGTAGGCAGACACCAGCCATTTTGCACAATCTCGCAGTGTATTCAGATAGTACTCTTTGTCATAAACCGATACATCTGACTCTGGTTTAAATTTCTTAAGATTTATAGTACCGTCAAGAATTGATAGTGTCCTGACAATTGCCTTATTTGTTTCTCCGATAGCTTTAAGGCGCAGATTTGCATCAATGGTGCTATCACCTGCTTCCGCTAGCGCTACAATAAGTCCGGTGCGAGGATATGTTTTAATGGCATCTTTGATAGTGATGTAATTTCCTGTTGACTTGGACATCTTTTGACCGTTGAGTTTGAGGTAACCTCCAATAATATATTCTTTGGGCAGAAACTTCTCTCCTAGGATAAAACCATTGAAGAGTGCCATAACCAAATGATTATGAGTAAGATCCTTTCCAGAGACACGCAGATCCATGGGCATACGCTTGTGAAAAAGAGATCGCATAGTTTTCGCTTCAGTGTTAAACTCAGGCGTTCCCTCTGGCAGAGTGTCCGTACGTTCGAAAACATAGTTCCAAAATTCAATAGTCAACTGACTGGGTTCTATGCCTGATGGACCAGGTTTGGAACCCAGCATATCACCTTGCAGACGCTCTACTACAGTGTAGTATGCCCAATAGGCGGTGCTGTCTGATAGTGAATCTACCTTGAACTTAGTATCCCAGGGAATGTCAGTACCTAGTCCAATTTCCCGAGAGATACACCAATCATACTGTGCCTCAGCCGAGGAAAGCAGTTCCTTCTTGGCGTCAGTGTCATGAACAATCAATATATGTTTGATGTAATCTACAACCTGCCGTTTCCAGTCAGCATCACTGTATTTCAGATACCATTGACCAGTTACAGCTACACAACATGCTTGACCACTGCGACTCACACATCTCTCAGATGGAAGGAATATGACAGTTCCTGTTGCTTTTTGAAGAACGTAGTTATCGTACAGATAACCGTTAATAGTGCCAACTTGTCCATTAATTTCCAGTTCATGTTCTCTCATATCCCATTCATTATCACATGACTTAATCATTGGCTGAGTTTCATTTTGCTTTACGCACCACCTTCCAAATCCATCTAGTTCTAGTTCCACTTCCAGTGGCTTGGCTTCTTCGCCTGTCTGGCGATCGTGTGCCGCACATGGTTGATTATCGCGCATACTATAAATGGCTGGCCTGTCAGCGAAATAAATGACTCCTGCCTCTTTAAGTGTATGCATTTGCCATTCTACAAACTTGTTATAGTATGGGTTATGATCGGTTGTAATAAAATGAGTGTTCGGTGACCAGCCTTTCAGTCCAATGCTATCCAGTACCTGTGCAGCTTCCTGTGGAAAATATTCAATCCATTTGACGGGGTTTATAAATTGCTCTACCTCCTCTTCCAGAACACCTGAATCCATTAGAATTTGTTTGACTTTCTGGTCTCCCATCTTGAGTTTCATAGCATTTGCATAAATGGGCATGCCGGTGCAATGAAATCCAAACGGAAGAAACACTTCCTGGCCAGAAATCATCGAACGGTAATGTGCGCTAAAATAATACTTTAGCATAGTAAAAAAATGGCCTAGATGCATAGGGCCATTCATGTACGGGTAAGCGAATGTCGCGAAAAATTCTTTGTTCATCTTGTTAAATTCCGGCTGTTCAATTTTAAAATTGAAGCACATATGGAAAATAATGTCTGTCACACAGGAAGAACTGGATAATTATTTTACATTTAACAACACTGGCGAAAAAGTGCTGCTACTGAAAGCTATCAATCGTGCAAAAAATCCAACTGAACGATTAGAACAGTTAAGATATCTCGAAATAGACGATATTATGTGTATCGTCGATCCTAGCATTAGTCCCACAAAAGCTCTTATGGACTTGCCTGCAAAACCACTGCAGGTATTTCTTGATTTCATTGACTATGTAAGCAAATTAGATAATTGTGCGATATTCGTTGTACAAACAAGTTCTAGAATAGCTGCATCCTATGATAATTTTACTACGCAAAATGTCAAAGTTCGTGTTGATAACCGTAACGGCGATGTTATTAAGATAGGATGCAAATTTAATGTAGTTTCATTGGGAACTGCTTTTTTGAAATATGGTCTGTCATATCTCAGTATCCAGCGAATACATCTACATATAACAGGGCATCCAGGAGTAATGGAGTGTTCTAGTTTTGCATCAGAACAATCTAATGGTGATACATGGGAATGTTCATGTAGTTTTAAAATTAAGATGCCGTTGCTAGAACCTAGCGAATCAAGCAAATTCGATGTGTCATTAATGAAACAACTGAGCGGAGGGGATACATTTTACACAAGGATTTTAACATTGCCCGAACCTATAAGTCCTGTGCAAGAACAATGGTTCAATGAAATAAAAACTGGTCGCAAAACCATAGAAGTTAGAGCTGGTCCATGTAGTAAATACGATGAGTATACTGGCAAGTGTATTCAACTGCATTCTGACAACAAGAGTGATTTGCCAATTGGTGTCAAAATAGTCTCCGTTGAACATTACTCAGATTTGGAATCATGTCTAAACCACCACGCAACATGGAAGAAAGCCGCTCCACAAGCAGATGAATTACGTGAAGCAGGTATTCTTTACGCGAATATCCGCAGCAAAGAGGTGTTAGTATTTTCCGAAGAAAGTGTGCGTGCTAAAGGAGGTATCAATGCTATCACAATTGAACTGATGTAAATAATTAAAATTTGTTGTATGTATATATGCCTAAGAAAAGCAACAATCAAAAGAAAGCAGAAGCTGCTAAAGCTGGCAAAGCACCAAAGAAAACTAAACAACAGGAAAATGCAGGGAAATCCACCAAGCAAAAGAAGGAAGAGAAAAAGGCTAAAAAGGCCGCTAAGATTGAGAAGGAGGGTAGCAAGTACTAAGCGTACATATTTGCAACAAGAGACTTACGGACGCCGCTTTTTATTTTGTAATGTTCATCAATAATAACAACATTGCAAAACATGGCATAAAATCCATGACATTCACCATGGTGAGGTAAAGTTGTTATCTTAAGTTTAATGCCTTCATCAGTGAGTTCATCATGTGAAAGGGAACGTCTCGGAATACATACTGTTTTTCCTGGAACGTATGCTTTAAAAATATCAATATATCTTTGTATTGTTCCAGACTTTGTCTTATATTCATAACCATTATTCATGTCTCACCTCCTTGTCAACAACATCTTTACCTGACAGAATATGAAACACTGGCGATGGCTTGGTAATTGACAAGCCATCAACATAGTCCTTGAATTCCTGTAAACATGTAGATTCCATTAAATCTTTAAATACCGCAACTTTTCCTCTCATCGTAGCCATTATTAAGTTTCATTGGAACAATTTTTCCAATTTAAATTATAATGCCTAAATTTTTGGGTCCCTCTCAAGTAGCAACTGTATTAGGTTACAATAAGTTTCAGTCTGCCGAACAATTAGCCGACAATATTAAAAATGGTACAAAGGAAGACATAAATAAATCAAAGTTCACTG
>Ga0136555_1000445_pt1 | contig 16598 bp, 10 predicted proteins | sample AntRauTorckE5432_FD_104927 | JGI IMG/M metagenome (GOLD analysis project Ga0136555, IMG submission 104927) | Saline lake microbial communities from Rauer Islands, Antarctica - Metagenome Torckler E5 #432 | ecosystem: Environmental > Aquatic > Non-marine Saline and Alkaline > Saline | place...
GTTAATGGTGATTATACGGTGACGGTTTTTGCTTTCGCAAAAATAGCCCGTAAAGCACCGCCAATGATTGCGGAAGATTTAGGGAAATATTTGCAGAATAATTTGGATATCGTTTCGAGTTATGAAATCGCAAATGGTTTTTTGAATATTTTCGTTGCGAATAGCTATTGGACGAACTTTTTGAACGATACATTGAGCAATCCAAATTACGGTATTGCACCGTCAAACGGTCGCAAAATTTTAGTCGAATTTTCTTCTCCTAACACTAATAAACCACTTCATTTAGGACATATTCGGAATAATTTATTGGGTTGGTCGGCTGCAAAAATTGCGGAAGCGGCAGGTTTTGATGTGACGACGACGCAGGTGATTAATGATAGAGGGGTGCATATTTGTAAGTCAATGTTGGCTTGGGAAATGTTCGGAAATGGTGAAACGCCCGAATCTACGCAGACAAAAGGCGATCATTTTGTTGGAAAATATTATGTTATTTTCAATAATGAATTGGAAGCGGAATATGCGAATTGGCAACAAACAGAGGAAGCGAAAACGCTTTTTGAAACTTGGGTCGAAAATACGGATATTGATAAAATCGTTGGCAAATTAAACGAAGAGAAAAAGAATAGTTTTAATGCTGAAAAGCATTTTTACAAAAATGTTTATAAGAATAAATATTTCAATAACAATAGCGAACTGGGTGCGAAAGTGAACGAAATGTTGTTGAAATGGGAGGGAAATGATACGCACGTTCGGGCGCTGTGGTCGAAAATGAATAGCTGGGTTTATTCTGGTTTTGGACAAACTTACGAGCAGTTGGGGGTATCTTTTGAGAAAAATTATTACGAATCAGAAACCTATTTATTCGGAAAAGATAAGATTGAAGAAGGTTTGAAAAACGGTGTTTTTTATCAAAATAAAGATAATTCAGTTTGGATTGATTTGACCGAAAAGAAGATGGATAAAAAACTCGTGCAGCGGAGTAACGGAACGTCGGTTTACATTACGCAAGATATTGGAATGGCTTATAATCGGACGGCAGATTATAAGATGGAAAAGATGGTTTATGTCGTTGGCGATGAGCAAGATTATCACTTTTCGGTATTGTTTGAAACGCTGAGAGCGTTGGAATTACCGAATATTGATGGTTTTTATCATTTGTCTTACGGTATGGTTGATTTGCCAACTGGTCGAATGAAATCACGGGAAGGAACGGTTGTTGATGCCGATGACTTGATGGCAGAAGTGATTAATTTGGCAGTTTCAGAATCGAAAGAAAGAGGAACGTTGAGTGATTTGAGCGAAGCCGAAAAGTTGGATGTTTTGACAAAAATCGGTTTGGGTGCATTGAAATATTTTATGTTGCGGATTAATCCGACACGGAGAATGACGTTTAATCCTGAAGAATCGTTGGATTTGCAAGGTCAAACGGGTCCGTATATCCAAAATGCTTACGTTCGGACGCAATCCGTGAAGCGGAAAGCTGGTGGTTTTGATGTGGCACTTGCGACAAATTATACGTTGCAACCGTTAGAAAAAGATTTGTTGGTAATGATTCAAAAATTACCAGAAACGATACAAATCGCGGCAAGCAATTATGACCCGTCAGAAATTGCAAGTTATGCTTACAATTTAGCGAAAATGTATCATAAATTTTACCACGATTTGCCGATTTTTAGAAATGTGGAATCGGAAGAAGCAAAAACATTTAGATTACAAATGAACGAAGTTGTTGGTCAAATTCTGAAAACGGCTTGTGGTTTATTGGGAATTGAAATGCCAGAATATATGTAAACTATATTGTTCGATTGCTTTTGCCGTTTGGGTGGAAATAATGAAACAATGTAACAACGAAATAACGAAACTGTGAATAGAACAATATTAGAACCGCCTCGATTGAATTTGACTTTGGATAGAATTTGCCATGAATTGATTGAAAATCATGGTGATTTTTCGGATTCATGTTTGGTTGGTTTGCAGCCTCGGGGGATTTTTTTTGCGGATAGAATTTATAAAAGATTGGTCGAATTAGGTTTTACTGATTTGAGATACGGTAAGTTAGATGTCACTTTTCATCGGGACGATTTTCGTCGTCGAGATACGATTTTAGTACCGCATCCGAATGAAATGAATTTTGTGGTCGAACAAAGAAAGGTCATTTTTGTAGATGACGTTTTGTACAGCGGGAGAACGGTGAATGCCGCTCTGAACGCGATTCAACATTACGGGCGACCTGCGAAAGTAGAATTGGCGGTTTTGATTAATCGAAGATTCAATCGAGACTTACCGATTGATCCAGATTATGTGGGTTTAGATGTCGATACGCTGGATAAAGCCTACGTGAAAGTGGAGTGGCGAGCTGTTCACGGTCAAGATATTGTGTATTTGATGCCGGAGAAATAGGACTTTAAGTATTAAATATTTATTGGAATAATTTGAAAAACGTAATTTAAAAAATTAGACGTGAAGTAATTGATTTTTAATTAATTAACAATTAATAGATAACACTTCACAATTAATAATTAACAGTTTAGGAATGGCTGAATTAAGCACAAAACATTTATTGGGCATTAAATATATCACGCCTGAAGATATTCGATTGATTTTTGAAACTGCGGAACAGTTTAAAAATGTGATTAATCAACCGATTAAGAAAGTTCCTGCGTTGCGTGATGTGACGATTGCGAATTTGTTTTTCGAAAATTCTACTCGAACGAGAATTTCGTTTGAATTAGCAGAAAAACGGCTTTCGGCAGATGTGGTTAATTTTTCGTCATCAAGTTCTTCTGTAAAAAAAGGAGAAACCTTATTAGATACCGTCAATAATATTTTATCTATGAAAGTAGATATGATTGTGATGCGGCATCCTGCACCTGGTGCGCCGATGTTTTTAGCCAATAAAATCAAAGCAAATATCATTAATGCTGGCGACGGAACGCACGAACATCCGACACAAGGATTGTTAGATGCTTTTTCGATGCGAGAGCAATTGGGCGATTTGGAAGGTAAGAAAATTGTCATTTTTGGCGATATTATGCACTCCCGAGTAGCGTTGAGCAATATTTTTTGTTTGAAAAAATTAGGTGCAAAAATTAAGGTTTGTGGGCCACCGACTTTGATTCCGAAATATATTAGTGAGCTGGGTGTTGAGGTAGAATATAATGTAAAAAAAGCCTTGCAATGGTGTGATGTGGCGAATGTTTTGCGGATTCAATTGGAGCGTCAAGACATTAAATATTTTCCATCAATTCGAGAATATTCACAGTATTATGGTATTAATAAACAACTTTTGGAAGAGGTTGACAATAAAAAAATCGTGATTATGCACCCTGGGCCGATTAATCGTGGGGTGGAAATAACGTCCGATGTGGCGGACTCTGAGCATTCAATTATTTTAAATCAGGTCGAAAATGGTGTTGCAATTCGGATGGCGGTATTGTATTTATTGGCACAAAAAAATCAAAATTAAGTCAGAAATTGTTAAATATTAGGTTTTAATTTATTACAAGCCAAAGATTATTCGTTATTAAAAATAGGTTTCATGTTGAAACCTATTTTTTTTTGTTTAATAAAAAACTTTATATTGTCAAGACAAAATCGATGGTATGATTTTTTTATCTTAAAAATTCTATTTTTTATACAATTACGTGGGTAAATTTGATAATTTTACTTCAGTAATAAAAAAATCATAATCTGTTGATTCTGAATTATTCAATCTATAAATAGATATCTAAAAATTGCTACCTATTCATGGTGACTAATTCATAATTTTAAAACAATAAATTTAATCGTCAAACTTATATTGAATTATGAAAGCTACGCTGTACAAACTATTAATTATAACAATTACATTATTAATTGTTTTCCCTTCATTTGGGCAAAATTGCTCAGGTTCAATTCAAGAAGAAAATGAATTTGCAGACGTTCATATGTTGAAAAGTCGTTGGCAGGTTTTAGTTGTTCGTGGCGGTATTAGCTATGGGTTAGAAATTGTGAATGCAGATAAAGGCGTTCAAGTAATATTTTATTCAAGAGGCGGAATTACATTAGAACAAGATAATGAGGTGATTTTTATGGATAATAATAAAGAACGCCGAGGATATCGCTTTATTGACTTTGGAGATATGAAGCAAGAGGCAGGCGTTCCTGTTTATACGAATACGTTGCAGCTGGATTTATCTGCATTAGAATGGTTGTCAAAATCTATTATTACGACGATTTATTTGAAAAATAATACGACGAATGAAATGCAAAAATTAACGGTTCAATCCAGCCGTCAATCAGAGTTTTTGAGTCTTACTCGTTGTTATTACAATAAATTAAATAAGGCAAAAGTAAAAGATAGCCCTGCGGGTAGAGTTTATGGAACGGGTACTACTGGCAGTTCATCTAAGCCGGTTACTTCGGTAGGTGGCACGAGTGGGGCGGCAGACAGAACGACAAGTGGAGGGGGAACGGCTCGCCCAGTAACTACTCAAAATCGTACTGCACCTATTGAGGATTTAAATGATAGTGAGCTTGGTGAATTACGAGAAAAATTAATAGATGAAAAACAGCGGTTGCGTGAAGAGATCGTAAAAGCACAAGATAAACGTAAGGAGATTAACGCTAATATGTCGAAGGAGTTGGAGTTAGCAAATGAGGATATTGCTAAAAAGAAACAAGAAATTGCAGACGAGGTTTTGGCATCTCGTAAAAAGGCACAAGATAAAATTCAGGAAGATATGGCTGCTTTGACGAAACAAATCGAAGAGGCTAAGATAAATGCAAAGACGGAAATTGAGCGGTTGCAACAAGAGGTTGCGGAAGCAAAAAGGAATGCAGCTCAAAAAATTCAAGATATTCGTCTGGAATCGGCAGAGGAAATTGCATCGGTTCGGAAACAAGCAACGGATGAAATTACAAAGGCGAAGGTTAAATTAGAAGAGGCTTTGGTCGTGTATCAGGATGAGTTATCCTCGGCTCGGGAAAATGCTTCGACTGAAATTACTCGAATTCAAGAAGAAACAGCCGTAGCGATTACCAATGCGAGAGATCAGGCAAAAGTACAAAAAGAGGTAACGTTTGAAGATGTTGAAAAGACGAAAAAAACGGCTGTTGAGCAGATTCAAGGAGTGCGAGAAGAAACGGCTGAACAGGTGGCAATTTCTCGTGAAAATGCAGCATTAGAAAAAGAAAAGATTGCTATTAACCTTGCGGAAAATCGTCGTAAAGCAGCAGAAGATGTGGCTAAGGTTAAGAAAGATAATGCTACAATGGTCGCTGATTTAAGAGAAAGTGCAGCTAAGGAAAAAGAGCAGATTGCGTTGGAAATCGCGGAATCGCAAAAACGTGCTGCGATTTCAATCGCTGAAATTAGTCAACTGGTCGAAACGAAAAGAGAGAATGCAAATGCGGAAATCGAAAATATTCGGGCGGCTCAAAATGCAGAAATTAACGTGATTCGTTCACAAGGTAAAAAAGATAAAGCAGCGGCTTCGGCCGAGGTAGTGGCTGTCAGAAAGGCAGCGGCGGAAAAAATTCAAGAGGCTCAGACGACGGCAGCGCGCGAAGTCGCAACGACAAACGAAACGGCAGTGCAGCAAAAAGAGAGGATTCTTAAAGAAATTGAGGAAACTAAGAAAAGGTCTGATGCAGAATTAAAGAAAATTCAAGAAGAAACGGCTGCTCAAATCACTGAATTTAGGGCTAAAGAGGCAGCAGTTAAACAAGCGTCTGCGGAGGCGGTTGCGGCAGCAAAAACAAGGGCTGCAGAAGAGGTGAAAAAAGCACAAGAAACGGCAACAGCACAGGTTACCGCAGCAAATGCAAAAGCGTCAGAAGTGAAAACGCAATACTCTACGGAAATCTCGAAAACACAGGAAACTGCTCAATCTAAAATTACAGCAATTCAGTCGGAAATGGCTCAAAAAATAGCGGATGCAAAAGCGAAAGAAAGTGAGGCAAAGCAAGTAACTGCAAAAGAAGTTAGTGAAGCGAAAAACTTTGCGGCGTCACAAGTTAGGGAAGCACAGGAAGCCGCAGCAACCGAAATTGGTCGAGTTAAGGAGGAATCTGAAAAGATAAAACGTGATGAAGCGATTGCGGTATCGGAAGCTAAGAAAAAAGCAGCGGATGAAATCGCCAAAACGAAGACAGAAACGGCGAATGAAATAAAAACAGTTCGTGAAAGTGCAGCAGCAACTCGTCAAACTATTGTGGAAGAGGTAGCGACCTCAAGAGAAAAGGCGGCTCTGGAGATTTCGGCGGCGAAACAAAAGTCAGCAGAAGAGGTGAGAGTTGCTCGTGAAAATGCGGCAGCAGAAACGAAACGTTTGTCTTTGAGTATTTTGGAGGCTCAAAAGGTAGCAGCTGAAAAAGTGCAAAAAGCTCAGGCAGATGCGGCGATGGAAGTCTCGAAAACTCGTGAAAAAGCAGCAACGGAAGTAGCTCAGGCACTGGAAAATTCTGAAATTAAAAAGAAAGAGTATCAAGTAGCAACGGATTTGACTCGTAAATCTTCTGATGAAGAAATTAAAACGGCAAGAACTAAGGCAACGGAACAAGTGGCAGATGCAATAACAAAATCAGCAGAGGAAATTGTAAAAATTAGAACAGAAACGGAAGCGAAAAAAGTGCAATTTGCGAATGAAGTAAAAGCGGAGCGAGAGAGTAGTAATGACGAATTGTTGGAAATTCGTAAAGAAACGACTGCTGAGGTACGTGCAGCAAGAGAACAAACTCATAAATTAATTCAAGCAGAAAATGAGCGTGTGAAAGTGGCTAAAACGCTTAAAGCTAAGGAATTACAAGAAATATTAGCTAAAGTAGAAGCGGCGAAAAAAGAATTGGCAGCGTTGGAGGCGGCTAAAAAAGCTGCGGAAGGAGGGAAAGAATAAGGGTAAATGTGCCAAAATATTTTGCGTTTAAAAAGCACTAAAAAATTGGCTTTTTTATGGTGTTTTTTTGGGTAATTTTACCCCTGTAAGGATTAGAAAAGGGTTTTCTTTATAAATAAATAACGGTTTTCTTATAAAAAATATGATGGTCATTTTTTTATAGGAAAACCGTTCATATTACGAATAATTTTAAACCGAGATTAGCTGTAAGCGTATTTTACTAAAAATATATAGAAAGATTAAAAAAGTATGAAAATATTAAAAAACACATTAAAAATTATTGCTGGAATCATTGGTTTATTCTTTTTGTATGTCATTATTGTTATCCTTCATGGAACGGTGACCGATTATCAACCTGAGGAAAAAATAACCATTGACATTACAGGAACTTCGCCAAAAAAAATAATTGAAGACAGTATTATTTCATTAGTGACGTGGAATGTCGGTTTCGGTGGTTTGGGTGCGAAAGACCTTTTTTTTTATGATGCGAACGGTACTTTGAGTACGAGTCACCCTGTTATCCCGTCAAAAGAAAATTCGGATAATAATCAAAAAGGAATGGCGGATTTTGTTAAAAATACAAAGGTTGATTTTTACTTGATTCAAGAAGTAGATAAATCTTCCAAAAGAAGTTATCATAATAATCAATACGAAATGTTACAAGCAGAAGCACCGAATTATGCTGGTACTTTTGCGGCTAATTATAAAGTTAAACGAGTTCCCTTGCCTGTTCTTCAGTTTTGGAATACGTTGGGGAAAGTAGAATCTGGTTTGGCGAGTTATAGCAAATATCAACCGAAAGAGGCAACTCGCTATCAGTTTCCTGGTAATTATAGTTGGCCTATGCGGGTTTTTCAATTGGATAGGTGTTTTTTGGTCAATCGGTTTGATACTAAAAATGGGAAAGAATTAATCGTAATTAATACGCATAATTCTGCTTATGATAAAGGTGGTATATTGAAATTACAACAAATGGAATACTTGAAAAGCTATATTACTGCTGAATATGAAAAAGGAAATTATGTCATTGTTGGAGGGGACTGGAATCAGTGTCCGCCTTATTTTCCTTTTGATAAACTGATGCCAGGACAAGGGGAGGAGTACGAAACTTTAAGTATTGATATGGATTATTTGCCGGAAGATTGGGTCTGGGTACATGACCCTTTGATACCGACGAATCGGAAATCATCGGAAGTGTATGAAGAAGGAAAAACGTTTACAACGTTGATTGATTTCTTTTTGATTTCACCAAATGTAAAAGTTGAAAAAGTGAAAACGATTAATCAGCATTTTGAATTTTCTGATCATCAACCGGTTTATGTAGAATTGCGGTTGAATTAAGAAAAGGGTTAGAAAACAAAAAAGCCGAGTGAAAAATATTTTTCACTCGGCTTTTTTGTTTTTAATTTTTGTTCTAAATTATTCATAATATGATATTAAAATTAAGGTGTATTCTGGAATAATCGGTGTGCTGCATCTTTATCATCAAAAAGTCGTCGGAAAAGTTGCAGCACACGGATTTGGATAGATTACGCTCCAACTAAGAAACGCTAAATCAATGAAATTCATACTTTAAACCATCAAATGACGAGTTAAAATAATAGGGAAGAAAGTCATTTTTTTTAGCGGAAATCTACGCCTATATTTGTAAAGTAAATAAAAAGGAAATAAGATTTACACCATCTTAAAAAAATATTAGGCAATTAACTTAACACGAATTACCTAATTATTTTAGAATTTTTTACAAAAATTGGGTTAAAAGTAACCCGATAGTTTGCTTCAATTTTTTTCAGCACAGTGGATTCGATGAAAATCGTCAATGTGTTGAGGTAATGATTAAAAAAGGGTTTTTATAAAAAAACTATTAAATGATGTTACAAATTATTGTTTAATCACAATTATTTGACGCTCTCTCGGTACATCACTTTTATAGCCTTGCGTAAAAACCCTTTTTCTTTTTGAAAAAAAAGCATCAGATAAAAAAATAGTGCTAACAAGGTTAAAACCTCGTCAGCACTATTTTTTGTTAAGAGGGGACGCTTGTCTGACGGCGAGGCAGGCTTTCAAAGCGTCCGACTTTTTCCGAATCTTTTAAATTCAATTTAAAATAGAGATTCAATAATTTGCTCAATTGTAACGCCTTCCGCCTCTGCTTTATAATTTTTCACGATACGGTGACGCAATACGTAGGTTGCAATAGCTTGAACGTCCTCAATATCTGGCGAGTATTTTCCATTAATTGCAGCGTGACATTTTGCCCCTAAAACCAAGTATTGAGAAGCACGAGGACCAGCACCCCAAGAAATATATTTATTGACTGTTTCGCTTGCTCTGTCTGTACCTGGACGAGTTTTTGAAACTAAGCCTACCGCATATTCTAATACATTATCCGCGATTGGAATTTTACGAAGCAGCTGTTGATAAAATAAAATTTGCTCCGCCGAAACGATATTATTTAGCTCGACAGGATTTGTTGAAGTCGTTTTTTTGACAATATCGACCTCTTCTTGATAAGAAGGGTAATCTAAGAAAATATTAAACATAAAACGGTCAAGCTGTGCCTCTGGCAAAGGATACGTTCCTTCTTGTTCAATAGGATTTTGTGTTGCCAATACGAAAAAAGGCTTTGGTAATCTGTGCATATCGCCTGAAACCGTTACACATTTTTCTTGCATTGCTTCCAAAAGAGCTGCCTGTGTTTTAGGCGGTGTACGGTTAATCTCATCTGCTAAAACGATATTTGCGAATAAGGGCCCTTCATTAAATTTGAAATGACGATTTTCATCCAAAATTTCAGAGCCGGTAATATCTGAAGGCATTAAATCCGGTGTGAACTGAATCCGTTTGAAATCCAAATCTAAAACCTCTGAGATGGTACTTACTAATAGTGTTTTTGCCAATCCTGGAACACCTACAAGTAAACAATGACCATTACTAAATAAAGAAATAATCACTGCTGTTACGACATCTTTTTGTCCAACGATTACTTTTCCAATTTCTTTCGATAAATCTCTATACGACTGAGCCAAGGCATCTACTGCTTCTACGTCCGATTTGTAATTCATACTGTGTTTATTAGTTCGGTGAAGTTTAAGGTATATTTAAGTTTTATTTTTGGCTTGTAAATGTATCTTTTTTGCTTTTATTTTGCTTTGACTACCATATTTTTTTTGTCCGTAGTAAGGCTACACATTCAAAAATATGTTCATTAAAACAAAAAAATATATCATTTTATAACCCCAAAAAAAAATGCTAAATATACGCTTATGATTAATGATTATTATAATGGTCGTTCTGATTATTTGTTGTTGTTATCCAAAAATATAAAAACCATTCTAAATTTTTACAAATATATAAAAAGGTGACATTATTAATGTCACCTTTTCCACAAGTTTACAAAATGCTACTTGTATCTAAAATTTTGAACTTATTTTTTAACGTATATTTAAGCATTCGAGTTGGGAGTCTGACCGTTTTGCGTAAGCAAATATTAGAACGAAAACTTGAAACTCGAAACACTCATTACGGTCTAATTCTACTATTCTTGCGCCACTTATCTAAGACACTACAATCATATTCTGGAGCGATTTGAATGTACATTTCTGCAACCCTTGCATCGACCCAATCGCTTAGGTAAGTCGCTTGTTTTTGATTAACGGCAGCCGCTTGAATTTTGGAATAATCCTCTTTCAAATTCGCTTGATGCGGTTCTGTTTGTGAACGCAACATAATAATACGACACAACTCCTCACCATTTTGAGAATTTCGGAAAAACATTGGTGCGGAAACATCATCGACACCCATTGTATCAATTGTAAAATAAATATCGGGCTCCAAATCCGCAACTTCAAAAGTTGACGTTCCCGTTGCAGGATTAATCATTAAACCTGCATTCGTTTTACTCTGAACATCATCAGATGAAAACGCCGCAACTGCAAAAGCGAATGGAAAAGAATCAATCGTAATCATTGTACGAACAGAATCTAACTCATGCAGTGCCAATTGTTTATCTTGTGGCGTGATTCGTGGTTTTATCAAAATATGACGTAAACTCACCAAATTACCACGACGCTCTAACAATTGAATAATATGGAAACCATATTCCGTTTTGATAACTGGAGAAATTTCATTTTCTTTTAATTTATAAGCTGCTGCTTCAAACTCCGTCACATACGAACCCCGTTTTGCCCAACCTAACTCACCGCCATTTCTTCCTGAACCTGGATCCATAGAGTATTGCTTCGCCAACTTTGCGAAATCCTCTTTTCCGTCAGCAATTCTTTTACGAATACCTTCCAGTTGATTTTTGGCAGCTTTCAATTCCCCGTCATTTGCTTTTGGAGCAATAACGATTTCACCAACTTCTACCTCAGAGTTAAAATAAGGCAAACTATCCCTCGGAATTTGAGCATAAAATACCTTTACCTCTGTCGGCGTGACGCTCAAACCTTGCATCACGGTTGATTGCATTCTTTGCGTAACCAATTGATTGCGCAAGTCCTCACGAAAATCTTCTTTGACCTCTTCTGGTGTTTTATTATAATAAGCGACGAACTGAGTTCGATCATAATTCATCATCCTCATAATTTGGTCAATCCGAGCATCTAACTGAACGTCAACCTCGGAATCATCGACAACAACACTATCCAGTTCCGCCTGTACCAAAAGCACTTTTTCGACTAATATTTGGTCTAATATCTTACAGCGAGCGTCTTCGGGTTTTACATCCAAACCTCGATACCGTTCTTCTACCTGCGATAATAAGACAATATGATCGCCAACCGTTGCTACAACTTTATCTAAAACGACTTCTTCTATTTGAGCCTGCATATTTAGGCTAAAGCCTAAAGCCAATACAATTCCTAAAAAATACTTCATTAATTGATTTATTAATTCGTTAATCAGTCATTCGTAAATTGATAATTCGTTAATCAACGAATGACTAATCAACTAATTACTCTGAATAAATTATGACACTTTTTTTGTCCAATTCTCTTTTATACAATTCATCAATCATATTATCCAAAAGTTCAAACTTTCGTTTTCTAAGAATGACTTTAATAATTTTTTCTTTTACGTAAGAAAGCGGTGCAATTTGACCTTGCCGAACGACTTTCGTCACTCGAATATAATAATTATAACTTTCATCACTCGTCGTCGTTACCATATTGCTTGTCAAACTTCCTTCTCGTAACGAACTAATTGGAAATTCGGCTGCTAAGTAGTCCACACTTACCCAGGTACTATCTTCCAATAAAAATTTATCCGCATACATTCGACTATAATCCGCAACTTTTTGTTTGTCCCCGTCATTTTTGAGTCGCCACCAAATTTTCAAACTATCTTGTGCTGGTGCTTCTTTAATGACTTTTATAAACGAACCTTGAATAATCGTTTTATCCAATTGATATTGGTCCAAAGCCGCTTTATAATACCGTTCAATCTCCGTTTCCGAAACGACAGAATCTAAACGTTGTTCTACCAATTTTTGCTCGTAAGTATATCGAATCAATGATTTTCGATAATCTTCCACCAATTTATTGACATCCAAATCATCAGGAATATTTTGTTCCGCAATAGCAATAACCAACTGCTCCTTTGCCCAACTTTCAATATAGTTCTGGACAATTATCGCACTGTCTTTAGCACTAACGCCACTGCCCATAATTCCTGCAATATCAGAAGGGTATAATGACTTTCCAAAAACAGTTGCTAACGGCTGCTCCGCTGTGACAGCTTCTTTTTTGCCACAACTGAAAAGCATAAAAGCACAACCAACTAAAACAATATATTTTGTTATGATTTTCAATTCGCTAAAAGTTCATAGGTAAGGAACAAGGTTTTAAAGCTTCGAGGTTTTAAGGTTTTGACCATTTTGACGATTTTTTTTGTATAAAAATCGTTGTTGATCGGTCTCCCTTAAAATCTCAAAGCTGCATCCCCTAAAACCTTATCTTATTTTATCAATTTTTTGAATATCGCTTCATTTACTTGAAGCGGATAAGAAGATTTCAAATCTTTAAGCCAATTTTTTTCTAAATCATCTTGATAATCTGCAATCACATATCCTCTTGCATCAGCCAAAGGTTTGACAGATTCTGGCAAAACATCTTCGATTTTTACATATTTTTTAGTCTCACCCTCTTTCCATTCGCTGCCCAACATACCCTTTTTCCAAAGCGTAGCATCCACCATTTGGCTTTTGCCTTTTTCGTAAGTTCCCATTTCAAAAGTAACAACTTCACGGACTTTATTCAGTTTTTTCGCAACCTTTTGAGGACTTTTTTTGCGAGCTAATTTTTGAAATTTAGCCAATACTTTTTCATCATCAGTGCTAACATTATAAATAATGACCTTTGCTCTTTCGCCATATTTATACTTTAACTTATTATTTTCATAAAAACCCTGCAACCCAACTGAATCTTGTGAAGCCTTATCCCAAACCTCTCTTTTCGTGATTTCAAACAACATAATTCCTTCCCGATATTCCCGCATCAACGCTTTGAATTCAGGATATTTATCTTCCAAATTTGCCTCTTCGTACTTCAACGCTTCTTGCTGAACAAATTCGTCAAACAAATTAATACCAGCTTGTTGAGGCGTTTTATCTTTGCTAAATTTCACTCTGTTACCAGCCGAACGCTTCAGATAAAGTGCAAAATCACCTAAAGTATGCGTCTTGCCACCCAACGAAAATAAAGGCTTTCCATTATCATTTACAGGCGGATTCCATTGATACGTTGAAAATGTTTCGTCCAAACTGTTCATAAAATCATTATAAACATTATCAACAACTTTGAAATTAGCATCTTTTTTAATATGCTCAATCAAAGCCAATTGAACAATTTCAAAACGATTATCTCGACGAATACGATTTTGCAAACGCCCTTTCATATCCTCATAAGATTCTAAACCTGGGTGACTGATTCTTTTGACAATATGCCAACCGACGCTTGACCGAAATGGACGAGAATAACTATCATCTGACTGAACACTGAAAGCCGCCTCTTCAAAAGTACCTTCATATTGACCAATTGTAATGTAACCGATATAGCCACCTTTATCCGCTGTTCTTTCGTCTTCTGATTCCAATTTTGCCAAACTTTCGAATTCCGAACCATCTTGCAAATCACGGTACAACCGATTGATTTTTTGCTGTGCTATTGCTTCTTCTGTCGCTTTATCCGCCACACGTACCAAAATGTGTGCGACCTCAATGCGACCTCTCGCAGGGCGAACATTATCAACATATATAATATGGTAGCCAATTCGAGTACGAACTGGTTTAGAATAACTTCCTTTAGGCGTGTTGTAAGCCGTTGTTTCTAATTCATAAAAACCAGTTAATTGTAAACCAGTAATATAGCCAATTTTACCACCTTCGTCTTTCGTAGATCCATCCTCAGAAGCCTCTTTTGCCAAAGCCGAAAAACGTTTTCCCGTCTGCAATTGCTTGTATAATTCTTGAATTTTGCGGTAAGCAACCAACGTATCCGTAGGCGTTGCATCTTTTGCTGCTTTAACGTAAATATGACTGATACTCACGTCTGTTTTCATTCTATCGTAAGCCTCTTCCGTCAAACTTGACATAATCTCACGATCCGTCAGATAGTTGCGAGATAACTGCTGACGATAACCTGCCAACTCTCTTTTTAAAGCGTCAATCGTATCCAACTGCACATCTTTCGCACGTTGCACCTTCATTTTGAAATTAGCATAGAGATCTAAATATTCTTTTAAAGATGCTTCCGAAAAGTTCGCATCTGTACCATTATTTTTCTTATAAATATATTCAAATTCTGATACGGATACAGGCGTACTGCCAATTGTAAATAAGGTTTCATCTTTTTGGGCAAATGCACTGTTTGCAATAATAAAAGCCAAGATGGTAAACAAAATCTGTTTAGACATTATTGATATTTTTTGTTAAAAACTGTTTTAGCAATTAATTGAAATTAAAAAACAAACTAAACGCCTTCACGCTTAAAATGCTAATTTATTAGAAAATTATTACTTATAGTTTGTAGAATGATTTTAAATAGAATCACGTAATTTTTTATTCATTTTTCAATGAAGTCGCAAAATTAATGATTTTAATGGTCAAATAATAAATAATATGGTTTTTCATACAATCGTAAAAAAACCTATGGAGTTTTCAAAACCCCATAGGTTTAATCAATGTGAGTAACGGCATTAATCAAAAACTCAATTTCCCATTCTGTATTAAAATAATGCACCGAAGCCCGATTTACCGCCGACAAACCTCGATTATCCATATCCAAAACGCTACTAAAACGACCCGAAACTGACGTATTAATTTCTAATGATTGCAAATATTGTTGTAACCTCTCAGGAGAAATACCCAATTTCGTAAAACTCACAATGCCACATTTTACCGTTCCAATATCGTGAACCGTCACGCCTTCAACGGTTTCCAATCGCTTTCGCAAATAAACCGCTAAATGTTGCACCCGTTCCCAAATATTCACCGTGCCCAAATCATTCGCATAACGAATCGCCGCCGTAAAACCTGCCATTAAACTGTAAGGCTTTTCCCACGTTTCAAACATTTTTGCCGATCGATTCAATTGATAACCAGTTTCACTTTGCCAATCCGCAAACAACATTTCCAAAAATACAGGCGACAAACTTTCCATCACCGATTCTCGAACGTACAAAAATCCCAAACCCCGAGGCCCTCGCAAATATTTGCGACTCGTTGCCGTACAAAAATCGCAACCAATGTCCTCCACATCGAACGGAAATTGACCGATAGATTGACACGCATCAACCAGATATAAAATATTATGCTTTTTAGCAATTTCCCCAATTTCTGCTACTGGAAAAACAATACCGCTATTTGTTGGAATATGCGTAATCGCAACTAATTTGACTTTTTTATCAATATAATTTTCAAACTTTCCTAAATCAAAACGACCATCTTTTTCCATCGGAAAAACTCGAATTTCCACCCCTTTGCGTTCCTTCAAATTCAAGTAGTTCAAAAAATTATTACCATATTCAATTTCCGAAGTCAAAATCACATCGCCCCTCTCAAATGGAATCGCATATAACGCCAAACTCAAACTCGAAGACGCACTCTGCGTTAACGCAATTTCAGTCGGTTTTGCATGAATCAACTTCGCTGCTTCCGTATAAAATTCATTAATTTCTTTTTCCTGTTGAGCTGCGAAACGATAGCCGCCCGTCAAAGCCTCTTGTTTCAAAAATCGCAATGTAGCATCTAAAACCTGCTGCGTCGGCAACGAAGCCCCAGCACTATTAAAATGTCGGACAAATTCGCTTCCAGGCGTATCTCTTCTTATTTTATCAATATCCATTTTTTTCGTTTTAAATTAAAAAAAAGACAACGTTTTGAGGTTTTAAGGCAAAAAAAATACGCCAAAATAATAAAGAAACCTGCAGAATAAGCATTCTAATCACACCAAAACGATGAAACCTGCAACTCGCAACCGTAACCCACATCACTCGCTCGCCGCTTCCAGCTTCAACGCTTTCGCCTCCTCGTGTCCTAAGTATTTATCAATCACAAAATGAGCTGCATAAATCCCTGGTGTCAACAAAATTGCCATGATAAACTTATACACATAATTCACCGTTCCAACTGCCAAAAATAAACCTATTTCCCAATGTTGTGGGCCAATTACAAAGGCAATATACAGAACCACAAAACTATCGATAAATTGAGAAATCAAAGTAGAA
>Ga0136555_1000446_pt1 | contig 16570 bp, 12 predicted proteins | sample AntRauTorckE5432_FD_104927 | JGI IMG/M metagenome (GOLD analysis project Ga0136555, IMG submission 104927) | Saline lake microbial communities from Rauer Islands, Antarctica - Metagenome Torckler E5 #432 | ecosystem: Environmental > Aquatic > Non-marine Saline and Alkaline > Saline | place...
ATATCATCATTGCCTTCGATGAGTGCACTAGTCCTACAGCCGATAAAGAGTACCAGAGGGAAGCGATGGACCGGACTCACCGCTGGGCTAAGCGTAGTATCATGGCCCACAAGCAGAATTATGAGGCCTTAAAAAAGCAGGGCTTGTATGGTGTGGTGCAAGGAGGAAGACATCTGGACCTAAGAGAACAAAGCGCCAAAGCACTAGGAGCAATGGATTTTGATGGCTTTGGTATTGGCGGATCCTTTACTAAGCAGGATCTAGGAGAGGCGCTTAGGGTAGTGAATGAAATTTTACCCGAAGATAAACCACGCCATTTACTCGGTATCGGTGAACCCGAGGATATTGCTGAGGGGGTTGCGCTTGGTTGCGACACATTTGATTGTGTAGCTCCAACCAGAATCGCCCGAACTGGAACAATCTATGAACAAACCAACCATGGTCACCAACGCACCAATTTGCTAAACGCAAAGTATCAAAACGACCTATCTAAGCCAGATGAGTCATGTGACTGTTATGTTTGTACCAATTACACCAAGGCTTATTTAGCGCATCTATTCAGAGCCAAAGAGATGCTAGGACCCCACCTAGCCTCAATTCACAACCTTTATTATATTGTAAATTTCACTAAGAATTTGAGAGAATCTATATTTCGTAATTAGCTTGACTAATTGTAATGATCTGGTAATTATAGACTACACAAATACTTACTTTGGAGAAGGACGATGTACAGAGCTATTAAAACGCTCAGCACTCGTCATATCCAAAGACGAGAGATTGAGTTCGAAACAATTAGTGTGTTTGGAGAAGGATCTCGCAGCCATCTGAAAATTATGGATGTTTGTGACAAGACTGCCCAGACCCACAAAGAGCAAAACAAAAAAGGAAAGAAACGCAAAAATGGTGACCGTTTGATTGACCATGAAAGGTTTATATTCTTGGTCTTGATAAAGTATCTCGGTATAAAGGATGTTGATGTCCTTATCGCAGCCTTCCTTCATGATATGTATGAGGACTACCCGAATGTTTGGTCACTGAAACACATCAAGGCCTGCTATGGAAGTAGAGTGGCTACGCTGGTAAGAGCCATTACTAATCCTCATTTGAAGCCTGGTGAAGATAAGATGTGTTTGGCTTATACACAAAGGCTGGTTAGAAGGCTCAGTAATGCAGAAGATGTTGTCTGGGTTATTAAGATAATTGACCGTCTCCACAACATGCTTACGATGTATGGGGAGCGCCCACAAGTCCTTTGGAAGATTCGTCAGACAGTTCATTTTGTTCAACCTAAATCTATTAAGTTCAACGTTCTTCCGGTGGTGCTTCATACAGCAACTAACAGTCAGATGAGGAGGTATAACGTTAAAGATCATGAACTTGCTTGGCCCGAGGCTGCCTAATGGTAGCCTCGCTTTTTTTTATTCATTCCTCAGGGTATAGTAAGGACGTGAAATTTGAGATTAGTACCGACAAAACCCCAGCGGGTGACCAGCCAAAGGCAATAGAAGAGCTAGTAAAGGGAGTAAAAAATGGGGTTATGGCCCAGACTCTTTTGGGTGTGACTGGCTCTGGTAAGACCTTCACCGCGGCGAATGTAATTCAACAAATCCAGAAGCCGACCCTAGTGATAGCTCACAACAAAACCCTGGCGGCCCAGTTAGCGCAAGAGTACCGAGATTTCTTTCCAAATAATGCTGTCCACTACTTCGTGTCCTACTATGACTACTATCAACCTGAAGCCTACATGTCGACCAGTGACACCTATATAGAGAAGGAAGCCCAGATAAATGAAGAAATTGATCGTCTGCGTCATGCCAGTACCCAGGCCTTGTTGACTAGGGAGGATGTCATCATAGTAGCTTCAGTTTCATGTATATATGGTTTAGGATCTCCCGAACAGTATAAAAGTAAATTACAAAAATTTTCAGTTGGGTCCACTTTTACTCGCTCAACCTTACTTCGTATTCTCGTCGATATGCAGTTTGAACGCACAAATGCTGACTTGACCCCAGCTACCTTTAGAGCGCTTGGGAACAATATTGAATTAATGCCGACCAACGAACGTGCGATTTATCGACTGACTTTTTCTGGCAATCAAATCACCAAGGTGACAAAAATAAATGAAATCACCAGAGAAATCATCTCGGAACCAGAGGAAATATACATATTCCCAGCCAAACACTTTGTTACTCCCGAGGACGAACGTAAACTCGCTATTGCCGATATTGAGATTGAACTCAAGGAACAGCTACAAAAGCTTGAAAAAGAAGGCATGCTACTTGAAGCAGAGAGATTAAGGAGAAGAACTCAACACGACCTAGCTCTCATGCGTGAGGTTGGATACTGCAACGGCATTGAAAATTATTCTCGTCACTTCGATCGGAGGAAGCCAGGTGAAGCGCCCTATACTTTGCTATCTTACTTCCCACACAAGAAGGACGGAACTCCTGACTTTTTGACTATCATCGATGAATCTCACGTGACTATTCCTCAGCTAAACGGCATGTACGCGGGAGACCGGTCACGAAAGGATAATTTAGTAAAATATGGTTTTAGACTCCCGTCCGCCGTTGACAACCGTCCGTTGCGTTTTAATGAATTTGAAGAAAGGGTCGGACAACAGATATACACCACCGCCACACCAGGAAAATTTGAACTACAAAGATTAGAAGAGCAAAGTCTCACTGCTATTGAGCAGGTTATTAGACCGACTGGCTTGGTAGACCCGGAGATTGAAGTTCGACCAATCCTGCAAACCAGTAAGTACGAGGGACAGATTAAGAACTTCATTACTGAGACAGAAAAGGTTATCAAGAATAATGGTAGGGTTCTAGTCACCACTCTAACCAAGAAGATGGCTGAAGACTTGGCGGACTTTCTAGAAGAGAAGAAAATCAAAACCAAATATATTCATAGTGATGTAGATACGATTGAGAGGATTGAAATTTTAACTGACTTTAGGAGGGGAGAGTTTGACTGCCTGGTCGGAGTGAACCTGCTTCGAGAAGGTCTGGATTTGCCTGAGGTACAACTTGTTGCCATTTTAGATGCTGATAAATCAGGCTTCTTGCGTAGCGAAACGGCTCTGATACAAACCATCGGCCGAGCGGCTAGAAACATCGAAGGAAGAGTGATTCTTTATGCTGACGAAATGACGGATTCACTGTCATACGCCATTCGAGAAACTGATCGTCGAAGGAAAAAGCAGATAGCATACAACAAAAAACACAAGATATCACCAAAATCAATCATCAAAGAGATCAAATCGATTGCCGATCAAATGCGCTCTGAACACGATGAGACGGTTGATGATCTGCTGAAAATTGACATCGATATATACAAAAAGAATCCCAAAAAGTTTATCAAAGAAAAGAGACGACAGATGGAAGAAGCAGTTTCCATTCTAGACTTTGAGACAGCGGCCATTTTGCGTGACGAAATCAAGTATCTTGAGTCCCTTTAATACTGTGAGTTAGTGGGAATTTTATCAGGCTTGAGTGCTATTATAATCATATGAAAGCGCTAAATGGCAAGCATGTTCTCTATGTCGGTGAGACTAACGACTTTTTATCAGAGTTGGAGAAGGAGTTGGCAAAACGAGGGGTAAGAATATCCAGAGATAAGTGTGAAAAAGTCACTCAGAAATTCATCGAAGACAAGTCAGTTGACCTGATAGTTCTTAACTGGCTAGATGACGACAGTGTCTGTCCCAACATACTAGACATATTGAAGGGTAAGGAGCTGATGCCGATGGTGCCGGTCTTTTCTCTCATCGAGGATACCGCTGAAGCAATCCAGACATCACTGGCCAAAGGATCAGCTGACTACCTTACTGCTACCGAGAGTATTCCTGAAACAATTCGAAAAATTGAAGCAATCTTCAGTGAAAATGACGTCTTTTCAAGCAGCACTTCTATCGACATTACACCAGAAGAAGCTAAGATAACCTCAGCTGGAGTGAGAGTGTATGTAATAGAGGATGATCCGCTTCTTAGAAACCTGCTCTCAATCCGACTAGAAAAATCTAACTTCCCAACTGCCTTTAATAGCGACGGCAGGGAAGTTATTCCTTCGTTAAAGCAGTTTAAACCAGACGTGGTTATATTGGATCTTATGCTACCTGGCTGTAGTGGTTTTGATGTTATGAAGGAGATAAGGGCAGACGAAGAGCTTAAAGATCTGCCTATAGTGGTATTCTCCAATCGAGATGGTGCCAGCGATAGAGAGATGGCTCGAAGTCTAGGGGCGGTAAGCTTTTACGTTAAGGCTATGACTGACTTGTCAGAGTTGATTGAATCCATCCAGCAACTAAAAAAGAAAAAGTAGGACTATGCAAAAAGGGAAAAAATCTACAATCTCTAACAGCAATAGTAAGTCAGTTCGCCTGCCTTCAAACATGCCCTTACGCACTGTCCGTAAGGCAGATTACGAAAGAAAGGAACTAGACAAATTAATTCAGGAAGCTTTTTACAAAGTCGCCTTCTATAGTGCCATCTGCTTCATCTTGGTGGGATCTACCATTTCATTTTCTGGCGTGTACCAAGTAGATTCTGACCGACTACGGGCTGAGTTAAGCTCAGGCAATGATAATAATGCTGCCGCTACTGATGAGACTACAAAAACTAATGTAGTACAAAGTACTGAAACAGAATTTTATTTTATTGATAACCTTCCGTCCAATCTTGATTCAGATGAAAACATAGACTTTTATCTTTCAAATTCTAGACAGGTAGCTGCTGCGATTAAGGTACCAGGTGTGGTCGGTCTCTATGACTTGCCAGTGAAAGAAGTCTCAGAAAATAAATATCGAGTGGAAATACAGCCAGCTTATTACCCTAACAACTACTACGAATTACGCGTATATATATGGCCAGCCGACGGTTCCTTCCCAGAATCTGAATTCTCAGAAATGTTTTTCCTAGGAACTCAAGAACAAGAAAGAGAATTTTTACAAAATAACGATAAGCCAAGGCAAGCTACCCCAAAGGCAGACTACACACGAGAACAGACCGAAAGGGTGATAGATCCAGAAATTATCTCAACGAACCAGCAGGCTATGCAGACCAGGACTGTCTATGCGCGACTGCCAGTCGACACTAGTTCAGCCACTCTACTGGCAAGAAGCGCGAATGAAGGTACTGAATTTGTAGTTTCTAGTGGTAAAGAACGCTATGGCAGTTGGCTTTTTCCGCTGAACCTTAGACTCTTTACCATTGACGCCAGCTACACATTTAGAGTTAAGGGCGAGACACTTGACGGCACAGTATACACCGACTCCGTCAGGTATCAGGTCTATCGAGATGACAGCTTTACTCCTTCCGATGAGTTTGACCGACTTGATTTTTACCCAGAACCAGAGGACTCTGATTTTCAGCCAAGTATAACAGTCGAGGCTGATACTATGAACCAAACCTCTGAATTATTGAAAGCAAAAAAAGATAAATTAGCCGAACTTTCACGACAATACTTCGAGGCTTTGTCAGAAGGTAATGAACAAAAGGCTGAACAGATTAGAGGCGAATTAAGAAGCCTGAGAGAACAAATTTCCTATGAAGCCTCAATTGACGTCAAGACGAAAGACATAAGCCATAATATAGACGCTGAACTCGAAAATAAGTTTGCAGAACTCGAAAAAAGGATCCAAGTTTACACGAACATCAAGCAAGCCAAGAATAGTGGTAACAACAACGACACTGATGGAGATGGTATCACTGACTATGATGAAGTTAATCTTTTCCAGTCTGACCCTAGCAGCAACGACACAGATGGTGATGGTATACCTGACGGCGAGGCACTCACCCGAGGACTCAACCCAGCCGCTTCAACAACTGATGCCCGCCTAGTCTATGAATCGCCTAAAAATACCTTTGGTCTCCAAATTGACGATTCTCTCAAGGTGCAAGCTCTTAGCCTAGAAAGCGAGGAAAGCGCTTCAGGCACAAAGAAAAGGACAGTTATATCTGGTAAAGCACTACCAAACTCTTATGCTACGATCTATATCTTCAGTACTCCAGTGGTGGTTACTATTAGGACAGACTCCGATGGTTCATTCACCTACACCTATGACCGAGAGCTTGAGGATGGTCGACACGATATCTACGTCACAGTGACCAACAATAAGGGTTCAATCATGGCCCAGAGTAACCCGTTCTCATTTATTAAGGAAGCTGAAGCTTACTCAGTAATCGAAGAAACAACTGATCAAGAGGTTGAAGTAGCGACCGGAAATACTATGGGTAACCCGTATCGGGCAGCGATTGGTACTGGGATTTTGGCACTGGGAATAATCCTACTAATGCTGGGTGTCGGGATTAGAGGAAGGAAATCAGATAAGATTGAGCTAGACGATGAGGCTGAAGAAATAAAGCTCACCAGTGAAGACAGCAATCTCACCGATGACAAAACCAGAGTTAAGGATATAAAACCCCTATGATCGGCAAGGTAGCAGGAACGATGAAAAATGGTTATAGGAATATGACCAGCAACCCCCAAATGCTACTAGTCGCCGTACTAGTATTTGTTTTTCCGTTGCTTTTTATCTGGGCCAATCAAAGCTTTTTTGAAACTTCATATAACAATATAAAGACCTTAGAGAAGCAAAAAGTGGGAATTCTACATAATTCAATAGCAGCGGTGCTTGAAGCTGGAGACCTTGAAGCGGCGAAGGAAACCATCAACACACTCTATTCGTTGCCGGATAACGTAGAAATAACAAAGGTTAGGCTACTAACGCAAGAAGAGGAAGGATTCTTAATCGTACACGACACGAATCCAGATCTGGTGAATACCAATGAAAAAGCCAGTCCTAACTTTTATACTCTGAAGGACCTGGCCTTTAGTGAGCAATTAAACCTGCAACAGATAGACTATATAGTAAATGGTTATCGAGTGGCTCATGCCTACAGTCAGGTTAATCTTGATCAAACCTACTATATTTTCTCAGAACACAACTACCGTATAACAGATTCAACCATAGCGGCCAGAAAAGTAAATTCGTACTATTCTCTGACAGCCATATTTATCTTTCTGATCTGCTTAGCGTACTGGCTTAACAAACAAACAAACTGGAAGAAGAGAAATGATCTTATAAAACTCGAACTTGAAGAGAGGGGGATGTTTATCAATATGATTGCTCATGAGTTTAGAACTCCGCTGACGGCCATTAAGGGCTACGCCGGCTTCCTCCAAGAATCTGAGAACCTGTCCTTGGAAGAGAAGCGCTACTCAAACAATATCAAAGATTCTGCTCACCGACTGGTCCTTCTGGTAAACGACTTCCTTGAGGTGGCTAGAATTCAGTCGGGTAAGCTAGATCTTGAAATGAAAAGAATCAACCTAAACGAGACAGTTACCGAGGTGTTGCACAGCCTAACTGCTCTAGCCAAGGAAAAAAATCTTGATCTGTTACTAGACCAAAACTCAGACACAGTTATTTTTGCCACCGACAAGAACCGGATGATCCAAATACTAACTAACATCATTACCAATGCTCTCAAATATACCGAAGCCGGTTCAGTGAAAATTCTCTTGAAGGAAGATAAGCGCAGGGTGAGTGTCCGCGTGATGGACACAGGCATGGGAATTTCTGCTGATGATCAAAAGAACCTATTCCAACCGTTCTCTAGAGTCGGCGGTGTAGATGACAAGAAAATTATTGGTACAGGACTAGGCATGTATATAACCAAACAAATGGTAACCATTCTTGATGGAGATATTACCGTAGAATCCATTAAAGGAGTGGGAAGTCATGTCGTCATAAGCTTCCCGAAGCCAGTAGATTGATAATGCAATCTAGTTAAGTATAATGGTGTAAACCTTCATCTCCATGTGAAGGCATAATATTTATGTCTAAATCAAAAAAAACTAATAATAAGTCAGCCTCTGATGATGAACCACAGATAATCATTAAGGGAGCCAACACCCACAACCTGAAGAACGTCACAGTTTCGATGCCTCGCGGAAAGATGATTGCTATTACTGGTCCGTCTGGCTCTGGTAAGTCCTCACTAGCATTTGATACTATCTTTGCGGAAGGACAAAGACGTTATGTGGAATCACTATCGCCCTACGCCAGACAATTTTTAAATAAGATGCAAAAGCCCGAGGTAGATGAAATCTCTGGTCTGTCTCCAGCCATTTCAATTGACCAGAAGTCAGCTTCCAGAAACCCGCGGTCAACTGTGGCTACCATTACCGAGATATATGACTATCTGCGTATCGTTTATGCACGAATTGGTCAACCTTATTGCCTAGATACAGATGTTAAAATCGAACGATTGTCACAGGATGAAATCCTAGGCATTGTACTCAAATCAATTCAAGACAATGAAGTAAAAAAAGCCGTTAAGGAAAAGTCTGAGAAGGTCCTGGGTATCAATGTATCCAAGGGGAGGGTATCAATCTTTGCTCCGATGGTGGTCGGTAGGAAGGGGGAGTACTATCAACTACTCTATGACCTACTGAGTAAGGGCTATGAGACAGTGAAAATAGACGGAGAAATTAAGCAACTTCGAAATAAGATTATCCTCACCAAAACCAAACGACACGACATTGACCTATTGATTGATGAAATCTACGTCAGTGAATTCACTGATGACCCTAAAGGCTCTAAGGAAAGGCTCTCTGATGCCGTTGAACTAGCCCTAGCTGAGGCTGGTGGTTTGGTAAAGATTGAGAGTCCAGATGGGGGTGAACGTACTCTATCAGCCAAATTTATCTGCCCGGTGGATGGCTCATCATTTCCAGAGGTCGAACCAAGGCTTTTTTCTTTCAACTCTCCCTATGGTGCCTGTCCAGAGTGTAACGGACTCGGGGTAGTAGGTATTTTCCAAAATGATGAATGTGAGGTCTGTCACGGAGCCAGACTGCGAAAGGAGGCCTTACGGGTGTATCTAGGAGGAGATAGTAAGAATCTAGGTCTAAATATTGTTGATTTCACTAGTCTCACCGTCAAGGAAGCGGTTGATTTTGTAAACAACTTAAAATTATCTAAAAAGCATGAGGAAATTGCCTGGCCAGCTCTACGAGAAGTAATCGAGAGACTGGACTTCATGATGGACGTCGGGATTGAGTACCTGACCCTAAACAGACGAGCTAATACTCTGTCTGGAGGTGAGGCGCAAAGGATCAGACTGGCCTCACAACTCGGTTCAGGTCTAGTGGGAGCGCTCTACGTACTCGATGAACCAACCATCGGCCTGCACCAAAGGGACAATGATAAGCTGATAAAGACCCTGAAAGAGCTACGCGACCTTGGCAACACAATTATTATCGTTGAGCATGACGAAGATACTATCTATGCTTCTGATTATCTGATTGATATCGGACCGGGTGCTGGTGTGCACGGTGGAGAGGTAATTGTCTCTGATTACCTAGAAAACCTTCTAGCTAAAAAAAATAACGAATCTGGCTCAGTGACTCTAGATTACCTAAGAGGAGATAAGCAAATAGCGGTCCCAGAACGACGAACTAGTGAGAAGGGTAAGATTATCATCAAGGGCGGAAAAGCCTTTAATATTAAGAATCTTAACCTAGACATACCGCTAAGTAAGCTTATCTGTGTAACTGGAGTCTCCGGCTCGGGTAAGTCTACCTTGATGTATGAGATTATCGACAGAAACCTGAAGGCTCGTCTAGAAAAAAGACACCGAACCGCTAAGGTATACAACTGCGCGAGCTTTACTGGTACTGAGTACCTAGGCAGGTCAGTACTGATTGACCAGTCTCCAATTGGTAGGACTCCTCGCAGTAACCCGGCTACCTACACCGGAGCCTTCACTCACATCAGAGACCTCTTCGCGGCCTCTAGTGAAGCTAGGGCAAGAGGTTGGAAAGCAGGAAGATTTAGCTTCAACGTAAAGGGTGGTCGTTGTGAGGCGTGTCAGGGCAACGGAATGATTGCAGTAGAGATGCACTTCCTGCCGACAGTCTATGTCACTTGCGATGTCTGTGATGGGACTAGATTTACCAAGGAAACTCTGGAGATATACTACAAAGGTAAAAATATCTACGATGTCCTGCATATGAACGTCGAGGAAGCTTATGAGTTTTATAAGGACATTCCTGCTATCGAGGAAAGGCTACACTCTCTTATGGACGTTGGCCTTGGGTATCTAAAACTTGGGCAAAGTGCCACGACTTTGTCTGGAGGTGAAGCGCAAAGAGTGAAAATCGCTTCAGAGCTGTACCGTCAGCATACTCAGAAGACCATCTACCTGCTCGATGAGCCGACGATTGGCCTCCACTACGAGGACGTCAAGAAATTGATAGAAATCCTGCAAAGACTGGTCGATAAAGGCAATACTGTAATGGTTATCGAGCACAATCTAGACTTGGTAAAAAACGCTGACTACGTGATAGACATTGGACCAGAGGGAGGAGTAAACGGAGGAAAGGTGGTAGCCAAGGGTACTCCAGAAGAAGTGGCAGAAAGCGAGGTGTCACACACTGGTAGATATTTAAAAAAAGTGTTGAAAACAAAAAATACAAAATAAGGAACTTACTGTACAATATAATTTTAGAGACTCTGGGGAGGTGTCAAATAATGAAGTCCAGAATTTATCCGCTAGACGACAATCCTGCACTTGTGCAGAGAGTTCATTCCAGGAGAAAAGACGGTCAAAAATTTGAGGAAATAGTGAAAGGAGTAGCTAGGGGGCCTATAAGCAACTGACAAAGAAAGACAGAAAAAAACTTAAACAGTTGACCAAGCCTAAGGATTAGGTAACTATTGAAGCCGCATCAAGCGGCTTCACTTATTTATGACTATAAATGATCTAAAAGTAAAAGAGATACCTGATTCACCCGGGGTGTACTTCTTTCTTAGTGCCAAGAGAGAGATTCTTTACCTGGGCAAGGCGACATCTCTTAAAAACCGTACTAGGAGCTATTTTGATGGCAATCTGTCAGAGAAGCGCTCGGCTCTCATCGAGAAAATGGTACAGGAAGCTAGGAGTCTGGAGTTTACAGAGACAGACAGCGTACTAGAGGCCTTGATATTGGAGTCCAACCTAATTAGAACCCACAAACCACGATACAACACTATCGGAAAAGACGATAAAAGCTACAATCATCTCATCATCACAAAGGAAGAATACCCGAGGGTTCTGGTAGTAAGAGGCAAGGATATCACCGAAAAGTTTGCCAGAAACGAGATTTTGTATGAGTTTGGGCCGTTCCCTAGTAGCTCATTGTTCAAAGAAGCCTTAAAGATAGTCAGCAAACTGTTTCAATACTACGACACTATAAAGCCTCTTAACGCACAGAAATCAAAGCTTGAGAAAGGAAAAATTAATTTTAATACGCAGATTGGATTGTATCCGAGCGAAATCTCTGCTACCGAGTACAATAAGACAATTAGACACATCAAACTCTTCTTTGAAGGGAAGAAGAAACAGATTGTCAATGAATTAGAGAGGGAAATGCGCAACCTTGCTAAAGCGGAGAGGTTTGAGGAAGCCAGTGTGATAAAAAAGAGAATTTTTGCCCTTAATCATATTCAGGACATTAGTTTGATTAAAAAAGACTTACGCTCCTACCAAAACGATAAAACCGTCCGGATAGAAGCCTTCGATGTGGCGCATTTGTTTGGAGGTAGTATGGTAGGAGGGATGACGGTGGTAGAAAACGGACTAGCTACTAAGTCAGAGTACCGGAAGTTTAAGATAAAATCAGTCAGTAAATCCGATGACACTAAGGCACTTAGAGAAATTTTAACTAGGAGACTGACTCATTCTGAGTGGCCAAGACCAACGTTTATCGTGGTTGACGGATCCATAGCACAAAAAAACGTCGCTGAAGCAGTGATCAAAGAAGCGAAGTTGGCTATACCCGTGGTAGGAGTCGTGAAGGACAAGAAACATAAACCAATCCGACTCATCGGGTCGAAGGAGTTGGTTGGTAAACACAAGGATGAAATACTACTAGCTAACGCTGAGGCTCATCGCTTTGCGATTGACTTTCACCGCAGTGATAGAAGGAAGCAAAGCTTAATTTAATGAAAGAAGTGTGGATAGCTGGTCTGTAGGACACCGCTCCACTTAAATTTAAGCGGACATGACTCATAACTGACACTTTTTAACCTCCTTGTAGCAAATATATATTCTGACAATGTATAATAGTGATATGAAAACTGTAGCCGTTCTTAGGGGTGGTCCGAGTCAGGAGTATGGAGTGTCTATGAAGACTGGACAAGCTGTTCTTGATGCCCTAGGTCAAAAAAACTACAAAACCAAGGACATTGTAGTAGCCAAAAATGGAGATTGGCTAAATAACGGCTTCGTCAAACAATGCGACAGTATGCTAGAAGGAGTGGATGCGGTCTTCGTCGGGCTGCACGGTCAGTATGGAGAGGATGGCAATGTACAAAAAATCCTTCAGAGACTAAACATACCCTTCACCGGCAGTAGGTCAATGTCATCAGCGATTGCCTTCAATAAAGAGCTCACAAAGCGAACATTAGGAAGTTCCGAACTTAGAATGCCTCGTCACCGGAAGTTTCAACGGTACGAGCTGGTTGACCTAGAAGAACAGATACCGGTTATTTTCAGTGACATTGGATCAGAAGTTTTTGTTAAACCCGTCGCCTGTGGTTCCTCCTATGGTGCCAGGTATGTACCAAATGAAGAGACGCTAAGAAGCACCCTAAATCAAATACTCGAAGTCTATGATCAAGTCCTGATAGAAGAGTATATCAGAGGCAGAGAGGCTACTGTGGGCGTAATGTCTAACTTTAGAAACGAATCACTCTACGCCTTACCTGTCATTGAAATAATACCGCCAAACGGTAGGCCCGACTTCAATACTGAGGATAAGTACAGCGGCGAGGCAGAAGGGATTGTGCCAGGACGATTTAGTTATAGTGAGAAGGCCAAGCTAGCAGAAGCCGCTCTGCTTGCCCACAAAACGCTAGCCTGCGACCACTACTCAAGGAGTGACTTTATCGTCAAGGATGGGGAAGTATACTTCCTAGAAATTAACACCTTACCAGGGCTAACCGCTCAGTCACTTTTTCCGAAGGCTGCCTCAGCTGTGGGTCTTGAATTTGCTGACCTTGTCGCGCACTTAGCAGAAACAGCTCGCTAGTATTTACTGTGCTTCTGGCTTGACTTAAGGTACGTCAGATATTATGATTGTTCGCACTTGAGATTTACTTCTCAAACCATTCAATGGGCTCGTAGCTCATCTGGTAGAGCGCCTCATTTGCACTGAGGAGGTAGCGGGTTCAAGTCCTGTCGAGTCCACAAACGACTAGCCGTAAAGCGTAAGCTTTGCGGCTATTGTCGTTTTGAGATGAGACAGGACTTGAAAAGAGCTTCTGGCGAAGCCGGAATGAATGTTTATTCATTCCACACAGAGGCGGCGGGGTCGCGTCGCACACTAGATTGAAGCCGGAGGCGAACAATATATTGACGCAAAGGTGACCAAAGCTCCTTATTCGTCAAACCAATAATTTGACCACACTCAACAGTTCTGTTATAAGCATAAGCAGGAATAGCAGAGAGTTTAAGGATTATCTGCTTGTACACAAGTCCAAACGGAGGATAGCAATGACCAAGGCAGAGGAACTTCAAAAGAGTAAAATCACGATCTACGAAATCAGCGATGAGCGTCTAATCATGCTCGCGGAACGGATAAGACCGATTCTTAATTTCGGTGGGGAGCTCGGTCGACGATATGTTCGACCAAAGAGGTGGGAGTGTTATTATCGCGACGAGGTCTATACTCTTTGTAGTAGTCCAGGAGATGAGCCAATAGGTCTTGTGCATTTGGTGGATATCCCTACCCACCATAGTCGAGCATATCGTGGCCTAGTCATTACTACGATCGCTGAGGTGCTCGCGCAGATTCCTGAAGAGTACCTCGATAAGATTGTAGCTTTTGAGGTTATTGATAACTCTAATAGCCGGAGAAATTCGACGAGGAAAGAGTCGTGCATTGCGACCACGCGTCTTTTCGCACTGGATCAGTAGCGGACCCTGTCCATCGATCAACCAAGAACCCCAGCAGACTCGTTCTGCCTGGGGTTCTTTTTTTATTTATATACCTGCCAAGGGCAACAAATGATCAGAACTATAATGAATTGGGACTAAACAGTTAATCCTGCAGTTTCCCGCCGAAACTGCAGGATTGAGGTGAATTTAGGTCCTCAAAATAGGGTTTTAGGGAGCGAAACGGACAGGAATCTCTAGCGCATCATCGTGTTCAGGTAGACCAGAGGCGTTAGATTTTTGGAGGATTAGGATGCCGCTTTTCATAAAATCTGGATCACCTTCGTTGTAAGGATTGTCAAACTCAAGGTTAGAGGTAAAGGAAACAAAGTCCTCGGTCATCCAGTCGCCTTCGGCACTGGCATATGTCTCAGCGATGATTAGTCCGTCCCAGTTGGTCAGCATGACCGGGAAGCTGGCTTCAAAGAACCAGTTTCCTCGAGCTTCACCAGTGATAGTGAGGGGACTCTCGATTATTCCATTTGGTACTGGAGAGTTGATAGTGATTAAGTCTGACTTACTATCAATGTGGGCTTGGATGTCGTCCGGTACCTCGGGTAGTTTAGGGCAGACGAATTCACAGTTTGGCCCCGTGCGACCGACATAAGAACCGTCAGCGCAAAGCATGGCGTCAGCGGCGCAGGCAATGGGATCATCTGGCTTTTCTTCTTGCATTGGTTCTTCCTTATTAAAATTCATAACCAATATGATAAGACCAGAAAGTAAGAGAATGGCTAAAATTGAAACGATAATATTTTTCATATAGGTTAAAGTATACGCCTGTAACAAACAACTGACAATTGGTGCATAATCGCATTTGTGATAAAATCGCAGGGCTATATTGACTCAAATATAGCTGTACAGGTAGCCCAATTATCCCTAACGGGCTGTTAGCTCAGCTGGTAGAGCGCTTCCATGGCATGGAAGAGGTCGCAGGTTCAAATCCTGTACAGTCCACAATATACCTTTGCGCGCCATTTCACGCTGAAATGGCGGGCAAAGCGTTTTGTTACAGACAATATCTTCTATTAAATACCGACTATCAACATATACAAATTCACAGGTAGGAATAACTTTATGATGATTTTACTGTTAATATTTAGCTATGATTTTCTTAATAACCCTTACGACCATCCTGCAATCAATGTCGATTGCGCTTGGTGTTGGATCTTCTACCCTAGCAATTATTAATTTCTTTGTTGCCATAGCTGACGGAAAAATTGACGAGACTGAACGCAAGATGATGGGTGTAGTGTATGTCCTCCTTAGGGTCGCCATGATACTGATTCTCGGTACTACGCTCCTACTTTTATATCTAAATTACGAAGGAAGTATCAGCACCTTCACGACAGCTCAATTGGCAGCTCTAGCTGTCTTATTCCTTAATGCTGTGCTTATGACTGCTCATTTGATGCCTAGCACCTTTGGACCGGCCATTCAGGCCGGTAGCTGGTACACACTAGGAGTTCTGTCATCACTACAGATCCTCGGTCATACCGACTTCACCTTAATGGAGTTCATCTTGGCCTATATAACCTGGATCATCCTTGCGATAGGAATAGTAAACGGCACGATGGCAATCCTGAAAGAAAAGAAACTTAACAAAAAGTCCTAGCAAAGCTGGGACTTTTTGTTACTCATTACTTTGAGCTTAGTTCACCAGGCTTTCGACTGTAGGTGATAGGAATGAGCACTAGAGTGATGATAACTGAGAAGACTAAGCCAAACATAACCGCGTAGGCTAGTGGCGACCAAATGTCTCCAGCATAGGCCAGCGGAATCATACCAAACACGGTGGTAATGGTAGTGAGAAGAATCGGACGGAGACGATTTGAGGCGGCGTCTAGCACTACCTCCTTAATTTCTTTATCAGGGCTCCTCCGACGCATATTGTTCATCATGTCTATTAGAAGAATAGAGTTGTTGACCACAATTCCTGATAGGGCGATGAAGCCCATCATAGAAGGGAAGGAAAGAGTGTTTTGGGTGATGGCTAGCCCGAACATAATACCAATGAGTGAGTAAGGCAGGATTGAGAGAACGTAGCGCATGTGTAGATAGGAATTAAACTGTAGGGTAAGAATAGCTACCATCAATAACACACCGACCACTAAGGCTAGGAACATTTCCATAAAGGCTTTGTTGGACTCTTCAGCTTCACCACCTCCAGTACTTAGGGTAATACCATCTGGAATATCTAACTTCTCGTTAATTTGCTTAATGGTTTCGGCTTGTATCTCTCTAGCATTGCCATTTTCACCTACTTCAGCGGTGACGGTGACTACTCTTTTACCTCCTTCGTGGTTAATGACTGAGCTAGATTCTCTAAGCGAGATGTTTACCAGAGTAGACAATGGCACAGGGCCATTTGGGGTAGGGATGGTGATATCGCTCAGTGAATTTATGCTGGTTACGTTGGCTGTTTCGCTGGTGACAAAATCTGAGTTCTGGACATTGAGCTTCACCACAATATCGATATCCTCGTTTAGAGTGGTCAGTGAAGTGGCTTTACTGCCGTAGATGGCAGTTCTAGCTACCTGAGAGACTTTAAGAGGGCTGACTCCCAAGGCGGCGGCCTTGTC
>Ga0136555_1000447_pt1 | contig 16541 bp, 24 predicted proteins | sample AntRauTorckE5432_FD_104927 | JGI IMG/M metagenome (GOLD analysis project Ga0136555, IMG submission 104927) | Saline lake microbial communities from Rauer Islands, Antarctica - Metagenome Torckler E5 #432 | ecosystem: Environmental > Aquatic > Non-marine Saline and Alkaline > Saline | place...
AACTCCAAACGCTTTAGCGGCGGCTGGGATTGTTGAGTCATTCTCCGTGACAGCATCTTTTGCTGAGTTCAGAGACTTTCGGGAGTCCTTGTCCTTGATCAGCTGAATCAGTTTCCGAGCAATTTCGGCTGGTAATCCAGTGTACATCGCAATGTCCCTTTGAAGAGCCCCTTTTCCAAGGAGTAGACGAACGGTATGCTCGGTATCCTTTGCGTTCGGAGGAAGAGCTCCACCAGTATTGCATTGATAGGCATGCGCTATCATTTCGAGCTCGGTGTCATAGTGATAGACATCAGCCTGAAGTGTCTCTTTGTCGATGACATCACAGGACGCTGTGCGAGTGCGTCCATCAACGACACGGTTGTCCTTAGTGATGATGATGTTACCGAGGTCAACATCCGCTTCGTAAAGCAGAGCAAGTTCGCAAACACGATCATCATCCAGAGTCTGTCTGACGAAAAAGTCAGTTACCAGGTCTTTAACCTTTACGGTTATGGTTTTAATTTTTCTTTTCATCTTTTCTTTTCTCCTTTTCTTTTTTTGTTTCTATCTTTACTTGGTCGGACGGCTTAAAAAGCCGTGCTTTGTTTGCGCGCCATCCAGCGTGTCTTTTTGCTAGGTTGGTAAGAACTACATAGACCCCAAGATCAGGATTTATCTCTTCTCTCCAAACATCTTTTCCTAATGAGAATGTCACTGAATCAGTAAAATCCTCATCTTTGCTACGTGCTACTGCGTAAGGTCCTTTTGGGCCTGTTTTAATCACAGTAACTACGCCAACGATTTTGTCTTTATCTTCACCCATGGGACCTCCTTTCCTCTCCCAGTTCCGACACGATAGATGTGCCAAGACCGTTGAAAAGTTTAAAAAGTTTGAGCACAAGAGATCTTTGGTTTTGATCGAGATCTTTGGTTTTGATCTCGTCAATTCCTCCAGCACCCTCTAGTAAGAAGAGGAGTGATGACATTGAACAAAAAGTTGCTTCAATAACATCATCACTATCTCCAGCTATTGGAGAAACGTCGAGATCATTTGAAGATACCTCCGTTTTTACGGATGATCGAGCTCTCCTGATTTTATGAACCCTTCGCAAGGTTCCTCTCCACTTCTCTTTCTTTTTCTCCAGAGATTCTTTATTGGCGGAATTGATCTGTCGCATTAGCGCCAGCTTATTTTGCGAAGGAGGGCGTGTTCCAGATAGCACCGAGAACAAATTGCCCTCAGTACTCTTAGAGTAGCCCAAGGCTGAAACAGCCTCTTCTCTGGTCAGAACTTTGAATATTACGAGATCTCTGAAGACCAGAAGGGTTTCGGGTATGTTTTCAGTATTCATGACTTTATACCCTGCGAGCAGGAATAGAGATCTGAGGTAGGCCAAAGATACTTTTGTGGTGTTTTCTCCCAGAAACCATTTATATACGGTTCCAGGATGAACTCCGCAGAATTCGGCAACGCGGTCTCTTCCTTTTGTTGTTGTACTACTGCCTTTTGGATAAAGGTCTTCGATCGTCTGACCGTAATGATCAAGACATTCTTCTGTGGTTCCTGTTATGGCATCAACCACAACCGGAGATTCTTTTACGTCAAAAAATAAAAAAAACCGCTTATGGTGGTTTTTTGTTTGGATGTATATAAAAAGAAAGAGCCGTTCCATCGCAAGAGCAATGGAACGGCTAAGGGCGCGTTTGTTCAGGTGGTAGACATGTCGTGTCCTCGAGCTAGCAATAACTTACTGGATTGTTATTCGATCAAAATCAAATATTTCCTCCTCGGTTGCCACTTCTCTTAGCAAAACTTTGTCCCCGTAGGTTTTGAATCGTCCCCTTTTCATATTTTATGTTACTCCTCTCAAAAAATAAGTCAAGGACTTTTTAACTTTCTCTAAAAAAAAAGATAACCTCTTTCTAGAAGTTTGTATTTCTTGCTTTATTCTCCAAAATTCTTATTATTTATAAATCCCACGATCACCAACCTGAAGTAATGTTGCAGATTTTCTATCTTTTTCAAAAATAAACCTAATTCTGATTTTATAATTTACTGAAAAACTATAAAACTTTTTCAGATCATTTTTTAATTTATGGACTTCCAGCCTTTTATGATTATTAGAATTTTGAAATTCACTTACTTTTCCGTAAACATCTTTCTGTAGATTTTTTTCAAGTTTTGAAACTTGCTTAATAAATTTTTTTGTATAAAAAACTTTAATCTTCATAGGAAAGATAGGGACTAATTAGAAAATTCATCAACTAATATTTTTAAATCACCACTTAACACTTCACCCTTTTTATATTCAGAATAGGATTTCATTAATTCGTTCATTTCTTCTTCTTCTTTTAACATCCTCACGGCGCGACGAACAAGCTCGGCTTTTGAATCAGCGTTACCGAGTTTGATTTGTTGGTTTATAAAATCCTCTAATTCAGAGTTGAAGGGTATTGAAATTGTAGACATATTAATACTTGTTATATTATAGTGCTATATCTTAGCATAAGAATATTGTTTTCTCAAGGTTTCTTTCGATTTTGATAATGTTAAAATGCACAGATGGATTTTCATCCCAAAAAGATAGATACATTAATAACTGTCGACAGGTCATTTGACCTTGGAACAAAAGAGAATTACACACTTAACACTTGGTTATTAATTTTAAATCTTGTTCTGGTATTCTTTTTGCTTTTTGATTTATTGGAATATTTTGAATATATTAATCTTAACGATACTTTCCATTCTTTAATTAGAAACATTGAGATAATTTTTGGGATGATATTTCTTATTGAGTTTACGCTTAGATCGGTATTTGTATATATTCCCGATAAAAAAATGTTCTCGCTCTATTCTATTATTAACATTGTAGTAATAGTTTCATTGCTTGCACCTCATTTTTTCGGAAACTTGGCAATTCTAAGATTTATAAGAATATTAAAAGCTTTTAAGGTCTATCAACTGAACAAAGATCAGAGGAGTTATCATGTAGATGATAAGTAGGTTTTATTATTTGTAAATATCGTGGTCTCCAATAGTTAAAAGATAGTAATTATCATTCTCTTTTTTAAAAACAATTCGAATTTGATAATTCACTGAAAAACTAAAGTTTTTTTTCAGATCACCTTTTAGTTTGTGAACCTTAAGGTTTTTATGATTCTTTTTATATTTAAACAATTCTATTTTTTCCTTAACCTCTTCTTTCAGGTCATTTTCTAACTTAGAGTACTGTTTAATAAATTTTGGAGTAAAAAAAACTTCCATATTTTAATTTATCCAATCTTTTTTGTTAACTCATCCAAATCACCCTGAAACACAAGACCTTTCTCGACTTCTCTTTCAGCTTCAAGTACATCTAAAATTGCTTGCTCTTCGGCAAGTCTGTTAATTGCTTTTCGAATCACATCGGCTTTTGAAGAACCGACACCACTTTTAAGTAGGGCATCAAGGGAACTTTGAGTTTTTTTGTTTAAGGGGACTGTAGCGACGCTCATAGAAGTAATAAGTTATATTAATAATTGTTATTATATATTAAAATATTTGAATGAGCAAGGGTGGTTTGGATTTGACAACCGATCAACTTGAAGACGGCGACGATAGTCTTGTTAGTTATATTCGACATCGATGTGTGTAAACACCTCTCCTTGTCGAATTTTTATTTTTCACGCTTGCTAATTTCTTTAGTGTGATCAATTTTTATTCCAGTAGCTTTTAGTGTGTCATAGAGTGCTGCAAGTAATCCTTGCGTCTCACTATTTGTAATTTGTACTGCAACCTTTTCTTTATAATTTACGATCACAACGGAATCAAAATAAATCCAAAGTTCATTTTCAAAAGAGATGAAGTTTTTCTGAACGGTTACATAAGCAGTACTTCTGTTTAAAAATGTTTTATTTAATTTTCCGTATCCTTCCGGATCTACCTTCCAATAATCTTCGTAAATTTGATAAGCATCTTCTTCAATAATTCCATCAAGAATAATATTACTTCCAGAGATCGCTTTATTGAGTGCAATAATTTGTTCAACTGAAGCGGTATCAAACATATTTAAAAAAGACTTATTTGGCTGAATTACTTTTACTCGAGAATACTTCGGCTCCTCATACATTAATTTTTCATGAAGTGAAATAATCGCATCAATTCCTTTGTAAGCCCTTAGTCCACTAAAGCTAGGTATTCCAATAACAGATAATGAGGGATCAAAAAAACTTCTAACTTCATCATTAAGTTTAGTCAGCTTTTCTTTGTCTGAAACTTTATAACTAAAGCGTTTTCCATGCTTTATTTTTGTAATAATCCCTCTGGCCACCAAATCCTTAAGAATATAGTTGATGGTTGTTCGGGGAATAGTGGTATTTTCAGCCAATTCCGTTGGACTTTTTTCTTCTTTTAAGACCTCAATAAGCTTTACTTCCTCAGTAGAAAGGCTAAGTATTTGAGGTTTTTTAGTGTTTTTCATACTCATATTCTATATTATGACGATATATTTGTCAAACTAGTATATAAAATATGTTTATAAATAAAGCTATTTTAGACTTTACAACAGAATCAATGATTTTTATGTAAAACTACAGAACATCTATATACTTATTACAAATAAAGCTCATGAAGAGTTTTAAGAACATTCAAAGAAAAACAAAATGACAAAGAAATTGTGCAAAGTTACAATTAACAGAAAATTCGATGGACCAATCTCATATCTTCGACGTCTAGAAGAATACCATAGAGATCTTACAGGTAAAAAATTTTCCTTTGCCCGTGATACAGAATTGATGTTGGATCTCATAAACTTTGAACGTGTTAAACATGGTTATTCATTTGATTTAGTCACAATAACTATGGATGAATTGGGGCTTCTTGACGATGCCTGCAGCTCAGATATTTTCAAGAAAGCGGTCGAGAAGGGTCTTACATTGTGTCCGCCTGAAATCGGTCTTTATTTATTACTCAATCATCCGGTACTGGATCTTGAGAAAAATGAAGCTGTTAATTTTGGAATGATTCCAATCATAAGTATTGTTAGAACAGATTATAAAAAGATTTTCAATCTTGAGTACCGTGGTTCTGGTGAGATAAGACTCGGACATAGGTTAGATGTAGAGACAGTCCATATTGGCTATGACTGTCTTAAAGCCAACGGCCCATATGTTTGGCCAAAATGGAAAAAGTGGATATTTGTACAAAGTCTCCGTAAGGTTGGGTGATGTGCACAAACTTTGACCCCGTAACAGATAATGCTGACGGGGTCTTTCTTTTACCTAAACACCAAACTTAATTTCTCTACTCCAACCTTGATCTCCTTACCATACCCAACCAGTCCTAAAAACTAAAACCCCAATATTTCCATAATCTGTTGTGAGAGTGGTTCTTCCAGTTCTTCCTCATCAATATATTCTAAAAGATAATCTCTAAGATGTTCTGGATCTACTCGAGTGCTATCGTAAGGAATAATAATAAAAGGCATTAAGGTCTTTTGAGATTTGATGATAATCCTGTCATTGATTTCTTCATCAATAACCCAGAAAGATTCCAGAGTAGAATAAGGGTAGAGAGTATCGCCAACTCGAACTCCTTTTCTGCTTAATTCATATTCAAGAATTCGAGGTTTTGTATGTCCCTGCAAAATAGATGCAAATGCCGCAATAAGAATTAATAATCCAAATAAAATATTTCCAAAGAATACTGCAAGAACTGCTGCGGCGATCGCAATTATTCCAACAGCCCAAAACCAATCAGAAGTTTTCTCTCTGTGTTCATGTTCTAAAGCTTTCCAAGATATTTTCGTAGGTCCTTCCATAAAAATTGTTATAAAATTATTATAACTTGTTTTTTACTTTTTCTTAATTAAGTTTTCAGTTTGTTTATGTGCGTTTATCCGAACACTGTTTGGCGGTGTTTTAGGATCTTTTTGAGGAATATATTTTTTCAAATATCAAACTACCAACAACTCCAACAATTAGAGCTACAAAATATATTAGAAATAGTGTCCAAAAACCTAAAGATATCTTGTCGAAACTTCCCAATATAAAAGCTGTATACCAAGAAACAAATGACACTGCTCCAAGTGCAAAGGCTGTTTTTCGTAATTTCATAGCCTTTATTATATTTAGAACTGTAGATTTTTCTGGATCATGATAGTCAACATACATTTTCATTAACTTTGGTGAAACAAGTAAATTCAATAGAGACCCATTTATTATAATTACAATTACAGCAATCATTTTCATTAAGAATTTTGGAGTTTCGTTTAGAATTTCCATATTTGGAAGATAAAGTCCTAATCCGCTAATTACAACAATTAATAATCCAAACCAAATTATTTGAGACATTACCTTTAATATTTTGTTTTCTTCTGGAGAAATCTTAAAATCTTTTAGGAATTTAAAGAATAATATATCAGAAACAGTCGCACCTCCAACTCCAAGAGCGAATCCGAATAGGTGTAGGAGAATGATTGGTTGTTTAAGAGAAGCAAGAATTGGAATTATTTGTACATCATTACCAATTAAACTAATTATCGATAAAATTAATATTAAAGTTGATAGTCCTGCAGAGAATAGGCACCAAGTACACCAAGATTTAATAAAGAATGCTTGAACGAATGTTAAATATAGCGAGAAGAAAAATGCCGCCATTGTTATTCCCGTTAATATAAAGAAAGAGAAGTCATTAAAGAGTTGAGGGAAGGCTAAGAGTAGGGAATAGCTAATTATAAGTAGTCCATAATAAACTCCTCCAAATATTTCCAATCCAATTCCAAAAAATGATGAGAAGTCACTTTTTATAACACCATCGCAGTTTCCATTGAATGCACAAACTAAGGGCTTCTTAGATTTCTTCTTAAAATTGATTTTGCAACATAAAGAAAGACCGCCGACAGATAAAAGAATTATTAGGATGTAAATTATTTCCATATGCAAATTATTATATCGTAGATTTGTCTTATGTTGTATACGTTATATAAAATTATTTGACTTTATTATTTTAGAAGAGTAGGTTTTATATTGGAGCAGATTAATCTCAACATAGAAAGGAAAAAAAGAATGTTTAAACTAAATGGTGCGAATATGGAATATAGATCTGATCCAGCAGATGTAAGTCAGCCCAAAAAAAACATATCAACAAAGGTCAGATTTTGTAGATGTGGAACAAGGCTCAATTATTATCGTGGTAAAAAAGCTAAATTGTGTTTCAGTTGTGAACAGATTGAAAAAATGAAATGATATTTTATCAATTTGTAATCTTGGTTTTGTAAAAGACCTCAATAACCACTATTTCTGTTTCCAACACTGTCGTTTATACGGCAGTTTTTTATTTAAATAATGGACTTGAAAAGCTTTTAAAATAAAGGTAATCTTGTATGCGGAGAGGTGACAGAGTGGTCGAATGTACCGGTCTTGAAAACCGGAGTCTCAGAAATGGGACCGTGGGTTCGAATCCCACCCTCTCCGCATGAAGTAAATGAACCCGACACGTTAGTGTTGGGTGATTTTACTTCACGGAAGAGGTGTGATGAGAAAGACGGAGGCGGGCACCGTGTGGAGTGAGTTTACGAACGAACACGGTCGCCGAGTCGGGGTCGCGAGCACTTAGACTTTTTGAGTCATGAGCTTGTCGAAGGGCGAACAAAAGGCTTAGTGACTTGTGACCGAATCCCACCCTCTCCGCAAAATCAGGAAAGAGCTTAGTGATGACTATATTTTGAGAAAGTGCAGAGTCAAGGAGCCAGAGGCGACTATGACCTGCCTCCGCAGTAAGAATAAAGTATCGGAAGACCCGAACTACTATAAAATATAAAAATGTATTCTTTATTAACAAGCAAGTTAAAGAGGAAAGTAAATAAATATAATAATTTATTTATTGAGAAGATATTCTTATTTTTTTTAAAAAAAAGAATAGATAATGATTTTCTAATAAACAGATTTTATAATCTTTTTAGGATCTATCAATATGTTGATGAAAAGTTGTACGTTGAGTTGCCGTTCCGAGATGAAAGGAATCATTACATTCCAGTATTTATTCTCAATAATTTTAAAATAAGCCCAGAATCTGGAGAAATATACCAATACAAAAAAAATAACACTACCCCTTCAAAAGGGGTCTCAATTAGAAAAGAGGCCGCTAATATGGTGAACTTTTATTCTTCAATAAAACTAAGTGATGGGGAGCAGTCAAATTACATTGAAAAAATGCTGTTCGCAAATCTTTCTGAAAAGTTTTCAAAAATAGTGATTGATAGGTTTCTGCTAGACACAAACATAAAATTAGTCTCTTTAGAGGAAAACATATTAGCTACACACGCAGCATTTCAGTATGCAAGAACTCCAGCATTCCGGGAGCAAATTAAGATTTATGTATTGTACTTGTTAGAAATTAAGAAGGTTTCAAAAGAGACTTTTTCTGATCAAGGAAAAGAAAAATTAAAAAAAATTGTTGAGTTAAATTCTTTAAATATTAAAGAAGAAGATATCCAAGATTATTTTAAAAAACTTACAGATAAAAACGTAGATACCGATAAACTTTTATCACAAAAGCTTAACAACTCCCAGACGATAATAAGGATTATTTCTCTAGGAGTTGGATCATCAATTATCAAACCACTGTTTAATAAAACAAAAACGATCATAGATGCTACTGATCCATTCTTTTTTATATTACCAGACACTGGATGTGTAGTAATAGACACTAAAGATCCTCAATGTAAATGGCCTTATGGATGGGATTTTATAAAAAAGACAAAAATACTTCTTCTTCCTCTTACTCCAAACAAGTGTCTAGTTTTTCATAATAAACAACAACCAGATAACACATTAAAAGAATTGTTTAGAAATTTATCAATCGGAAGTTCTTATTACCAGCATCTTTCTTACATATACTCTAACAAGAAAGATCCTCTGATTCAGAAAAATTTAAATAATTTATGATTTTTAATTTAAATTATGTCTGACCCACACTCCTAATTAATACACTATAATTAGAGTCAGAATACTCTTGCAACACTTCAAATCCTACGTGTCCCGCTAGAACGCAAAAAGTATCAGATATTCAGTCTGATACTTTTTGTTATAATAGGCCAAATAAAACCACAACACTAAACTAATAACTAATGACAATTAAACATATCTTAAAACTTAAATATATTTTCCTGCTCGCTATTCTATTTTTAGGACCCCTGTCTTCAATAGTTTCTGCGCAAGCACTACATAATGACTACCAAGGAACATTTCACGGAAAAGTTTTGGAAGTGCTTGGTGAGGAGTTGCGTAAGATTCCTGGTACAGATGCTGAACATTTATATCAAAACATTAAAATCGAAATACTTGATGGTCCGAAGGAGGGAGAGACTATAACAATTGAGAATGATTACTTAGAACTCGATAAGGGTGATAAATTTTACTTTAATTATAATGTCTATATTGATGGAAGTGAAAGTTATGGAATTGTAAATATTGATCGAAAGGGCCCTCTTCTTCTTTTATTTCTTGTATTTATTGGAACTATTATTTTATTTGGTAGATGGCAAGGGGTGAGAGCCTTAATCGCTTTGGCAGGAAGTTTTTTGGCAATTATGTTTATCCTATTACCAGGAATACTAAATGGATGGAGTCCACTACTGGCGAGCTTTTTAGTTGCTGGAGGTATTTTATTTGCCGCTATCTTCTTTACCCATGGTTTTAATAGAGAATCTGTTGTTGCATATTCAGGAACAATGATTGCCGTTCTACTGTCTGGAATATTTGCTGTATTTGCCGTGCACATAACGAGTCTTTCTGGATTTTCATCTGAGGAAACAACATACTTAAACTTTAATACAGGAGGAACACTTAATTTCACAGCTCTTCTTCTGGGAGCTTTCATTATTGGATTCCTTGGTGTTCTGGATGACATTGCGGTTACTCAATCAGCAGTTGTATCGGAATTATTTAATAGTAACCCTAATATAAGTAGACGAGAAGTTTATGGTCGTGCCATGCGAGTAGGGCGTGAGCATGTTGGTGCTTTAGTTAATACTTTAGTTCTTGCATATACTGGTGCATCATTACCACTTTTACTTTATTTTAGTGTTGGACCTGCAAGTTTTGCAACTTCAATAAATCTTGAAATATTTGCTACAGAAATTGTTCGTATCATTGTTGGAAGTGTTGGACTTGTTCTGACTGTTCCAATCGTTACTTTATTAGCTGTTAAATATTTGAAAGGATATAAATCAAAGCATAATCACGGTCATTCGCACGGACACTCTCATTAGAAGAACGTGGTTTATTTTCTAGTATAAAGTAGTAAAAATAAATCACTACTTATGTAAAGGGGTTGAACGGTTTTTAAAAGTTGGTGTATAATTTAATATTATTATTAAATAAGTAAAAAATAAACATGATTGATAAACTAATTAATGAAGCAAAAGATGCTGTTGTAGCAGGTGTTAATGGCGCTGGAGATATTGTAAATGCATTACGTTCAACCGTTAAAGATGTTGTTACAGGAACATTTAAAGATGCTGATGAGGTTACAAATGTTGCCGTAGGAACAGTTGCTAGTATTACTAAAGGAGCAATTACAGGAGCAGTAAGTGTCGGAACAACTGCCGTTGATGCAGCTGCTGATGTCGTTGGGGCAACTGTTAAGGGAGTTTCTGAAGCTGGAGGAGATCTTGGGAGAGCATTTAAAAGCTCTGTGGCAGGTGTTATTCACGGTGCTTCTGAAACTGGAAGTGATATTGCTCAGGTTGCAGTCAATGCAGTTGAAGGTGCTATTAAAGCTGCAGGTGACATTGGAGCAGACGTAAGTGAAGCAACTGAACATGCTGTTACTGGTGCTATCAAGGCTGCTGATGAAATAGGGGACGATGCAGGAAAGGTTGTGCGAGATGCTTTACTTGCTAGCGCAGCTTTGCCAAAAGAAATAGTAGAATCTGCTATTGGAAAGAAATAATTTAAGTGGTTTATTAAAAAAGTTTAGCGATTAATTTCTGGTATTTTTTCAGATTGATAAAATAATCCAGACAATTCTCCAAATGTATAATCAATTCCTCCTACGGTAATTTTAGTTCCACCTACTTGTGGATTAGAATTTGGTTTTGACTTAGAGAATCCAATATTAAATATCGTTGATACTATTTGAGGCTGGTTTGAGATATCATAACCAGCCTTTTTCCATTGTTCCAAAATTTCTTTAATAAAAACTGCTGTGTATAGATATGAAAAATAATGATCCTTTTCATTGGTAAGACGATTAAATAATTCTTCATCTTGATTAATTCCAGATTCATATTTTAAAAGTTCTGCATAAGAATCTCCAGGATAGAATTCTGAATTAGGGTTTAAGGCGTGCTCCTCAATTTTTTTAGCAGTATCTTGTTTAATTCCAGAAACTCCCAGCGAGAAGGCCGATAGTGAGCCAAGTATTTTTAAGGGTTCAAAATATCTTTTAAAAACCTCTCTATTAGATGTAAAAAAACGTATTTGTTCTGGGACAACGACTGCCGAAATTAAACGTGAAGAAACTCCGGTCTCTGTGGCGACACGCTCAATTAGTAATTTATCTTTTACTAGTCCTCCGGCAACAACTTCCCATTCTCGAGTGTCGAACCATCTGCAGGTAGTGGCTGTGTCTAAGCAAGATGTATCGGATGGATCAGATCCTATCAAAGTGTCTGTTGGCATAATAGAATTATTACGTGATTCGATTGAACCTCGAACATTCAACCATCCAAATTGCATTGCTATAAAAACACTGGTGAATAAAAATCCTACGATTGCGAATATTAATACAAATATGGTTAAAATTATCTTTAATTTTTTCATGCATAGTACTCTACTATAATTGGCTTTGTAGGCATACCTTTGCTAATGTTATCAATACTTAACTTATTAAATTAAACTAAAAATATTATGGATTTTCTAGGACTTGGGTTTTCAAATTTCACCACACTTACACCACTATTTTCACTAATGGTTGTCTGGACACTTGTTTGGAAAGGGTGGGCACTTTGGATCGCAGCACAAAAGGGAAGTAAAAAATGGTTTATCGCACTTTTAATTATAAATACAGTTGGAATTTTAGAAATTGTTTATATTTACGTATTGAGTAAAAAGAAAAAAACTATCAGTGAGAGTGAAGCTAAAGAAGATGCTGAAAAGGTTGTAACTTCAGAGCAAACAAAAACAGAAAACCCTAATCCTTCGGACGGGCAAAAGTAATATATGAGACTTCTCGGAATTGATTATGGAACAAAGAGGGTTGGGATTGCGCTTTCTGATGATGGCGCAGTGATGGCTTTTCCTGAAGCTATTTTTAAGAATGATAAAAATCTTCTTAAAAACATAAGCGAATTAATTAAAGAAAAAGAAGTTTCTAAAATAATTATTGGAGAGTCTAAGGATTATAAGATGAACGATAATCTAATTATGGAAGAAGTAAATAAATTTGCCGATGAACTTAAAAAAGAAACAGTATTAGAGGTGATTTTTCATCCAGAATTTATGACCTCTATGCAAGTCTCTAGAGAGCGCCATCATGCTGAAACGCCCCGTGAGCAAAATGTTCGTGGAGAGAAAGCGAAGGAAATCGATGCGGCGGCAGCGACTATTATTTTGCAGAGTTATATTGATTCTAGTAAAACTAACTAATTAAATTAAAAATGACAGATCAAGAACCTGAAGTAAAAGAAGAAACAAATCCTGCTTCGCCAGACAGTCCTGAAAAAGTCGCTTCGCAGGACCCTGCGGGAAACTACATTAACTTTAAAGATTTCCAAAAAGTTGAAATGACAATTGGAGAAATTTTAACAGTTGAAATTGTTGAAGATGCAGATAAGCTTTTAAGGCTAACCGTTGATTTGGGGGAAGAAGAGCCACGACAAATTGTTTCTGGAATTAGAGAATATTTTGAAGATACACAATCTATTGTTGGAAAAAAATGTCCTTTTGCAACAAACCTAGAGCCAAGAACAATTCGAGGTTTAGAAAGTAATGGAATGATCATTGCTGTTTCAGATAAAGATGGAAATGGATTTTCACTTTTAGAAGCTGGAGAAAATATTAGTCCAGGAAGTAAAATTGGATAATTTCTGCTGGTGCAGATGTTGGCTTGCCAATATTTCTGATAAAATATAGGAATGTTTCTTTCTAATACAAAAGAAAAAATTCATCAATGGTTTACTCAAAAGGCTCAAGGTAAATCCGCGCCTTGGTGGCTTTCGATTATTTCTTTTACAGAAAGTTCTTTCTTTCCAATTCCACCTGATCCATTTTTAATTGCAGTTTTGATTGTTAAAAGAAATGCATGGCTCAAATATAGCCTGTTGGTAGCCTTCATGTCTGTCTTAGGTGCTATCTTTGGATATGTTATTGGATATTCTTTCTATGAATTATTTGGTCAGCCGTTAGTTGATTTCTATTCTTTGCATGAAGAATTAGAAAAAGTTGCAACACTTTTTAATAATAATACTTTCTGGACTATGTTCGTCGCCGCTTTTACTCCAATTCCATTTAAACTATTTACTATCGCAGGAGGCTTGTTCAAGGTAAACATTTTTACTTTTGTAGTAGCTTCAGTTCTTGGTCGGGGAATTAGGTTTCTAATTATTGGATACTTGATGAAAGTTTTTGGAAAGAAAATTGGTGAATTAATCTTTAAATATTTTAATATTGGAAGCATAATTATTTTAGTCTTAATTCTTGGATATGTCGGATTGAAGTTTTTGTAATGTAGTATAATTAAATCGTATGTCGCTTTCTAATCTACACAAAAGCACTAAGCAATCTTGGTTATCAAAAACATTTCCAACTCCCGGATACATGACACTAAATCCGGTTGGTCTTGATATATCAAGAAAGTCTATTAGGATCATGAGATTGGTTCATTCAAAAGATGGCTTTGTTCCAAGCTTATATGAAGAAATAAAATTCAAAGAATCTTGCGACTTTCTTGAGAATGAAAAAGATTTAAATACTTGTGATGAGTTAAGAGAAGCTCTTAAAAAATTAAAAGCAAAGTATGGGTTCACTTTTGTTTCGGTTTCTTTACCAGAAATGAAAACCTATATTTTCAAAATAAAAGTTCCTGTTGAAGCTTTTGCCAACCTTAGAGAAGCAGTCCAGTTTCAAATTGAAGAGAACGTTCCATTGAATCCAAGAGATGTTGTATTTGATTATAAAATTTTAAGTGATGAAAGCGATGTTCATGATGGACACAAAGATGTTATCGTTACTGCTCTACCAAAATCTGTAGTTAGAACTTACACATCTTTATTCAAGCAAGTTGGACTTATGCCAATATTATTTGAATCAGATAGTCATTCAATTGGGCGCGCGGTCATCTCATCTGAAGACAAGAATCCGTATTTAATTATCAATTTTAATGATACAGAAGTCAGTGTTTCTATCGTTGAAAAAAATATCGTTCAGTATACTTCTTCAATTCCCGTTTCTCCTAAAGAAGTAATGGCAGATTTCAACGGCCCAGAAGCGCAATTAATGAAAAAGAATCTAAATAAGCTTTTGGTTTATTGGTTTACAAATAAACAGGATTCATATAATCAAGACAGGATTGAGAATGCAATCTTAACAGGTTCTGCAGCCGCTACACCTGGACTAATTGATTTTCTTGAAAAGCATTTAACGATTTCTGTAAAAATTGCAAACATTTGGGAGAATTGTTTTTCTCTCGATGAATTTGTTCCTCCGATTGGGAGAGATCAAAGTTTAGATTATGCAGTTTCTATCGGCCTTTCATTAATATATAAATAATATGCTTCGATTACTTCTTGAAGAAGACAGAAAAATAATAAAAAAGGAATACTTAATAAGGTTTTTAACAATATTCTCTGTTCTGCTTTCTATCGTCTTTGTTTTTTGGATATTATTTTTATTACCAACTTTCATAAATGTATTTTCGGAAGAAAGAATTATTGAAAAGAAGATCGGCGATCCTTTAAGTAGGGGATCTTCTGAGGATGTAGAAATTTTGAAAGACAAGTTTTCTTTGTTGAGAAATAAAGTAAAAGTTCTTGATAAAGAACAGTATATTGTTACTGACATAATAAGACAGGTTACCGAAAACCAAGTTAGGTCTATCAGTTTAAATAGCATCGCCTTTGCTGTTAGGGAAGAGGGACAGTTTGTTAGTCTTCAAGGGCTGGCAAACAATAGGGAAAGTTTAGTTGAATTTTCAAACCAATTAGAGAGTGTTGATATTTTTGAAAATGTGGATGTTCCTTTTTCTAATTTTACCAAAGATATTGATATTCCATTTTCAATGACAATTAGTTTGAAAGAGTTAAATAAGTCAGATAATAAAGAGAATAAAAAAGATGAAACAGAATAAAACAAATAAAAAACTAATATTGTTAATTCTACTTACATCAATTTTGTTGATTGGAGCAATTTCTCTTTATTTAATAATTTCTTCAAAAACAAAAAAAGTTTTGGAATTAAAAGAAATTGCTTCTTCTACTCAGGATGTTGATATTGTTTCTATTCGTCAACAACTTAATCAATTAACCGAAGAAATAGAAGACATCGACAATTACTTTATTGATAGTGAAAATGTCGCACAGTTTTTAGATAGACTTGATCTTTTGGCTACTGATGTTTTTTTTGAAATTCAAAGCGTTGATTTGGAAGAGGCGAAATTTTATGGAGGAGAATTGGGCATAACAATGAAAGCTAGCGGAGAATGGTCTGACGTAATTAACTTCATAATTAAAATTGAAAATCTTGATAAAAAGATTTTAATTGATGCCGTTAGACTTTCATCGGTATTCAATACAGATACAAAGACTAATTCTTGGGTTGCAGTTATGGTAATGCGCGGAATTACAGATTAAGATATAAATATAAAATAGAAAAATGGAAAAGATTAAAGAAGAAAAAAAGAATCAAAGTAAGAATAAGAGTATGTTCAAAAAAGCTTATCGAAATAAGCGAGAGAAACTTTCTCTGTTTGGCTTAAATCCAACAAAAGATTGGCTTGTTATTCTTTCGCTTTCTTTTCTACTTTTAATTATTATTTCTTTTTATTCTTTTAATTTTTATATAAAGATAGATAATCAGCTAAGTGATTTTCGGCAACCAGAAACATTTAGAACTGTAGATAGGGATGATCTTCAAAAAGTTTTAGATGAGATTAATAAAACGCAAGTAAATGGAGGTAATGCCAGCGATGTTGACATTATAGAGATGGCGACTCCAACTGGAAATTCAGAAAACGTTGACAATCTCGAGGAGGAGAATGTTGATAGTGTTGACGAGGGTCAATAGTATTGTTATCTTGATTATGCCCCCGTAGTTTAATGGATAGAACATGGGACTTCTAAGCCTATGATGGGGGTTCGATTCCTCCCGGGGGCACCACAAGAGCACTTCTATTTTGATAAATCAAAATAAGTCGCACACTTCAATAAGCTCAGTGTAAACCACTGTATTTTTCATCTTATATCCTTGCAGAAGCAAGAATCTTAATGTATCTTTAATTGCATTAATCATGCGCCGTGTGCTTCGTAGCTTCAGCGAAGAAGTACGACTAGCTTCCTCCTTCGCTAAGGCTTCGGAAGGAC
>Ga0136555_1000453_pt1 | contig 16415 bp, 15 predicted proteins | sample AntRauTorckE5432_FD_104927 | JGI IMG/M metagenome (GOLD analysis project Ga0136555, IMG submission 104927) | Saline lake microbial communities from Rauer Islands, Antarctica - Metagenome Torckler E5 #432 | ecosystem: Environmental > Aquatic > Non-marine Saline and Alkaline > Saline | place...
GTAACAACAATTAAAGACTCATTTTATGATTTAGCGGACAGTATTGTGGCTTTTATGCCAAAGCTGGTAGTAGCACTATTGCTTCTACTAATCGGTGTAGTGGTTGCCCGCGTCACAGGCAAACTAATCAACGCTGCGTTGAGTGCAATTGAGAAAAACAAATACACAAAGAAGTTTTTTGATGCAGTCGAAATTAAAATGGTCAGCATCAGCGATATGGTCGGCCTGTTTGTACGCTACGCAGTACTGCTTATTTTTGTAAACGCAGCAGTTGGTGTTCTTGGGCTAGAAGTGCTGTCAGAAACATTTGATGCGATTCTTGCATTCGTACCGAAGATATTTGCAGCGGTAGTGGTCGCTGGACTTGCTCTAGTCGCTAGTGGCGTTGTTCAGAACATAGTCTCTGAATCAGCCAACAAAGCTAAAATCAAAAGCTACAAAACACTCGCCAACGCGGCGCGCATTCTTGTACTTGTGTTCGGGTTCCCGTTAGCAGCAGCTCAGCTTGGCTTGGATCTAACTATCATCAATAACAACATCACTGTTGTCATGGCTGGTGTCATGTTGGCATTTGCTATAGCATTCGGTCTTGGTGGACGAGATACCGCTGGGAAAATTGTTGATAACGCATACAAAAACTTCAAAAAATAAAACAGATTTTAATTCTGTAGTTAACACCTACAGTTAATTTCTAACGACATAATAAATAAGGGCCACTGAGAATGGGCCCTTATTTTTATTCTGCTCTATATAAATTGGTATTTATGAAAACTATTCACTAAGTTTTCGCATTGGAAGCGAGTTCTGAGCGCGAACCAGGGTTCTCCTAACAGGCCGAGTTGTAAGCCGGCCTATCGATGCACCAGCTGCAATAGCAAGTGCTAGCATCAAAGCATCTAATAGTAGGTCTCCTCCAGATCCAAGCACAGCTGAGCTTTCAGAATTGCGTAAAATCACTGCGATAAGTCCGTTGAATAACGCTAGGCCTGGTACAAGCGGGATGACACCTGCAGTGATTAACACGGTCGCTGGTAATCTCAGCCATCGAGACAGAAGCGTCGCAGCGGAACCCACGACCATCGCCGCAAGAAATACTGCAATAGCCCGCGTAAAGTACTCCTGCCCAAATGTATAGACTGCCCAGCCAGCTGATCCTGTTAATCCAGAAAGTAAAATACCTTTGATCCTGGCATGGGTGCTAAGTGCGTAGCCACCAGCAATCAAGAATGCACCGGCATATTGCCAGTTTATAAGACCAAGAACTGGCTGGTTCGTATCGATAATTAGATCAACGCCAAGTTTACTAGCTATGTAGAGCCCAAGGATTACTCCACCAATGATGCCGGATGTCATCATCAGAACGCGCAGTAACCGCGCATTTGCCGTCACGTAGTATTCGTCTATTGCGTCTTCAACTGCACCAACAATGGCAAGACCTGACACCAACATGACAATGCCGCCGATGATGATCAAATTAGGGTCTAGTTGCTGAAAACTATCAATTCCATTATCTCCAAGCCAAATGATAAATGCGGCAACAACGGTAGTAAGAGTTGCAGCTAAAACTTGGATGAAAAATGCCGGCATTAGTTTATCTACGAACACACGCACTATGTGGGAAATTATCGCCCCCACAACAAAAGTGATAGCAATAATCAGCAGCGACCCAGATAAAAGCGACCCGATACCAGCACTGATTGATCCGTTACCAAACGCAAGAAGCCAGCGGGGGTATTGCCGTGGATTATCTATAATAGACTGAAGCCGCTTTTCTGCACTAGCCAAAGAAAGTTTTCCGTGATGAATTTCATGTGTCATATCTTGCAGAGACTGAATTGTAGTGCTGTTAACCGGCCGGCTGATGGATGTGCGTATAAGAGTTAAAGGCTCTCTATTATTGCCGCGGTCTTGGGAAAACATAAGTATGGTTGAACTAATGTCTATAGCGACCTTTCGTTTGCAGTAGTGGTTTGTGATATCAAGTGACATGCCAACGACGTCACCGGCCGGTATGCCCATAGATAACAAAAAGTCAGCGACAGTCATAGATAATTTCAATGCACGCATGTTTGGAGTAATAGTTTCACCGAATCTTTCAGCCAATAATTCTTCTGGACTTTCTTCTGGATCAGTTACATCTTTGATGAAATTTTGAATAGTTTTTATAACGTTCATTGCTCAAATAATACCACTATTGCTTGTGTATAGTGCATTGCTACAAAGCCATCGGTCTGGCTTTGTAGACTAGGGGGCAATTTGGACACTGCCTGTGATACTGGTATGATTAATATATAAAATAAGTGTTTGAAGATAGCTATGTTAGACAAAATTATCAAAGAAGCAACTGGCGCAGTAAGTGCAGCAATAAAAGGAACAGGCGATGTCGTGGGCACTGTTACTAATACAGTAAAAGACCAAGTTGTGAATGTCGTGAGTGGCACAGGAGAAGTAGTGACGTCAACAGTTGAAGCTGCGGCTTCAGTAGCTAGTGGTGCAGCAAAAGCAGCTGGTAGCGTTGGATCATCATTAACCGATACGGTAACTGGCACAATGAGTGGCGTTGTAAATGGCGTATCATCTGTAGGCGGCGATGTTATGGGTTCAGTGTTTGGCGCTGCAAAAGGCGTCGTGAGTGGAACTGCTGAAACAGGTGGAGACGTTGGAAAAGCAGCTGTATCTGCTGTTGAAGGTGCTATCAAAGCCGCCGGTGATGTAGGTGCTGATACTGCCGATGCAGCTAAGTCTGCAGTAGGTGGAGCGATGGAAGCAGCAACATCAGTTGGCGGCGGGGCAGCAAGTACCGTCAAAGATGCATTGCTTGGAGCAGCCGCGTTACCTCGTGACGTCATTGAATCTGCAATCAAAGGCTCAGAAGACAAAAAATAAGCTTCCACAAATTGTAACTATAAAACCCGCCACTAGAGCGGGTTTTATAGTTGGTTGATTCTACTATCACAGACATTACATTTCTGATCTCAGGGTATGGTTCTATCCATGACTGTAATTATGGTATTATTTCAGTAGATATATAATAAAATTTAAACATAGCAGGTAAGACAAAATTATGCATAACGATCAACACCACAGCGTTAATGGAATGGTTGTTGCAGTTATAGCATTTTTCATTATCATTATTGCAGCAACGGTTGGATATAATTCATGGCAAGAAAAGTCAGAATCATTTGTTGCACCAGACGTGTCGACAATGGTCAAAGGTGGGTCAGTCCAGCTTCTCGGCGGCCCACAGCCACAAGCCCCCAACCAGCAAGTACAAAGTGCCGTGACTGAACAGCCATCAGTTACTGAGTCACTAGCAAAAATTCCCTACAGTATGAACATTCCGTCAGGCTGGAAAGAGACTGCTTATGAGGAAAGAGTAAATAATTGCACTGGTAGCACGGGCATTGAGTCCAGTCAGAGGACTTATACAAAAGGCAGCCAAACATTGCGAGTATTTGAAAATGAAAGCCCGCTCGGCTGTAACGGTGAAGCAGTAGCAGATCTATATCTTGATTTTGATTTCTCTGCAGATGAAACTTCTATAAATCCTAACGTTGACGTTGATCTAAGTCTGTGTACAAAAGAACAAAATCCAGCTTGTCCAAAAGGCGATGGAAAAATTAGTCTAGTTATTGGAAATGAAAGCGCTCCCAACGAACCGATTAAGAATACGATATCTTTAAGCTATTATTACTTCGCTATTGATGATACGAATCTCGAGCCAGACCAGAGAGCACAAATAAAAAATCTCGCTGCATTTACTAGCTACTTTGCACTCTAGACCCTCTGTGTAATATAAATGACAGCTATTTTTAGTCATTATGAGACTATTTAGTTATGGAAACAAAGCCTTTAAAACGTGCAAGTAAAATGGAAAAGAAAAAGCCAGAAGAAGTTCGGGGCGCTCAAGAAACAAGCAGCGTTTATTTTAGAAACCCTCGAAGTTTATATAGAGAGCGTAGACAAAGAACTCTTTTGCAGATTATAAAAGAACGATTCAACGAATCGTCTGAAAAATTCAAACTTCGCCAAAAGATACGTCGGTTAAGAAACGAAAAACGACGGGAACGAAGAAAAATCAAACGCAAATTAGGGAGCGGTGCCTTAGAAAATATAAGTACAAAGGATTAACTAGTGGAAGACAGCACTTCATTTTTGGATTCAGTATCATCATGGGAAAACACCGCGGTAGAGCTACTTCCGAATGTAGCGCTAGAGGATTTCAATAGCCTCAAAAAATAATTTGATAAGGAATCTATAAATATTCCATTCCCAATCAGTACATTAGACATACCAGATAAAACAGCAAAACTATTAAGAGGAAGTAAATAATGAAAACAGCAGATACTACTAACCAAAGCAACGTTCCAAAGAGAACTAACGCCGAAATAGATCAACTAAATGACTCAGATGATGTTGAGAAGCTGTTAAGCGTACTAGCAGATGACGAGGCAGTTGACCGACTGGTTCTTTGTTTTCACGAAGAAAGTGATGCGGTCCTAGCAGCTACAAATAAACGATTAGTTTTTGCAGACAAACAATTCTTAGGGTCTAAAGTAGCCTATTTTGACTACGATGAAATAGCGACGGTGATATATGCAGCCCACCTAGTAACCCACGAAATTACTATTGCTTACAGAGATGGCTCCCTGACGGTGACCAAAGTAGATAAAAATCACGGTGAGCGGTTCGTAGAGTACCTGTCGACAAGAATTGGTAAAAACTTTGAATCTAGTGCAGCTGGCCACGTCATGAAACACAGAGGCGACATGTTAGAAATGTCAGATTTACCAAGTATGGATGAGGATGAAGCAACGCTCTAGAATCAGAAAAATAATGGTAGCCAGTCACCAGTCAGTACGATAATTTACTCAGAAACAGGTCATTCATGGAAAGGTTGGCGAATAGCGAACTTTTGGCATTCACGCACTGAGGTCAGCGAAGAATCTATAAAATTTTTTGATGTAATAGACTAGTGGTTAATGTATTTTCTGGTTTTTTAGTGTGAGGCGCCGCATCCTAAAATAAGGTTTGCGCATGTAAAACATGAACCGCATTGTTTTACCGCCTGGTTTTATAAGATGAGTGTGTTGGTGCATAACTGACTTGATAGATGATTGTGGTGCGCGCGCCCAAACATTGTAGCCTTTTTTCTCATAGCTACTCATAGTCAGTACATATTCCTGGGCTTCCTTTGGCGTCAGGTCACTAAGGGTGTCAGTATGTTTTTTGGGTACAATCATCAAATGATCTTCAACGTCCTGATCATCCCATAATGAATAGGGAAATATATTATCAATCACTTTGAAATGATTTGTTTCTGAAACAAACTGGTCGCTACTAGAATCAATTTCGCAGAACACGCATCCTTTTTTGCCGTGAAAACTCCGGTGGTATTTTTTGTATGTTGTGGTTTCTTTACGTGATCTTGTCGACATAATTGATTTTATATGAAGTTGGCAGTATAACATCTATCGTTGATTTTGTTCAGCCTATATTATACTGTCTAGCAGATGACATATATTGAATCAGTTATTCTTGGAATCATACAGGGAATCACGGAATTTATTCCAGTGTCCAGTTCGGGTCACTTGCTATTGGCGCACAACGCACTAGGTACAAACGGAGGTACACTGTCTTTTGATGTAGCGCTCCATGTAGGAACGTTGCTAGCACTTCTACTGTTTTTCAGATCTGATGTTTATAGCCTAGCAAAAAACATTTTTAGTAAGTCTAGCCAAGGAAGCCTGGCTAGACTGCTCGTAGCAGCAACAATTCCAGCCGGAATGGCTGGATTGGTATTTAGCAGTTTTATAGAAGACAATCTGCGTTCAAATATAGTTGTAGCGGCGTCTCTGGCTAGCGTTGGCTTGTTGATGCTTGCAGCAGAAAGATTTCAAACCAGATCTGACGGTGAAGAAGAAGACATTACAATTCCGCAAGGGATGAGAATTGGGTTTGCCCAGGTGCTGGCCCTAATTCCAGGCGTATCACGGTCAGGTATCACTATCACTGCTGGTTTTTTTAGCGGCCTTACTAGATTACAGGCTGCCCGGTTTTCATTTCTCTTAGCGATTCCTATTATTGCAGGGTCAGCCATAGGGATACTAGCTAAAGGCGATCTGGAGTCATCAGCCAATGGTCCGTTACTGGCTGGTATTGCAGCTGCATTTATAAGTGGCTTGATTGCAATTAAATTCATGTTGCACGTGATAGCGAAGGTTGGGCTAAAACCATTTGCCTACTATAGAATTGCCTTAGCTATCATAGTTTTAGTTTTCTTCGTGTAGAATAAGGATAAGCAAGTAAAAGGAATTTTTATGACAGTGAAAATAACGCGCGATACCATGTACAAGTTAGTGCAGTTTACTCTATTAGTTGCAATACTTGGGTTGCTACTGTGGTCACAGCCATGGAGCAGCACTAACTCAGATGAAGTGCGCAAACTGTCTGTGCGCGGAGAGGCAACGGTTCAAGCAGTTCCAGACGAATTTGTATTCTATCCGTATCTTGAAAAGTCTGGGCCAGACAGAGACGCTCTGCGGACTAAATTAACTGAGCAGGCAAATACGGTTGTCAATCAACTAAAGGAGCTTGGCGTCGATGAAAACAAGATTGCACTTGATGCGAGTAGCTATGATAACTGGTATGTTAACGAAGGTGAAGACGGTAATATGAGAGTGTCATTGACTATAACTCTAGCCGACAAAGATAAGGCGCAAGAAGTGCAGGATTACCTACTGACGCTTGATAACCTGAAAGGCCAGATTTCGCCGCAAGCTAACTTCAGCAAAGCCAAGCAAAAAGAGCTTGAAAGCCAAGCTACCGACCTAGCTATCGAAGATGCAGCTGCTCGTGCCAGCCAACAGGCTGGGTTAGTAGGCGCAGAGATCGGCGATGTGCTAGAAGTAGGGCAGTCATCTGGTGCAGGGTTCCCTGTTGCATTTAGCCGCCTGGAAGCAGCTGATTTGGGCTCTGAGGCATCATCGCTTCCTGTGTTGCCAGGTGAAAACGAATACAGGATTGATATAAATGTAACTTACGAACTTCGCTAGAAAATATAGAATAACGACAAAGGATTGCCAAAAATGAGAAAAATTTTAATTATAGTTAACATAGTCTTATTGCTAGGATTAGGCGGTGCTACAGGGTATTTGTTCTTAGAAAACAGGGATTTAAATGATCAAATTGGATTGACTACTGAAGAAAAAAATCGTCGCCTTGTCGAAGAGATATCAGGTGTGTTTGATCTGCCAGACGAGACGCCGATAGTAGCTGTAGTTACAGATGTAGACGAGTTCAAGGGAACATATCCAACGTTTGATAATGCAGAGCAGGGTGATTATCTACTGTTCTACCGTAAGAATCGTTTGAATATACTTTATCGACAGAGTGAAAAGAAGGTCGTAAAAACAGCTGACGTTGTCGTGCCAATAGCCGTAGAACTTGTCGGTACCCAGGAAGCAATTGACACCGCTCAAAAAAACCTAGAAGATTTCGGCAACCAGATAACTATCACGTCCAAGGTCGATGATTCAATAAACCAGGCATTCGTATTCGATATAGACAATGATCAGTCTAGTGAAGCGAGCAGCATTGCTGAACAGCTTGGCTTAGAAATTGGTTCAACGCTACCTTCCAGCGTAACACCAGACGACATAACTGAAATTGTTATCACCCTCACCACTAACTCCACTTCTGAAACTACTGAAGTCGAAAAACAGCCCTAGTAATTAGTTCAACAATGTTTCGTAAAATTTACTATAGTTTCACTATATGTAGCGTAAGCGGATAGTGGTAGACTACTAGTAGATCTACAGAAAACGTAGAGTTTAAAATCAAAATTTACCGGAAGTAGGGTGTAATTCCCTCACAGTGCCGCTACGGTTATAGTCCGATCTGGTAGTAAACACATATTCCCGAGCAGGAAGTACCATTAGATTTATCTATAGCCCTCTTTATGCCCGCGCGGATATAAAGAGGGTATTTTAATGTCAGAATTTCTAAAAGGGTCTGGTGGCTCAGAAAAGCCGCCCATTCAGCAAGAACGTTTGCTGACGGAGGTTGACCACTTACTTGCTCACAGGGTAGCACCTGGAGTTTTTCTGCACACAGATGATGTCCATCAGAACTTAGAAACTTCCATCCAAGAACAAGCTATGCCGTATGCAGTCACTGAGACAGTCCACGTCGGAGAGTTTGATAGTCACACAGACGAAAGGACTTTTCGCTGGCTTGGTAAAACAGCTGTTCAGGTTGCGTTATCTGGCTACGAGTACCACGAGCATCGAATAGCACGCAAGCGCGTCGATGTTGAAGTCGATGAAGCTCGTCACTCAAGCACTATGGGTTATGGCAAAGCGAGAGTGTTTATTTCACCTCGTATGACCAGGACAGACTCATCACTCAAAGAGGCCCAAAAAGAACACCTAGGTGACGATGATGCTATTCGTGTAAGCTGGCTCACTGATGATACAACTGCCGCCGACAGGATAATGCAGTCTCTGCTAGTGAGAGACGTGCCATATGATGCATGGGTAAAACTATTAGAAGATCCTAATAATATATTCGGAAAAGCCGTGAAAATTGAGGAGACCGGATCATCGTTAGATATCATGAAGGTACATAAAGAGCTTGAAATTTCTACAAATAAGCTTCCCAAAGGCCCAGTAAGTATTTTGGAAGCAGTTGTAGGCTACATCGAAGACCCCAAAATTCGCAGTTCTGTCATAGAACAAATAGGAAAATATCACAACAGTGATCAAGTTGAAATGGCCTGCGAAGCAGCAGCAAAAGCAGATGAATGGTTAGAGTTTGAACAGCAGTTAGCAGAAAGCCTAGCAATAGGCAAAGCTACTTATGAAATACGCCGGTTTATTATCGGGCTACAGCACCACTGGTCTAGTGATGATATTGATATAATAAGTAAACATGCTGAAGCAAATGCTACATATAGCATGACAAGAAAACTAGCAGCAGTGCTTGAATCAGCTGAACAAAAGCTGCTTAGCGCCAGGGCGGCAATTATGGCTGACCCAGACCACGTAAGAGCACAGCTCAAAGACGAAAAAACGTTTAAGATACTACAAGATACAGAGCAGCTTATTCAGCTTTCTCAAGTAAGCGGATTTAATTATCACGCGTTGCATATGCAGCAGATGCTAGGCATGGCGTCAAATAACATTAGGAGTGGCGGCGGAGGATGCGCTGGAACTAGCTCAACTGAATTTAGTGGCGATGATCCAATGAACCCGCTACAGGAATCAGGAATACAGGCAGACATGAAGGACGGGATAGAAGCTAACGGGGATAGAAGCTCTTGGAAGTGGAGAAAGGGTCAGTGCCGTGTAGAGGCATGCGATACTCGACCAGGTGAAACACAGATTGGTCCTTGTGATGTATGCATGAGCTGCCAAATTGAGTTTGATAAAGGCAATGATCCAACTGAAAATATTCTAGAAACAAAGAGAGAGTCAATTAAAAAAACCTGGATTGATATGGTCCTAGACAATAGAAAGGCAGAAGATGAGCGATTCGCTAAAGCAGCCTGAAGACAATAATCCATCGCAGAAAGACCCAAGTACATGCTCACTAGAATATTTCTGTGAAATGTGTGATTACTATCCATTATTTCCAGTTCACGGGCACTATGAATGCCCGCAGTGCCACTATAAAACAAAATGCTGTGAAGGTGCCCCCCAAAATGTCTAGTCTACGGCCGCAGCGATTCACTCTAAATGTGCCTGAGATATTTGACGATATCATAAAGCCTGCGGAAAATGAACTAGCCCTAAAAGCAGAAGGGCAAGAGGATCAATGTTGGGGATATTTTCCTGACAGTGATAATACAATGACAGATTTGCCAGCATCGAAATTGTTCTCAAGTTTCATGCCACAGTTGGAGGTCGGCGGCCAAGTATTTGGATTTAGTTTTCTACGGCTTTCACTAACAAAACAACACCCCCGAGTCGCTGGATCGCTTCATATTGATGCTAACACGGACAGTGGAGTTGGCGATTATGACGCGAATCGTCAAAAATGGCAAGCAATACTAAATCTCAGCACAGCTACCGAACGAACAATTCTAACAAGCAGTCAAAGCATCGGCGGCGTGACATTAGAATTCGTCGATGGGCTGAAAACATCAATCGACTATGACACAAAACAAGTCACTCGTGCTGTATTACCCGTTCGTGAAACAGGATTAATTCATGGAATAGCTTTTTGTGCCAGCCATATGCTGCACGGTGGAGAAGATGCAGAAAATGGCCATTTTATATCTGCGTTTAGTAGAGAATTAGAATGAGCGAGACCGGATTATTACTGTATGGGTTCGCAGCTTTACTAGTGTCAATTCTCAGCAGTATGGCTGGTGGCGGTGGAGGTTTTCTGATGACACCGCTGCTGATATCCCTTGGCTTAACCCCCGCTCAAGCAGTTGCAACAGGCAAGTATGGCGGACTTGCCGTATCAATAGGTACTTTAGTAGGTTTTAGAGGCCATCACTTTGAAGACAAGAAAATACTCTACACACTCATCGGAATGGCAACAGTTATCGGATTGGTTGCACCGCATTTAATCACTTCGTTAGATCCTAATTTGTATAAAAAATTAATAGGTTTATTCCTAATACTTCTATCTATAATTATTCTGACAAAAAAGCTTGGCCGGGTTCATTCTGAAGTGAGCGAAAAAAGTAAATTAGCAGGGCTTGCACTTGTATTTTGTGGCTTCTCACTCATGGCTGTATTTAGTAGTGGTTTAGGCGTATTGGTAAATGTTGCATTAATGGGCTTGGTTGGTCTGACATCAATCGAATCAGCTATCATTAAACGTAGTGCGCAGCTGCTATTAAATTCGTTATTAGTAATTGGGGTAACTGTAGCTGGGCTAATCGCGTGGAGAATAGTTGCGGTTGGTGCAGTAGGGAATCTCGGCGGCGCGTATATAGGCAGCTCTTATGCATTGAAAAAGGGGCCTGAGTTTGTGGGCAAGATCATGGCAGCACTTGGGTTTCTAAGCGGGGCTTGGCTCTTACTGGTATAGTTTACGTAGATGATGAAGATTGGTATATACGCAGGAGCCTTTGATCCAGTGCACGATGGACACATAGCAGTAGCTAAGGCTGCTGTTAGCGAGCTTGGGCTAGATAAGCTCGTTTTTATGGTGGAAGAGCAGCCATGGGGTAGTAAACAGCCAGTCTCCGTAACGTGCAGAAGAGATATGGTTGATTTGGCGTTAGCAGGTACTGATAATTTATCCAGGTTTGAAACAGAAGACAAACGGTTCAGCATTGACACAACTTTGGCTCAAATTGAAAACCAATTTTCCACTAGTGAACTATATTTTGTGTTTGGCGGGGACGTATTCATGTCAATGAATGCTGAGCAATGGCCTGGGCTAGACAAATTACTGCACCATTATATCGTTGTATTTGAACGTGCTGGGGTTACTGAAGCAGACATAACAAATCATGCTCGTGGGCTTGGGATAGTGACGGCAATTATTACGTCACCGCACCCAGATCATTCCTCCACAAGAGTCAGAATGATGCCGCATCAAAAATCGGTATATGTACCAAAGAATGTTGCTGAGTATATTGACGAAAACGGTTTGTATTAACTACTAGCTGCTATAAAGTTTCTGCTTCAGAGTCTGAAAAATGCGTTTGCAAGTAGGCTAGATGTTTGTTGCGGAACTTATGAAATTCAGATTTACTATAGCCGTTCTTTTTGATAAAAGACCCAATTTTTTCAGACCCGATATAGTGAGGCAGCATGACGTAGCCAGCACCCATTTCGTATAGCTCTGCTGCTTCAGTGATGCCATCAGCGCTGCAGATCAAAGTACATTTTTGGTTCATCATGTCTAAAGTTCTAAGCAGGAACTTATTTGTCTGGAAATCAGTGACAACTGACACGACTAACTTCACGTTACTTATCCCGGCTTCATCTAATAATTCCAGGTCAGTCATGTCTCCGTAAAGGTAGTGTACGTTGTTTTTTTCTAACGATTCAATGACTTCTGGATCGTAATCGACAACAGAAAAACTTTTTTTGAGTTTTCGAAAAACTTTTATGAATTCTAAGCCACCTTTTTTGTATCCGAACAGTAATATTTCATTATCTCTAGTCTTTTTGCCTTCGTTTTTTGTTTTTTTCTTTTCAAATATACTGAGGTATTTTTCAAATTTTTTATAGATGATTTCATCGTAGAGAATAATGTAGGATGAGACACCAATTGTGATGAGACCGACGACTGTCATAAGTGACAATGTTTCATCGCTAACCTGACCCGACTTGTTTGCAAGGAGTAGTAACACCAATGAAAATTCACTGATCTGAGCAACCGCTAATGAGGTTTTGAAACTAGTTTTTTTAGTATAGCCAAGCCGCCCCATGATGAACATAACGATTATAGGATTTCCTATGATAACGAAAGCAGACAGCGCTAACGCGACAGGTAGCACGTCAACAATATTAGAGAGGTCTAGTTGAGAGCCTAGCACAACAAAGAATAAGACAATAAAGAAATCTCTCAGGGGCTTAAGCCTTGATGCAGCTTCTTGTGCGTACGGAAGTTGCGCCAGAGCAACACCACCAACCAGGGCCCCAACTTCGAGCGAGAATCCTGCTTTGTAGAAAATTGCCGAAATTCCGATACCCCAGGAAATGGCAAACAGAAACAGCATTTCTTGTGATCCTGCGATAGTTTTTGCCAGTAGAGGCAACACCCGTGAAACAACTAGGTAGAGTCCTGAAACGACCATTGCTCCTTTAACAAACAGAAGCAATAGATCTTCCGGATTTAAGCCGCCACTACCATTTGCACTAACGTAGAGCAGCGCAAATGTTGCTATGATGTCTTGCACCAATAGGAACCCAATCGCAATTTTACCGTGTAGCCTAGTTTGCTCTTTTTTGTCGCTTAACAGCTTCAGAATAATAATCGTACTGGAAAATGCGAGTCCTATAGCAATATAAAGCGTAGCCGTCGTAGTTAGATCAGTAAGTAATGAAACAAGCAAAAATCCAACTGTCGTTGTAAACAACACCTGCCCAAGTCCGGTTAGTACTGCTACCTTGCCAACTTCTTTGATAATTTTGGGGTTTAGCCCCAGCCCAACAAGAAACAGTAGTAATGCAATCCCCATTTCAGAGAATACTGTCAAGGTTTCACTATCTGTAACAATATTAAAAACGGTCGGCCCAACAAGGAGTCCTGTAATAATATGCCCAATAATAAGCGGCTGTCGCAATAATCTCATCAATAAAGCAACACCAGTTCCGACTGCAACGATGAGGCTAAGTTCTAGGAATAAATCGTGTTCCATTTATGTTCCAATTTTTTTGGTATTTTTGTTGAGGTTTCTTAGGTGTAATAGTACCATCTTATTAATTATAACCGCAAGTACTATTGACGAATTGAGGCAGGGTTTATATAATGGAATTACTTCTGAGATTTAGATAATTTTGATTGATACGGTCAAAAGAGATTTAAGAAGAACAAAAACTTTTAAACAAAAGTGCGGGAGAAGGGAAGATGTGATTAATCATGTCCGTCAAAATTGCAGCTCCAAGGAGCAGAGGTTACAAAATCAATGTAACCGTAAAAAAAAGTCAGTGGCGAGAGTTTATCTCATCCTGAGATGAACTCTCAGCAGCCACTACGGGAAGAAAAAAGAGGGTCTCTGCGAGAGCCCTCTTTACTTTTATAGAATAGTGTAACTACTGCTTTATTCTTCTTCTGGTCTAGCTTCTGGGGTCTCTTCTGGCGTACCAGGGTTTTCTGGTAGAGATTCAGCTGAGTTATCAGACTGGTCAGCTTCTTCGAGCGCGTTCTGTAGAAACGCGGTCAATCCTTCTACGGTCACCAACTGGTTGATTTGCTCAATGTTTTCGCCATTCAGCTGGAAGCTCGGTGTGCTTTCAATGCCAAATTGTTTCCCTTTAGCAATATCAGCATTTATAACGCCAATAGTTTCGGGAGCTTTGAGGTCTATAAGGAACTTTTCGGTATCGAGCTCTAGGCTGTTAGCATACTGTTCAAACAGTTCATTTGCGCGGCTCGCAGATACTCCAACAGAGTCGTTTGCTGATGGTCCATTCCATGCTTCTTGATTTTGGTAGAGTAGGTCGTGCATTTCCCAGAATTTGCCCTGATTACCAGCAGCAACCCCTGCTCGGTGAGCAGCAATGGCATTTTGGTGAATCTGCACAAGCGGAAAGTTAACAAATTCGAATCTTACCGAGTCTTTGAAAGCTTCTTTCACTGTGTCTATTGTTGGAAAAAAACTAGCGCAGGCTGGGCATTCAAAATCTGCGAATTCAGTAAAGACGACTTCAGCGTCTTCCTTGCCGTAGAAGAAGTTACTTGGTTCTCCGCTTACGTCATTGCTGTCGCCACTTAACACCACAGCTCCACCAATAATACCTATAACCAGTAATCCTACTATGATAATTTGCTTCATATATTCTCCATTTATTATCTATAGTTTAACGCACGAACCTTGCACAGTCACCAATAATAAGACAGAATGTTCATATGCCTACTATTATTTACGCACTTGTACTGATAACAGCCGTTATTATTTCCGCTTATTGTGCAGGGGTAAGCAGCGGGGTGTTTGCGCTCAACAAGTACCATTTGAAACGCAAAGCACAGCTCGGTGACAAAAATGCAAAACTAGTCTATTCACTGCATGCTATGCGTTATCAGCTTATGGCGTCTCTGCTAATTGTTAATGTACTGGCTAATACCACAATAACTGTCATGATAAATAGCCGCCTGCCAGGTTTTTTTGCGGTATTTATGAGTACGGTATTAATTCTAGTATTTGGCGAACTGCTTCCAATGGTCTATATCAAAAAAAACGTCGTCGTCTTAGCAGCTAAAACCTATCCTGTTTTGACGCGGCTCATGGTCGTTTCTGCGCCGGTGACTAAATTTCTAGCGTCGATGTTTGATAAATGGATTGGGAATGATACCCAGATTTTCTATAGCAAAGAAGAACTGCTGAAAATGTTTGAAGGCCAAGAACTATCTAAAAACAGTGATATCGCAGCTGACGAGGCGCGGATGATTCACAAAGTACTAGAATTCGGGGACAAGAAAATACGTGATGTCATGACACCGCGCCGAATGGTAACTATCGTAGAGCAGGACGACGAAATCGGACCGTTACTAATGGATGAACTATACAAATCAGGCCATTCGCGGTTTCCTGTCAAACTTGACAGCAAACACACAGAATTTGTCGGCACCTTATATCTCAGAGACTTGGTTGGTGAGGGCACTAGCAAAATGGTCAAAAACATTATGAGTGCTGATGTGCGCTACGTGCACGAAGAGCAGTCGCTTGACTATGCACTGCGGGCTTTTTTGAAACTTCGTCATCATATGATGGTGGTGGTAAATAATTTTGAAGAATTTGTTGGCGTATTAAGTATCGAAGACGTGTTAGAGGAAATAATCGGCAAAGACATCATAGATGAATTTGATCAGCATGATGATTTACGTAAAGTAGCCCAGGGATTGGCCCAAGAAGAGCGCAAAGAACGCGTAGCTGCTGCCAAACCAGATAAAATACCTAAAAAGTGATATAATTATATCTAATGAAACAGTGTTACGGTCAAATCGATAATAATGTGTGGGTCAGCTAAAAGGCTTAGGTGGCCTTTTAGCCATTGACCCCACTTCGTAGCCTCAATTGTCACTGATAACTAACTCCAAAAAGAGGAAAAAATGAAACGAACACTATCTATCGAAGCAGCTACGCAAATTGGCCAGCAAGTAACCGCTAAAGGCTGGGTCAACTCACGGCGTGATCATGGCGGATTGATATTTATAGATCTGCGTGACCACAAAGGAATTGTGCAATTGACTATAGACGCAGACTCAAGTGCTTTTAGCATTGCAGAGGGGCTACGCGACGAATACGTCATCGAAGCTGTAGGTGTAGTCAAAGAACGCGATGCAGATCTCAAAAACGAAAACATACCAACAGGCTCTGTAGAGATTATCGTTGACTCTATACGCATCCTGAACAAATCAGAGCCATTGCCATTTCCAGTCAATACTACGCAAAACATATCTGAAGAACATCGATTGAAGTATCGCTATCTTGATCTGCGCCGCGATAAAATGCAAAACATCATCAAAAAACGTGCAGAAATGTATAGCATCATGCGCAAGTACATGGACGCGCGGGAATTCATAGAAGTCAGCACCCCTGTATTGGCTAACTCGTCTCCGGAAGGTGCACGTGACTTTCTGGTGCCTTCCCGGTTACACCCAGGCCAGTTCTACGCGTTGCCACAAGCTCCGCAGCAGTTCAAGCAATTGTTAATGGTAGGCGGCGTTCCGCGCTACTATCAAATTGCTGCAGCATTCCGCGATGAAGATCCGCGCGCAGA
>Ga0136555_1000455_pt1 | contig 16409 bp, 16 predicted proteins | sample AntRauTorckE5432_FD_104927 | JGI IMG/M metagenome (GOLD analysis project Ga0136555, IMG submission 104927) | Saline lake microbial communities from Rauer Islands, Antarctica - Metagenome Torckler E5 #432 | ecosystem: Environmental > Aquatic > Non-marine Saline and Alkaline > Saline | place...
AAGTTATATGACGGCTGACGGCAAGTGGAAAAAAATAGAAGGTTCTTTTACCGGTAATCGCAACCGTAATGGTATTAAACGTAACAGTATTGACATAACATCAGACAAACTCCGTATTTATCCTACTAAATGGAACCAATGGCCTTCCCTTAGGGTAGGATTCGATGGTCGCCCTGCAACAAGTGTTCAGATTAAAGATTTTGTTTCCAATGGCACACACAAGCATTGCGGGCCCAACCAAGCAAGAATGTCAACTAAAGGTAATTGGTGTGCTGCTAATAAGCAAAATAAATACTACATCCAGGCTAATTTAACGGAGAAATATCAGGTTAAAAAAATTCTTTTGCAGGGTCGTAGTAGAAGCAATCAATGGGTTCAAACATTCAAAGTACAGTACAGAAACATTGACGGTGACTGGACTAACTATCCACAGACTTTACCAGGAAACAAAAATGCATCGTCTATAGTTTCTACCGATGTCAACTTTGCTACCGATGCTATAAGAATATACCCTATGACATGGAACGGATGGCCATCCCTTAGTGTCGATTTTGATGGCCAAAAATTCGGTGATAGCAAGTGTGAAATTTACAAGAATTTATCTATTCATGGCAAAGATGATAAGGAACGCACACTAAACTTGGACGCTTATAACAAAACTTGCCGCAAAATATCATATTACGATCACCAACATGAACTGGAGAAACACAAAAAGAAGTATGAAGATGCATACAACATCGTAGCCACAACCAAAAAGAACAATAGTCAAAAAATAGCTGAACTAAAGGATTTAAAGGCTAAAGTTAACAGTCTGAACAGTCAAATTAAAAAAGCCAAGATGGATGTAGAAATACAAAAACAACGGAAATGTCCTCCAAACAAACAATGTTTACCTCTAATCGACCCAGTATCTACGGTTAAGCAGAAAACGTGTGACATCAATAAATTCGATATTAGAACACATGGTGAATTCCATAAATATGTACTGGCCAACAACGTTAAATCCTGCGGAACTAACGCAACTAACGCAGCCAATGCAGCTAACGCATCGGATTCGGATTCGGAATGTATAGCCAGGTTTCAGGAAAATAATAATGCTGCCAATAATATACCTAACATGAGTGGTGGTGGTAAAGTATATGATAAATTATGCAAATTAACATCAGACAAAGATGTGCCAGGAGAAGCTGGTGTTATATTAGACCTTCGTAAATCTGAAACTGTTGAGAGAGCATTTAAGAACGACCCATACGACATTAAAAAACACAAGGACTTTGACGGGCTTATGAAAGACTATATGTTAAGATCGCAGTGTCAATCTCCCGAGGCCAGAGCTACTGGCTCTTGCGCCGATAATATCAAATTACATCCCCAGTATAAGGCGTTAATGGACAAATATTCACGCAAAAACACTACAACTTGCCCTCCAACATATGAACCTTGTCCTGCCAATCAAACAAAAGTAGCACAGTTGGTAGAGCAACATAAAGAACTCAAGGGAGATATACAGAAGCATCCTGATTTCCAAACATTGATGACTAAATATGCTCGCGGAAAGGACCCCAAGACTGGACAATATGTGGCCTGCAAACCTTGCACAGAACAACACTCAGAATCTGTTGCTAAAATAGTTAAGAGCGGAACCGACGCACAAAAACGTCAAGTTTTAGGGGACATTAACCAACACCCCGACATTAAGGACTATGTTCATGTATCCCAAGTCAAACAGATAAGCAAAAAGTTGGTAGAAAAAGCTGTAAACAAGGGTAAAGTGGAAGATTTTGATATTACCAAGCATCCTAAATACCGTGCACTTATGAACAAATATGCTATTCGTGACAACACAACATGCCCTCCTACATATAAGGAATGCAAACCACGAAGGGCTTTAGCAGATGTTGCAATTACCGCACACCCTGATATTGGTAACTATGTGCGCAAGGACCTTGTTAAAAAGATGGTCAAGGAAGCTAAAGACGCCGAGGTTCAATTACAGAAAGCCAGAGATATCATATCCTCTCAGAAACAGCAAATTACTTCTCTTAAATCAAGACCAATTCAGCAACACCCAGAGTATAGTGCACTTATGAGTCGGTATGCTATAAGAGATGGTTCCACATGTCCGCCTACATTTAAGTCCTGTGATGAATACCGCGATATTGCACAACATCCAGACATTCACAAATATATGTTAAAATCACAGTTGCCAGCGTTGATTGACAAACAGTGCCGAAAACATTTCCAATAAATAAATGTAGTCTTCTCTTGTTTATTATATGTACTGCAATTTCTGTTGTACATATAAACGACTCTGAATAATGAAATTTTTATGTTAAGTAAAATATATGAGCAATGTCTACGATATTAAGAACCATGTCGATTATCAGACACATATGACAGACTTTATTTCCAAACAACGCGTCCGCGAACTGCTTAAAAAATATGTTACACAGGCTGAACAACAAGAAGTCACTATCGCACAGCTTAAAAATATAGTAGCAAAGCAAAATGCAGCTTTGGCTAAGTGTCCTAAACCGGTGAAACCTGATCCTTGCTCAAAGTGCAAGGTAAATATCAAAGAACATCCAGAATATAAGAGAGTTCTAGGTGTCCTTGACAAACTTACAAAACAACCTGAACAATGCACAAACGATGAAATTAAACAAGCCAAATCTAATCTAATTAAACTGCAGAAACGTTGTGGTGCTGAATGCCCACAGGTCAAACCAGAAATAAAACAGGATCCTAAGCCTGAGCCTGTGCCCACTAAATGTGAACCTTGTCCCGATAAGCCATTACCTCCCATAGAACAACATCCTGATTTCGAGAGATTGGCACGAGAACTTAACAGAAAACATAATAGCAAACCTTTAGATATAAGAGTACATCCAGACTATGCTTACTTCAAGGGTTTCTATGAGGATAAAATCAGCAAAATGCAAAGTGAGCTCAAGAAACACAAGGCCAAGAAAGCTATACAATGCAAACCATGCAAGAAACAAGAGTGTCCCAAATGCCAGAGGTGTCCCAAATGCCCTGAATGTAAAACAACCAAACAACCTGCATGTCCCAAATGTGAGAAAACACAATGCCCCAAATGTCCTAAATGTATAGCTATGACAGCACAGCCTAAAGCTAAAGCTAATGTTCCTGCATATCATCAGTACAATAAGGCACCGGAACAAGGTCCGCGACCTTTTATACAGAGTAGTATATCGCAACTAAACCCAACGGCTAAAATTAAAGGTTAATCATTATACCGTTATGATCCTGTAAGTTTCTAATTCTAAATTAGTGCTCCAGAACTGATTGCACTTTTCTCTCTACTGCTGCATTGTATTCACATGTTAGTTTCCCCTTATAGAACCAATAAATACTGAGTTGCCTAGCTGTAGACCAGTCATGTTCACTCATGGGATGCATTTTCTTTATAAACCACAACCTAGAATTGTCCAGTTCTTTGGGCAATGCTTGGTCAGTGTAAGTAATATGATCAGCCGTAACATTAAATTGAACTTTAAATGTATTTTTCATTTTGGTTGATTTTACTTTGCTCATTACGTTATAAGTTTAGTGTAACGTTCAGTTTTTTGTATGGCCTTAAATATTAAGAAAAATCTATAATCTTATGTTGCCTTAGTTATATGCCTGGAAACAAGAAAGGAGGAGGATTACTAGATATGTTATTCGGTGAAGAAAAACATGGAACTAAATCACGTCAACAAAGTCAACCACGTCAGCAACACGGAGGTGCCGTCGGAGATGGATATGCATGGCATCGCAAGAATGCTATCAACAACCTGCGCGGCGAGGGTGAAAACAAGAGAAATGCTTGGTTAGATGAAGTTCGTGCTGTCCAAGCTGAAACTGGACTAGAATGGAAAAGCGCTCTCCAAGAAGCATCTAAGCGTCGTAAGGCTGGTAACGGTAGTTATAAAACATGGAAACAGCGTGTGGTAAAAGGTTATACTGGTCGTCAAGCATCACAAGTTAAATGTGCAGCTGGTAAAAAATGCCCCGGCAAATACAGTAAACCGGCATCAGCCACTTACCGTCAAGGAGCACACGCTAGCAAACGTCCATTGAGCCAACAAGCTGCAGTTAAACAACTTCGCAGCCACTATCGCGCACGCGGCTTAGCATCCGGAGATGAAAAGGGTCTCAAAAAAGCAACTATGGCTATGAGACAGGATATTACTAAAAAGCGCAAGGGTAAACCCTTACAACCATGCCCTACACGTATTATTACCGTCAAACGTAAAGATGGTACCACACATCAACGCCGTATCGCTAAAAAGACTGAAGCTTGCGCTGACAGTTGGTTGTACAGAGGTAAGGGTGTTACACGTCACGACATGGCTGGTGTTGACCATGGTAACAAAGACCGCAGTGATGCCTACGGTAAACGCCGTCTTTATGCCAAAAATAAGTAAACAAGTTAGACTAAGTTAACTGAATTAAAATGATTCCAGTTAATTTAATCTCAAAAGAAAATGTTCGCAATCCACTCGATGTCCTTGTCAATGGACCCAATGTAAATTGGCACGATGTAATTAATACCCACATGCAATGGTGAAGTTGGTTTAGATAGGAATGACTGTGTTAAACATGTGATAATTATGTATGCAACCGACCCGTATGCGATGGTTGTGTAAAAAGATGTACATATTGTCTGGTGTGGGTATGTCCTAAATGCCAAAAATCTTGTAAAATATGCAAAGACATTATATGTACCCAAACTTGTTGCATATATGAAATGTGTAACGGTGTATGTACCGAATGTCCACCATAAATTAATTTACCGTGTCTTGCTTGGACGTATCAAGTTATCCAGACTTTTTATCATTTCGTCCCATTCCTCTTCGTAATTAAAACAGAGATAATTAGCCTTGTATAATAGTATCATATCGCTACTCTCTTCTCCCTTCTTTACGAAAACAGATTCATTAGTCTCTGTACGTTCTGCGACTACCACAACATTTCTCTTTGCATTCTCCGAGTTAATACGATTAAAAGTAAAATTAGACAGAGAATTTGTAAGATTGATAGCTCGCATCTGGTACCGGTCTAATAGATATTGATTCATACGCAACATTTTCTCTGATTTAATAGGTTCTCCCGTTCGTACATTAACACTACATGCATCCATTCTTTCTGTCATATCTTTGTTTTCGCAACACTTCTTATACTTCACATCACTACCACATGGACATGGTCCGTTTCTTTTAGGTTTTGGCATTAAAAGTATTAGTGCGCTCATTTTTGTCTTTTTAATTAAGACAGCTATTAAGGTATGCCGAAAGCAACTAAGGAGGAGATCAATGTAAAATTAAAAAAATTCAAAATGAACTGGATTAAGGACAATAAAATAATCGTAATGATCGGTTCCCGCGGTCGAGGTAAATCTACGATTTTATTAGATTACCTTTATCACAATCAGGATATTCCGTATGCGTGCTGTATAGCACCCACCGATGTTTTTAACAATACTTTTACACCATGTATACCTAGTCGCTTCATTTTCGCAGAATACACACCTGAACTTGTTAAAAGTTTCTTAACGCGGCAAAAACATATGAAAGGCAAAAAGATGCAAGCTAAATCTGGATATAGTAATGATACTGCTTACGCAAATGCAGACTGTCGCGGTATTCTTATCATGGATGATTGTCTAGCCGATAACAAAGGTTGGAAAACAGACCATTCGTTGAAATGGATCTTTTTCAATGGTAGACATGCAGATATAACATTTGTCTTGACCATGCAATATCAAATCGGATTAACTCCTGACTATCGTTCTAACATTGATTGGGTTTTTCTATGCAAGGAAAACAAAAAAATAGAACGGGATAAGCTCTGGAAATATTATGCTGGTATTTTTCCCTCGCTAAGTATGTTTGAACAGATTTTTATGACTTGCACAACGAACAAAAAATGCATGGTGCTTGATTCTCTCTCAGACTCAGAGACATTGACAGACCAAGTGTTTTGGTTTAAAGCGTCTTTGCGTGGTGAGTTCCATGTATGTTACGATGAATTTTGGCAGAACAACGAATATTATTTAAAAAAACGTATGTCCATCGAGGATCCAGATGCTCCAGGTATAGGTAGATCGGTTGCTAATACTCAAAAACCCAAACAGGAAGACTATTACAAATATGTTGGAGGTCGGGGTAAAATGAAATTTAACCTTGATATGTGTGATGAAGAAGATCAATATCAAGATGACTATGAATATATGCAACAATCCGGCGGAATGGAACAACAACAACAACAATACCAGCAACAACAATATCAACAAAGTAATTATGACAATGATAACGGTAATTATTGGTAATAATTTAGTTATAGTTAAAAGTTAGCTCAAGACTAGATTATAATGATATATACATTACATATAAAAGAACGTGCATATGGTGAAACATTCCCTGGGGGTTTGTTTGATGATCTAACCGATTTAGAATTGACTGCTGACACTGACGCTGAACAGAATGGCAAGGTCATCCTTGATTTTACTTCTCGTTATTTAATTATATACAGGGGAGCGGAACTAGAACTTGATTCATATACACCTGAGCTGCAACAGTATTATACCGATGACTTGCCAGTACTCGCTCAAGACGATAGAACCTTTTTATTTGAACCGCCAAATTTTGAATCAAAGTCATTTCCCGATGGCGAATATCACACGGAATGGTTAACGGTGGAAATATTGGACAGTCAAGAAAAAACCATACGGCAAGTGTCATATGATACGGGTATCAATAACGGCAGGTGGTGGTTCCTGGAATATGATTGCAAGAGAGATATAAATTTACTTCTTGGTAGCAAGAGTATCCTTGAAGATTTGGAAATTCAATTGAGTATCACGCGATAATACAGCGAAGCGAATTTTCTTGAAAGCTCCTCCGTATTTCTCAATTGCTTCCGAAAACAGATTAGCCACGTCTTCTGGAGGATTACCAAACGCACCACAACCAAGAGCTCCCAGTACAAGGGAATCAAACTCTTCCAGTACAGCATAGCGGAAAATGAGATCAATCTTTTTCCGCATAGTTTCCATATCTTCATCATCGCGATACGTGAAGACAGGTTTACCGTTAGCATCATTGATAGGTTCATCATTTTCGTCATAAGCGCATTCTCGAACAGGTTTACGGATGCCGGGCATTGCTAGAAATGTAAAAGCTTGCCAGTCTTTGCTTGAGATTAGTACATTGTCTTCGTCTTTTACAATGTATACATTTTCTGTTACCACAAACTGGTCATCTTCTTTGAGAGGGTAAAACTTTTGATTAGAGCAATTGTCATAATTTGTACGTCTAAATAGTTCTTCTTCTTGTGCACCAGAACCACTGCGAACTCCCCCGCCAGCTTTGAAATCGCTAGCCAAATTGAGTACCATGGGTGTCAGACCTTGTTTTGCCAATTGCAATACACCAACAAGTGTATCCTGATTGACCACTTCAATTACAACTTTATGTTGTTCCAAGTTGTAGTAACTCATTCCTTGCATTTCATCAAATTCAGGAAGTTCTTCGTTTGAATATAGTTCGGATTGCTTATATGTTCCAACACCTTTGGTTACCCTGAGTGTATCTTGAAATATCTTACGCCGTTGCTGTTGGGCTCGGTTCATTAACTTTAATGTTGAATCAATTTTAAATTTAATTAGACAAATGCAGAGTAAATATTGCTCTGTTCCATAATGCTGGGAGCCTCTGCTCTGTCATATTTCAAAAAGTGTGAACCATAGATCACCATGTCGTTACAGCTGGGATAAACGCGCGACATTTCACGGATTTTGCCGGTGCTTGTATTTTCTTGCTTATAATAACGGGCATCAATCTTATATGAATACTTGTCATTTACTTTGACGTTTAGAATACTACCGTTTTGAAAAGCAATATCTAATTCTCTTTGATATTTAGGCGAATACAGCAAATAATGCTTTTTGCATTTAAGGCACCATAGTACGCTACGTTCATTGAAATATGCCTTGTATTCCTTCTGTATATCATCGTATTGTTGCTTAGATAAACGGCGAACATTACGATTTATTCCACCGCAATTAGATATTTGGCTTCCTTGTACAAAATTAACTCTAGCACCTACCGCAGATATCGATGAACTATCTTTGCCGCGCTGATATGAAGATTCTAATTTGTTCGAATCTATTGCTGACATAAAATAATAATCATCACCAACATGACTAGAGTATAACCAATATACATTACAGTTTGGTGGAGGTAAATTTTTCCAGTATGTATCAACACATATACCTTTTGTTAAAACCGGATGCACCTTCTGCGCTGACTTAGCTTGAACTGATTTAACTGGTTGTGCAGCTTGAACTGATTTAACTGGTTGTGCAGCTTGAACTGATTTAACTGGTTGTGCAGCTTGAACTGGTTCTGGTTGCTTTGTTAATACAGGATACTCTTGATTACTGATATCTTTTATTAAAGGTTCCTTAGCTACATATGTGTCCGCCTTCGTGCTTACTTTAGTTCTAGATGAAAGAATTCCTCCCATTATAATTTAATAAGAGAAATCAAATTTTTATTTCACAACGTACTGTATTCTATCCAGGTGTCAAATAAAATGACATTTTTGTGCTGTTAAAAATTAAATATAGTTAGAGCCAACAACGTTATAGTGTTATATGCCAGCCACAAAGACATCCGTTGCACCTAAGAAAGTCACACCAACACGCAAAACAACTACCACCAAAAAGACTGCCGTTAAGGCAGCAATCAAGACTGCACCAGTCAAGAAAGCCGAGCCTAAGGCCGTTAAAGCTGTTAAGGCCGAGCCAGTTGTAGAAGAACCTGTCGTCGAAGAAGGAGACAAGGTTGAAGTAAAGGCCAAGAAACGCCGTTTACGCCCTCGTCAACGTGCTTACGATGAGATTTACCCAGACCTTGAAGCCAAGCTCACCACAGCTTACAAAGCCCTTCAAGAATCTCGCAAACTTCTCAGCCAGCTCAACACAGCCCACAAGAAAGCTGTCAGCAACAGCAAAACTCATCAAAATGTTACACGTACACCAACAATCTTGTTTGATCAAGATTTAGTTGACTACTTTCTTTCTCGTCTGGATGGTGCTGAGCTCAGTGTCCATCGCCGCAACAACGGTGAAGAAGAGGAAGTGTCACTTGCTGACCTTTCAACTGAAACTCGTGTTCACCGCACTGATGTAACTCAGCTTTTTACCAAGGTCTTCAAAAAGCACGACATGCTTGACAACGATGACCGTCGTGTCATTCTTTATCAAAACGATGCTGACCTTGTCGCTCTTTTGACCTCAGGTGACTACAACGCCAAGTACCAAGAAGATATTGATGCTATCAATGACGGCTCACACCGTTTGACCATCTTCAACATTCAGCGCGTTACCAGCCAACATCTCGGCAAGGTCGAACTTCCCAAGAAGGACGCCGTGGTTGTCGAAACCGAAGCTTAAGTCTAAATGTCTAAATGTTTAAATGTTTAAATGTTTAAATGTTTAAATGCTTAAGTAATTAACTACATAATTATAAATTGAACCTTTTGTTCTATCAATAATGGCTAGAACAAAAAAAATTACAAAAACTCGGTTAACACTCGCACTACCTCCCATAAGCACCATGCGTATGGGTCTCATTAAAAATAAATTTCAACGGAAACCTGTCACGTGGAAAAAAGTCAAAAATTATATGAAAGGTATCCGAATAAAGGAGTATTTAAAACAAAAACAAGAAGACCAAAAATACATAAAGTTAATTGCTGACAATGAAGCATTGATGAAATCACAACGTGTGTCATGGCTTATTGAACTTATCAATACCAACACTAAATCTAAATCTAAATCTAGGTCTGTTCATCATCTTGGCGAAAATAAAAATCAACATCATAACTACGAACTATCAGAACTTTTTAAGATGGATGCGAAGGGGCGACCTGACATAATTACAGGTGCCACTATTTTTGATCGTATGGCGGGAATTTATCTGGAAATAGATCTTATTGTCAAATCTAAGATCGTAAATGTAAATGGTTCAAGCTCATTATATGTTCCGGTAACGGGGATTTCATTGCTACCAGAACAAGCGAATATGATAACACAAACATTATCACGTCTACAGAACAATGGGACTAATGTTTTAATGTACACATTTCAACACAAGAAACCAGTTGTTGTCAAAATGAAGCAATGCGATATGAATCAAATATTGGACGCCAAAAATTGGTTAGAAAAAGACTGCGTGATGCCGAATGTGCCTTCATTCAGTGAAATTGAGAATATTACATGGACTGACCGTTATTTCTGTAAAGCTTGCGAGAAAGTTGTTGATGAGACAGAAGCTTTAGATCAGTTAATTAATTACACCGATCTAATTACATCTTACGAAGATAATCCTACTATATGTTTGCATTACTACGGTATTGATGGAAGTAAAAAAATATGTGCAGTGGTGCAATGGGATATAATGACTGATCCTACCGTTAAAATGTTCAAAGGTAGTGACCAAAAGGGTATCGATGAATTCAATGCTGCTGCAGTATTATCAAAAACCAAAGATAACATGCAAGAACAACTGGAATGGTTATACGAAATCAGCATTTGCACAGGCAATAAACTACCCGAATATGATCCCATAGATTACGTTAAAGCTATACTCTTCGATAAATCCCTTAACGAGGAAACACTGCAACTTTACAGAAATAAGGTAACGGACTACATGCTTATTGTCGGAGATATTATCAGACAATACACTACAGGCGAGTATTATTACTAGAATTAGGGCGGTTTGTTTATAATTGCCAGATTTTTACCCGTGTCTTGCACATCTCTAACATTTTCAAATACCACCTGCTAACCCGCAGCCTATTTGATACGGAAAATTAACAATTTGATCACTGGGGATTTCTTGATCCATAACATCTAAACATTCCTGAAACCACTGTCTCCGGTCACTATAAGTATCTTTGTACGTTTTAGGATAATGTTTACTGAACCGTCCTGGCTTGGACGGACCCCATTGTGCCATTAAACATAATATGGTGGGAGAATCTGGTTTATCTGTATTCGGGTTCAAAAAAACTATTGTGCCTGGTACATCTGGTTCTTTACCTCGTGTTCTATAGGGATCACCATAGCTCCATTTGTCAGCAATCGTTTGTGACAAACCATGCGGCTTAACTGTGTTGCAGTTACATTGCTGAGCAATATACCACTTATCAGATTTGTAATTACTGTGAAGTAAGTTGCCCTTGACTATCTCTACAACAACCATATTATAATATTAATGACCTGATCATCCCCTCAATAAATTCATTATGTTGTTGTTAAGCAAAACATGTTTCGATCTAAGTAGTGAATTAGCAAAGCTCCAACAGGACGAATGTATCTATATTGCTGAATCGGTTGATTGTCAGTTAACAATTAATATTGATACATTTGTCCTAAAACCTTGTCTTATGTCTCATGTTGACATACAACAAGAATTGTGCGACAATGTGAACCGCATTGTTTCACAGAGTAAATCGTTCACATTTGCTGGTGAATCCGGACACCTTGAGTTCTACGTTATTCCATGCGGTGGAGACAATAATGATAACATTATTTTCATGTTTGAGACGACTGCTGATAAAGGTCAAGTGAAAATCAACTATTATTGGGCACTGGTGGAAGTAATAGTGTAAATTATTCTTCTGCATCATGATTAGAATTAGAATTAGAATTGGGTTTTTTCCTGTTTACATTTACTTTGACCTTGGACCGAGGCGTACCCTTGCTCCTTGGTACTGGAGCAACTTTGGCTTTGGATTTGGTTTTTTTGGATTTAGATGATTTAGATTTAGTTTTGGTCTTGGGTTTAGGTGGCATATCGTCGTCCAGTGATTCTTCCGGAACTTCTTTGAATGCAACTTTTGCGAATTCATCAAGGCGAGCCTTTTCTTCATCTGTCCAATCAGTGAGAGGTTTCTGTAACAAATCGGGTATATCATTATGTTCTTCTTGTTCTTCCGGTGATAACATATCATATGAAGCCTGAAATTGCTCAACCAAACCATTACTCTTCATCATTTCGTCTAATCCCGGTATTTTACCGACGACACCGTCTAGTTTTTGTTTTACTTTCTTAGCGTCAGCGATGAGCCGTTCTTTGTCTACCTCGCCAGATTCAATCTTCTCTTCTAACTTATCACCCACGGTCACAATAAGTTCCTGTATCTTACGGCCACCATCAGCGAATAATGATGTGATCGCGCTTACAGGATCACTGACATCATCATTACCCAGATCCAATTCATCCGCAATATCCTTGGCAATCTGGAATACGAAATTGTCTTCTCCTAACAAGGAGGCCAGTTTTTCCATACCCATACCATCACCGTTCTTGTTGGCTTCCGCTTCTTCCGTTTTCATTTCTTCTATTCTCTTTTTGACCTCATCATCAACACGGAGATTGTCCAACATATTCATTAAGTGCTGTTTCTGTTTCTCCATATTACGATCAAATACACCGATTTGTTGTAATGCGACATTTGTGCTGACGTAAAGTGCTTGTAAATGCTTGAATATTGAAATTTCAGTTGCTTCCCGTAGCTCGGAATCTTCTTGGAAATCTTCATCCTGTTCAATAACTTCCCATACTTTTCTAAAGTCTAACTTGGGCAACAACAATCTTGGTCCTAATGCGTAATCATCACTGAAGATGCCTGAATCGTTCTCGGATATGTATTTTATGTGGGGTTCCATCAGTTCATTAGTTTCCTTAATGAATTCAGATCGAGAGACGGATTTGTAATAAGTCACGGTATTTGTTATCAAACCGCTACATTCCGGTAATGTCCTTTTGAGTGTTTTCAAGAACTTAATCAGGTTGTTATGAAACATGATAACTTGTTTGCATTTGTCGTGCATTCCCATAATAGCAGAGCTAGGAGCCTGAGATTCTTCCTTTGACATTAATAAATAGCCACAGAACTTTCTAAGTAAATCAACACGCAGGATAAGAATTAAGAATGTTGCCAGTGTATATATGGTTTTAGGCTTATCACAATCGCAATCATTAACTATATTGGCTATTGGTGTATCTCTTATTGTTCTTTATATTCTCTACTTAGTACTTCGCGTTAATTGTAAATTGGATTCCTCCTTGAAAACAGCTAAAAGTACAGTTAAATGCCCCATAGCCGAACTCAAAGTGGATTTTAAAGACTATGCAGATGAATTAACCACTAAACTCATGAATTCGGTAGACAAAGTAACCAAGGACAGCGGTAAGGATGATAAGTATAAACATCAATTGCTACGGGAGATATATGGTAAATTTCGTAAGTTAAACGAAGATGTATTACCAAGTGGCGAAAGTAATGCCAATCGTAAATTTTTAGATAACATAAAAGAACAAATAGATGAGTACGAAAAACGCACTGGTGACCGTTCGCAATGCGGTGGAGGTAAAAAAGACAAAATGGCACTCAATGATATACTGGAAGCTAACGCAGCTTTGATTTATAAGCTATTCCCTGTTCTAAAGAACTAAATAAAGAAAATTAAATTGATCTAATCAGTCTTCTTAATGCCTCTTAGTGACAAGACATTGCAAAATATGCCTGATGGCAATAAGTATGTAGTATCTATGCAACATCATATTTTGGGACAACTAGTACATAGACTGTATCCACGTTTGTCTTTAGGTGGAGACTTGGTAGGGATATACGACCTTGTAACATGGCGTCCAGTGGAACGTACGGTGGACGACAGTACTATTATTGCAAGTATCGTTAGCGGCAAACATACAATTGATGGTTCAAAGGATGCTAAAAGTTACCTTAAGAGACTATACGACAATATGGAAGATTTACAAACTACCATCAGAAAGGAAACAGATAATAAATAAGTAATGCATTGACACGGGTCTAAAAACATGAAATTAATTGTATTAATGGCTTCTGTGTATAATTCAACACCTTTCATATCCTCACAGGGTAATGCAAAATATGCTTTGCATCAGAATAATTTTTATCAGTTTGACAATGAAAAATGGGACGACACTAAGTTATATACCAGTGTAATATTAACGGTTAGTTGCGAAACACCCGGACATGTTAAACTGAGATGGGCCAATGCCAGAGAAACAGAGGATGGTGAGGAAACTATTCCTGGACCCGCTGATTTAGAAGATCCTCTTGCTAGTGATGAATTTTATTATCAGCCAGAATTAGGAGCACATACTAAACAATATGATACCCGAGCCCGCTGGCTTAATGTCTGGTACGATGGTTCTTTGGTAAATGCATTGGATTCTTCCCTAACTTTAGCTACTGTTTACAAAAAAGCGCCAACCGAAATTAAGTTTGTCAATGACAGTCAAGACATAGTTAACGTAAATGAGGGTGATTACAGCGGTAATTCATTATATACTACTATTACTGATATGTCAGGCCTCATGGTAAATACCACTATGGAAGGGCAGGAAGGTGAGGCTCTTTATGTACATTTGGCTGATGCAAGCGGTATAAGTTTAGATACTACATGGCAATACCGTGACTTTGTACGTACTGATAACAGTCAATACATCTTTGATAATAGTGTCAATAACGATGATAAACTCACTATTATCCCTGAAACCAATGAATTTATGTTACCAACCGATCAACTGGGCATTAAACATGGCGACATTGTAAAGTTCATTGTATTGCGCGAAGATGCTGCTGAACTTGATCCACTAGAAGTGTTTGATGGGCCCGATATTAGTGGTCATCTCAAAGTTAGGGCTAAGGTCCATTATACACGATATGATCCATCTTTTACCACATTTCATCTGTTGGTAGATAAAGATATTGGTACTTGGTTCGATGGTGATATAGCCGATGATTATCCTAACATTGTAAATTTTGAAGATATGACTACAGGCGACCCTAATTTTGTACAAGAGGTAAGTGGTAATCATCGGTTATTGACCATATGTGGTGATGAATTAGCTATTGTTGACGATTATTATGATATCATACAGGATGTAGACGGTTTTAATCAAGATAGTATTCAACTAGAACCAGGTCATATTCCACTAGATCTACAATTATACAAAAGTATGGTACATACGACCAATCGCCCTGCTCATATTCTAGTCGATATACCATATGATCCTGATCTTACTTTGACCACAGCCTTACGTGATAACAACAATTTCAACTTATCGAGTACGCGGGGTAAAGATGGTTGGTTTTTCAATATTGATCCATGCGAACCGGTATACCCCCGTGTCTTAGTAGTAATGTACGACGGGACATATGATGGTTACTCTATTAATTTTACTGAACTTTTCGTAGGGTATGTCGTTAATATGTTCACGCATCCAGATAGTTACTATAATGAAATGGTTAACAGGGAAACAAATTATAGTGTAAGTTTCAATTCAGTTGATGTGATTGATAATTCCATGTCTGGTCCGTGTCATGCATTTTTAACGTTGCAAGACATTTGTGATAATACATTGTTTTCAGGGATAGCTGGCCCAGGACAAGCAGAGAACGCTGGTGTTTTATCCTTAGCTCCCGATGAACCTCCATTCCGCACTTCCAGATATGATGGATCCTCATACAGTGCTAATTATCTTGATAGTATTGACCCAGATCGTGTAACAACTTCCAGACAGTTCGATATATGGAAAGTGGCTGAAGACATACTGCCACTTGTAGAACAGTATAAATTTACTGATGTGGTATTTATATCGCCGACATCGAAAGATTTCAGCTCTCCATATGATGAAATCAAAGATAGGTTGGAACACAATCCTGTATGGAAAGGTTTGAACCGTTATATTATTGCACCTGGCTTGCCGGAAGATATTATTGATCTGGATACAACCGTGGTGCCTACAGGACAAAGCACTATTGATTATCTTAAACCATTTGCAGGGGAAACTGAAGATATATTACATTTCGTAGATAGCGACCGTGATCATATCATTTATTATTTGCCATTACTGAATCTCGCAGTTGACTACACCGCACAATCTCTAATTTACGAATCCAATGGTTTCACGCTTCAAGAAGCAAATGAAATGGCATTTGTTGATAAGGTTTATGGTAATTATTATTTCGAAACTATGTGGGAACGCTTGATGCACATAATCCATTTCCAAAAACATGAGGGTCATAATGCTTTAGCTATTCACCCTTCCGGTGTCAAAGGTTATTCACAAGCAGGAACTATGCCGGTCAAAGAAGCCGCTTTCGGTGAGGTGGCCCTACATTATGCACTCTCTGACTTTTCTGGTCAAATTGTAGACAGCACGAAAACAGGTTATGGATATGATACCGAGGCAACAGGTAATAATGCATTATATGTTCACCTAAATAACCGGCAAGAAACACATGTTCGTTGTGGTGAAAGCGTAGACCCCGATACT
>Ga0136555_1000456_pt1 | contig 16403 bp, 19 predicted proteins | sample AntRauTorckE5432_FD_104927 | JGI IMG/M metagenome (GOLD analysis project Ga0136555, IMG submission 104927) | Saline lake microbial communities from Rauer Islands, Antarctica - Metagenome Torckler E5 #432 | ecosystem: Environmental > Aquatic > Non-marine Saline and Alkaline > Saline | place...
AGAAGTGGCGATAATATTTTTCCCAATTCCTCCTGAAACATTAAAAATTATATTTTCTTTTATTATTATATTTTTCATTTTTCTAGTTCATTAATTATTTCATCAACAGGGTATGCCTCGGACGTATTTATTTGCTGACCAGCAATTACTCCATTAATATCAAAAATAGGAGAATATGAATCAACAACTTCCTTTAACTCAGTATTTATGTTTGCGTGGATATTTTTGTGTAAATTCCAACCTTTTGATTTTGGATGAGAAGTCATCCAGGTAACGACAGAAGGCTTATTTAAAGCAGTCGCAGCGTGTTGCATATAAGAATCAATAAATAATCTTTTTTCAGTATTTAAAATAAGTGCCAATTGAAGACGTAGGTTCAAGGTAACTGTTGTCGCCCCCACAATTCCAGGTTGGTTTGAATTTCTAATTTGTAAAACTTCGTATCCTGCACTCTTCATTTTATTTGATATTTTTTGTACGACATCAATAGGAATGTCTTTAACCCAAGAAGTAGGTAAATTTTTAAATGGAGAAAACATCTCGTTTGCTTGAATCAGAAAAATTGGTTTATCAGTTTTTGTTAATCTTTTTGCAACTTCTTCTTCACGTTGAGTTAGGTAAAATTTAGGAAGAGAATTGTTGTATTTAATACCAATCATTTCACACCAAATTTCTGCTACGTGTTTTTTCTTGTAAATAAAATCATCTGTTAAATAAGGATCACTGGCAAAAACTTTTGTGTCTTTGTTTTCTATATAATCTTCATAAAAATATTGAGTCGCCCCAAGTCTGTATACTCTGAAAACATCAGGATTGTGTAACCATATTTCAGGAAAGTTAGTAACGACAACTATTTTCTTTTCGGGAAATTCTTGTTTCAAAGAGTTAACAACAGACGTCCCAATCAGGTCCTTATCTGGAGTTCCATTTACGTGAAATACGATGTAGTCTTTCATTACAGTCATTATATAGATAAAACCACTTTTTTCCACTTTTTGATATAATTTAGTTCATGAATATAAGAAAGATACATATTGGCTCAGACCATGCCGGATTTGAATTAAAAGAAGTTTTAAGAAAATTTTTAGAAACTAAAGATTATGAGGTTGTGGATCATGGTGCATTTGAACTGGATCCAGAAGATGATTATCCAGATTTTATTTTTCCTGCGGTAAAAGAAGTTTCAAATGATCCAGATTCTTTTGGAATAATTTTAGGAGGTTCAGGTCAAGGAGAAGCGATGTGCGCAAACAGAATTCCTGGAATTCGCGCAACTGTTTTTAATGGTCAATATGCACCAGCTGATGGCCGTGAAGTTCCAGATGAAATTATTTTGTCTCGCCAACATAATGCAGCGAATGTACTTTCTTTGGGCGCTAGATTTATAAGTAAAGAAGAAGCAAAAGAAGCAGTTGAACTGTGGCTGGAAACAGAATTTTCAGGAGACGACAGACACATTAGAAGAATTTCAAAAATAGATAAATTAGGATTTTAAGTAAGAAGTAAGAAGTAAGAAGTAATAAAGAATAAGTAAAAATATAAAAATGAAAACAAAAAAACCACAAATAGTTCCAACAGTAATGCCGACAGATCAAAAAGATTTTTTAGAGAAAATTGATAAAGTTTTTCATTTTGTAGGAACAATTCAAATCGATGTTATGGACGGACGTTTTGTTCCTTCAAAAAGTTGGCCTTATAATTCTCCTGGAGATGATTTATGGGAATCGTTAGTTAATCAAGACAAAGGTCTGCCATACTGGGAAGACATTAATTACGAAGTTGATTTGATGGTTGAAAATCAAATAGAAGAAGCTAAAAATTGGATTAGTGCTGGGGTAATGAGAGTGATTTGTCATATTGAGGCCTTGAAAGAATCAGACAAAGAAGATTTTATAAATCTGAAAAAAGAATTTGGTGTAGAGCTTTCTCTCGCGCTAGTTCCTGAAACACCGCTTTCAGAATTGGATCCTTATTTAGAACATTTAGACTCTGTTCAGTTTATGGGAATAAATAAAATTGGGTATCAAGGTCAGGCTTTTGAACCAAAGGTTCTAGATAAAATAAAAGAGTTTCATGAAAAAAATCCCGAGATCACAATTTCAATTGATGGAGGAGTCAGTTACGAAACTGCTGCAGATTTGTTTGATGCGGGTGCAACTAGACTAGCATCAGGGTCGACTATATTCAATGCAGTTAATCCAAAAGAAGTTATTGATGAATTGAAAGCGATGGCTAATTAATTTGATATAATAAGTCTCAAATGGGAAATATTTCAGATAAAAAAGTAAAAGAGCTAGAGATTCATGCAAACAACATTCGCCAGTCAATTATCGAATCTTTGACTGAGGCAGGTTCTGGGCATACTGCAGGTTCTCTTGGAATGGCTGATATTTTTACTTATTTATATTTTTATGGAATGAATCACGATCCAAAAAATCCTGAAATGACAGATCGCGATATGTTCCTACTATCTAACGGGCATATTTGCCCAGGACTTTATGCGACAATGGCGCATGCTGGATATTTTGAAGTAGAAGAATTACAAACACTTCGTAAATTGGGAAGTCGCCTGCAAGGACATCCGCATCGAGAATATTTACCAGGAATTGAAACTTCGTCTGGGCCATTGGGATCAGGAATTTCTCAGGGAGTTGGAATGACTTTGGGGATGAGAATTGATGCAAAAGGAAAAACTTCAGATAGATTTGTTTATTGTTGTGTTGGAGATGGGGAATTAAATGAAGGACAAAATTGGGAGGCGATTATGCACGCAGCCAAAGAAAAAGTACATAACCTGATTGTAATTGTTGATAGAAATAATATTCAAATCGATGGATATACAGAAGACGTTATGCCTTTAAATAATTTGATGGATAAATTCGAAAGTTTTAATTTTCATGTTCAGGAAATCGACGGGCATAATTTTGAAATGATTGATAACGCGATTGGACAAGCAAAAGCAGTTTTCGATCAACCTTCTGTAATCATCGCAAACACAATTCCTGGACAAGGAGTTGACGATTTTGAAAGAAAACCAGAATGGCACGGAAAAGCACCAACATCAGAAGAAGCAAAAGAAGCTTTGAAAGAATTAAGAACACTTGGTGGAAAAATTGAGTGTGAACAGATAAACTAAAAAGCAACGAGACACTTAGCAACAAGGAAGAAGTAAGAAGTAAAAAAGAAAAAGTAAAAAAATGATAAACCCAGATGCAAAATTAAATCCAGATATTTTCGAAGATGACGTAACAGTTTCTCCAACTAGAAACGGTTTTGGAAATGGTCTGGTAGAAGCAGGAGAAGCAGATGAAAATGTTGTTGCACTGACTGCAGATTTATCTGAATCAGTTCGCACACATAAATTCGCAGAAAAATTTCCAGAGAGATTTTTTGAATGCGGAATCGCGGAACAATCTATGGTTTCTGTTGCATCAGGACTTGCGGCAACTGGAAAAATTCCATTCGCAGCCAGTTACGCAATTTTCTCTCCTGGACGTAATTGGGAACAAATTCGCACAACTATTTGTTATAACGATCAACCTGTAAAAATAATTGGATCACACTCGGGACTCTTAACTGGACCTGACGGAGGAACTCATCAAGCATTAGAGGATTTGGCATTGATGCGGGTTTTGCCTCGTATGGTTGTAATTTCACCCTGTGACGAAGAAGAATCTAGAAAAGCAACACTTGCCTGTGCCAAAACTGCAGATCCAACATACATCCGTTTGTCTCGTGAAAAAACTCCAAATATAACAACTGCAGAAACTCCTTTTGAAATTGGAAAAGGAGTGACCTTATTTAAATCAGAAGAAAATAATCCAGATGTAGGAATTATTGTCACTGGAATTTTGACCCACACAGCATTAAAAGTAGCCAAAGAATTAGAGGAAAACGGAACAGGTGTAGAAGTTTTAAACATACACACTATTAAACCTTTGGATGAAAAGGCTATAATAGAGTTAGCACAAAAATCAGGCGCAATTGTTACTGTCGAAGAGCATCAAATTATTGGTGGACTGGGTAGTGCAGTTTCAGAAGTTTTGGCAAAAAATATTCCAACACCACAGGAATTCGTTGGTGTGAATGATCAATATGGTCAGTCAGGAAAAGGAGGAGAATTGTTAGAACAATACGGATTGGATGAGAACGGAATCGAGGCAGCAGTCGAAAGAGTATTATCAAGAAAATAAATTATTAAACATTATTATGACTTTTAGAAAAATTTTTATACTAGTAGCATTATTAATTGTCCCAACATTTGTTTTGGCACAGACAAATATTGATTCAAACACCTCAGTTAAATTAGAAGCAACTTCAGCTGTTGTGGATGCAGAAGTGACTTCAGAGACAAGAACAGAGGCAGAAGTAAAATCAGAAGAATCAGAAAAAAATACAGAAGTTAAAGTAGAAGCAAGAACAACAACAAGCGTTGTGGTTGCAAAAAAAACTGACGAAGAGAAAAAAGATAACCTTCGTGATGTTGCAAATACAATTAAGGAAATTAATGATGAAGCAAAAAAAGTAGAAAATTCAGTTCGTTTAGAAATCAAGAATGGAATCGATAAGTCTATTTTAGATATTCGTACTCAAGCAGACATAGAAGCTTATGAACTGCAGAGAGCTGTTGATACGACTCGTAATGAAATTTATGAAGAAGTAGAAAGGACATTTAAAAATTCTTCTAATGTGGGCGCAAGTATTACAGAAGAATTGGACGTGAAAATCCAAGCAGCAGCAAAAGACATTGAAGCAAGTCTTGAGTTGGAATCTGGGATAAAAGTAGATCTTTCAGAAAATGTTAGAAGTATCAAAAATACTCTTTTACAGTATCGTGAAAAAATCGAAGAAAAAAGAGAATTGATTGAAAATCGCCAAATTGATTTAATTGATAAAGATACAGATAACGACGGACTTTCTGATTATGATGAGGTTTATATTTATGGAACAGATCCAGAAAAAGCAGTTACAGCAGGAACAAGCGGTAGAACTGATTCAGAAAAGATTCGCGCCGGAATTGACCCTACATCAGAAACAGAAGCGTCTATAGATTATGAAGATCCTCGTGAAGATGAAGATTCTGTAATTTCAGATCTGTATGTCGTAAGTCGTGTAGAAGTAGTTGCTAATGAAAAACAAGAAAAAGTTTTGAAATTAGAAGGAACAGGATTACCAAACAGCTTCGCTACAATTTATGTTTTCAGTACACCTGTGATTGTTACTGTTAAAACTGATTCTCGTGGAGAATGGTCTTATACAATGGATAAAGAATTAGAAGACGGGGAGCATAATGTATATGTTGCCACAGTTAATAATTCTGGTCGCCTGATCGCTCGTTCAGAAAATATTCCATTCACAAAAACAGCAGAAGCTGCTGCTCTTGGAACATTCGGAATTGGAGAACCAAACTCAACACAAGATAACTTTATTCAAGAAAACTTTATTCTAGTTATTCTTGCGATCTTGTTGGCCGCGCTTGTTGTTACTTTGATGTTAACAGGGATAGGAAAGGAAGAGGAAATTGTTGTTGAGAGTGATTCAGACAATAATGTTCCGCCACAACCGACAGTGTAAAAAAGTTACAAAGTAATAAAGTAATAAAGCTATGAGATAGATTTTTCATAGCTTTATTACTTTGTAACTAGACTTCTGTCCTCTGTTATAATATTTCTAATGCTCGACAAGATCTTCCCTACCTTAAATAGGGGAATTGAAAAATTAAAATCTAATCCACAATTATGGTACACAATTTTTGTGGCCGTCCTTATTTTGGTTGCCTTTATTTTTGTTGCAAATCGTTTCGTCACAATTGCTCAAGATGCTCAAGATCGTCTCGTAAACGTGCGGTTAGGGGCCTTACAGGACTCATTTGTAGAGTTTGCGCCTGATTATATGGATTCAGACAGTGGGGTAGAGGTATTACAATCTAGAATTAAAAAAATTTCATTTGGGAATAATACCATCAGCAAATTCAAAGTTGTAAAATTTGATAATTCAGAGCCTGTAATTTTGGCTTCTTTATTAAATAGTGAAGTTGGAAAGGTTGATGATGAAAACTCTTTTATGTATGGAATTGCTTCTACAGACGTTTCAAATTCCTTTACACTAGAAGACATCGTTGATGGATCCAGAGTTTATAAAACAACCAGAATAATTACAGATTCTTTTGGCGATTCGATTGGTGCAGTTTTGACCGAACAATCTTTGTCAGAGGCTGATATTAAGATCAGTTCAAATATTCAAAATAGTGTTCTTATTTTTATAATTATTGTTGTATTGATTATGTTTTTGTTTTTCCGTCACGCCAGAATTATTGATTACACTGCTTTGTATAAAAAATTAAAAGAAGTGGATCAATTAAAAGACGATTTCGTTTCTATGGCGTCTCATGAATTGAGAACTCCTTTGACTGTGATTCGTGGTTATGCAGAAAATTTGCGTGAATCAGGGCCAGTTAATGAAAACCAAGAAATTTCATTAAAGAGAATTGATATTGCCACAAAACAACTGGATGATTTGGTAAATGATATGCTGGACGTTTCAAGAATTGAACAAGGAAGAATGAAAGTCGAATTACAAGAAATTAATCCAATCGCAAACATTAGCGAAATTGTTGAAGGTTTCGTTTCTTTGGCAGAAGCAAAGGGAATAAAAATGAAATTCACTCACGAATTGCAGACTGATATAAAAATAAATATTGATCCGGCCAGATTTAAACAAGTTCTGACTAATATTATCGGAAACTCTGTTAAATATACAAAAGAAGGAGAAATTAAAATTAATCTTAAAAAAATAGGAGAAGATTTAGTTATCAGGGTCAGTGACACAGGTTTTGGAATGTCTGCAGAAGCACAAAAGAATTTATTCACAAAATTCTATAGAATCCAAACAGACGAGACTAGGGAAGTTCGTGGAACGGGACTTGGTCTGTGGATTACAAAACAAATTGTTGAAATTATGAAAGGGACGATTACAGTTGAATCTATTGAAGGTGTAGGGAGTCACTTTATTATTAGTTTTCCAAAAGTTAAATAAAAAATATGAAAGAAATTAAAACAGGATTATATAAACACACAAAAAGTGGTAAGGAGTGTAGGGTTTTGGGGATAGGGAATCATTCAGAGACGCTAGAAAAATTTGTTGTATACCAAGAACAGCTTGATAGTAAAGAATTTGGTCCAAAACCTATTTGGATTCGCCCGGTAGATATGTTTAGTGAGAAAGTGGAGATTGATGGGGAAATGAAGGACAGGTTTGAGTTTGTGGGGGAATAAACATAGGAGGTATTCATTGAAAAATGAATCAGAAAATAATTGGAAAGATACTTTAAAAAGAATCTTTGAAATCCACGGACCATTTAAATATAAATTTGCAGTCGTAGTATTGCTTATTTTAATTTCAAATTCATTTTTTGTAGCGATACCATTTTTAATTGGTAAAATCGTTACAAATCTTAATGAAGGTTCTTCGGGCGTTCAACTTATAACACTAACTGGCTGTATTGCAGCTTGTTACATATCAAATGTTTTAATTGAAAGATTTAGATGGCATTGGGAGGTTAAGCATTTAGACTTAACTGTTCCTGACTATATTTCTAAAAAAACAATTAGTCATTTACAGACATTAAGTGTAGGACAACACAGAAATACACACTCTTTGATAACAATGAGTAAAGTTTCTGGAGGAGAAAGTGCTTTAAAAAACTTTTTTGCAATGTTGTTTTACAACATACTACCCATGATTGTAAATATAGTGTCTGCAGTAATTGCAACATTTATTTTTTATCCAAGTGTAGGTGTAGTAATTCTTGTCTTTGGATTAGTTGTAGCAATACATGGAGTAAAGCTTGCAAAAGTTTTCTCAAAACCCATAGATAAATTATCTGAATTCAGAAAAAAAGTTGTTTCAAAATCTGGAGGCGAAGTAATTCGCCATATGGATTCTTTGAAAATAGCTAATGAAGACGATAGACACAAGAATCGTCACATGAGACATCGGAAACATAGAAAAACAATGTTTCAAAGTGTATTCAGTACTATGGGAAAGCAATTTGCCGTAGGTCAAATATTGTCTGTTTTAGGTAGAGTGTTTGCGATAGGCCTTACTGTTTATATGTCCTATATTGGACGATATGAGGTTGGCTCAATTGTAGCTATTTTGTCTTGGTCAAACCAATCTCTTGGTATGCTTCAAAATACTAGCAGAATGACTAGGATGCTAACCGAACATTGGATAGACATAGTTCAGTATTTCAGAATTATGGACACAGAAACAGATATGGAAATAGTAGATAATCCAATAGTAATTGATTCTATCGAAGGAAAAGTTACCTTCGATAGTGTCTGTTTTTCTTATCCTGGTTCAGATGAAGAAACTTTAACGGGAGCTTCGTTTGAAATTAGTCCTGGTCAAAAAGTTGGTGTAGTTGGGCATTCTGGCGCAGGGAAATCCACTTTGGTTTCGATACTACAGATGGCTTATAAACCTTCTTTAGGATCTGTCAGAATCGACGGAATAGATCTGCGCAATGTGGATCATAAATCTTATCTGTCTTGTATAGGTGTGATAGAACAAAGTTCTTTGATTTTGGCACAGTCTATCAGAGACAATCTGCTTTTTGGATTGTCTGAAGATAGGAGAAAAAATGTGACCGATAAAGACCTGGAACAAGTTCTGTTAAAACTGAAATTAGACGATTTGATTCCTCGGTTAAATAAAAATGCCGGAGAGATTGGATCCAAATTGTCTGGTGGACAGAAACAAAGAATTGCAATCGCGAGGATTCTGTTAAAGAGGCCAGACATGCTGATTGTCGATGAAGCCACAAGTGCTGTTGATGCAGAAACCGAAAGGATTGTATACAAGGCATTAGATGAAGTATCTCCAGGGGCAACCAGAATATTTATCGCCCACAGAATTTCCACTGTTCAGGATGCCGATTTGATATTGGTAATGGATAAAGGAATGATTGCGGACAAGGGAACTCACCAAGAACTTTTTGATAGATGTGATATCTATCAAAACCTGGTTCGGAACCTTATGTTAAGTATTTAGCCTCCTAAAACCCCACAGATTTGTATCTGTGGGGTTTTTTATTTGGCACTTGACAGTTTAGTGTGAGTGGTGTTATGATACTGACAGTAAAAGTTTGGTAATTTCAATAGGTTAAATTTAACAAAAGGAGATACAACCAATGAAAACGATCTTTACATACTTATTCTTGACGTTTGTCCTTGTGGCAAATGTTGAGGCAGCAACAATAGTAACATCTGTTACTGGTTCTGAATTTGAAACTGTTTTTGATTATACAATTAGTCGTTCAAAAGCATCTGGCAATGCCGTTTGGTATGCACAAATTCAGGCTGGTGGCGGAGCTAGTCATGAATTGGAATTAGGTAATAATTCTGGTTCAACTGACACAAGCGAAGCAGTTTGGAATAATAACGTAGACAATTTGTTTACTTTAACCAAGGATGGTTCAGGAAACATCGACCTTGTCTTTAATGGTGCTGGAACTGGTGATGGTTTGCCAGTTACTCTACCATTTAATGAGATCTGGTTTGAAATCCGTTTGGCAACAAATGATCCTTATGATGTTTTGTCTACAAACACTACCTCAACAGATGGTCCTACGTTGTTACCTAATCTGAGTATTACAGGTGCTACTAACGGTAATCCAGTTCGTACAGGGTATAAATTTCATTTTGATGATCAGTTATCTGGCATTGATACACTTACAAATAGTGGGAATCTTAATCCTAATATGCTTACTGGCGTTGCGACAGGTGAAAGGTTCACTGTGACTTGGGTTGGTGTTAATAACACTGACTTGGTTCCAGAGCCTAGCACTTGTATGCTGTTGATCCTGTCTGCGATAGGGTCTGTAATATTTCGCAGAACTTCCTACAATAAAATGTAGGAAGTTTTTTTATTTTTTTAATTCGCATATACTATTTTCGCCTAAGTTAGCGGCCCATGAACCTTGATTACAATTTTGATTTGTTCCTAGTAAATACCAAGACATTGTATAACTGGTACAAATCCCGTTTGATAAAAATAAACATCTATAAGAAGTTCCTTTATAGTCTCTTGTTGGATAAGGAACAGGCGGGGTGTAAGGAACAGGCGTGGTGTCATTAGGAGGTCCTGTAATTGTTGTATCGAATTTTGAACTAATACTTGAATTGTAGGTGACGTTGTCTATGCATCTTTCACTGGCGGAATAAGGACCTATACAATAGTCGATATTAATGGTTCCTTCATGCGGATACCCCTCATCTGGATTATCATCTCGATATAATTCCAACGCGTTTACATATTGAATAACCATTTGATTCTTTTTTGTATTTTGTGCTTTTGTACGGGAATCACTTAATGATGCTAAAACTATTGATGATAACAAACCAATAATTGCCACAACAACTAATAATTCAATCAAGGTAAAACCACTCTTTGTTATTTCATAACTTTGTAACTTTTTAATTATTACTTTTTCTTTTTTACTTGCTTTCATATTATTCTAATGGGCTTCTTCCTAAATTCTCCAGTCTAATAAATTCTTCGGCTGTATACCTTGTACCATCAGGCAAAACCACGTCTGTATTTTCAGGTGTAAACCCTCCAACCAACCACCACGCCGCTCCCAAACAAACAATAATAACCAAAACCAAAACATACAACGCCTGTTTCTCGTTCTTTACAATACCTGTACTTAATAAAAATTTAATAGAACCAGGAGTATCATAATCACCCAGCAATTTCCTGGATCTGATATGAAAATCGTTTTCTTCTTCAAAAATTACACTCATGCTTTAATTCTAACTCTTATTTATAATTTGGGAAGAATAGTTATAAAAAACCTCATAGATTTTTGTCTATGAGGTTGGATTGGCTAATGTTTTAGCAATAGTTTCAGATATGGGCATTCCAGTCATACCTTCGATCCATTGGTATTGTCCGCTAGGATTTATTTCTAAGAAATAATATTCTCCATCAGGGGTTAATATCATATCTATCGCACCATACTTTAAGCTCCATAAATTCATTAACTTCAAAAGTTTTGATTGAATTTCTTTTGGAAGAATGAATTCAGAATGTTCAACATTTTGTAGATCATACCTCCTCCAGTCGTGCATGGTTCTTTTGCTAGATTGAGAATCAATAGAGCAACAGAATATATTTTTCCCTACAACTGTTATTCTAAGCTCTAATTTTTTAGGTATGTATTTTTGAGCCATTACAGGAGCAAGTTTTATAGATTCAGAATTTTCTATTACTGTTTTTAGATCAACACATTGGGTATAAATACCTTCAGTATCATTTTTCTTGTCTGTAAACAATCTTGATTTAACACTTTTAATAGCAAGTTTTCCTCCTACAGATAAAACAAATTCTTCTAAAACTTTAGGATTGTTTGTAATTATTGTTTCAGGAACTTTTAGACCTACTTTTTGAGCAATTTTAATTTGGTGTAATTTGTTATGCTCAAGTAGTTCTCTAGCCATTAATGGTGGATTCATCCAATATGTTTCAAATGTAGTGGCAAAAGACCATAAGGTTGCCATAAATTCATCTGCTACAAATCTGGATATTTGATGATCTGTATCTAATACGTCATATAAATCTTTCGGCCTTCTCCACCAAATACTTTTGATGTGTTTTAAATCTATTTCTTCTTCTAGTTTTAAAGAACCCTCGACTTTACCTTTTTTAGAGACTTTAATATCTATTTGGTATTTGTCTAGAAATTCAGTATCTACTATTACATATTTTTCACCCAGTTCTTCTAGATGTTTTTGTACAATAGGAACATTTACTTCTTTTGAGTTGGTGAAAATAACTATTATTTTCTTTTTCATTTTATTACCTCCAATTTTTAATATATACTTATAAAAAACTATGTCAAACTTAAAAAATATTCTAAAAAAAATAACAGACTTAAATTTAAAGGATAAGCGATCTGAAGCTCTTTTGTTAGTTAATAGGTCTTTAAAAAAACATCCTTATTCAAAAAAATTAAAATTAAAGAAAGCGTTTCTTCTTTATCATATTGCTATTGAACCCAAGAAATATAACTTGAATAATGATCAAGAAAATAAAATGATTAATGAATCAATTGATATTTATAAGAAATCTATAAATAATAAAAACAAAAAAGATAACTTAAGTAGTAGGATGTACCTTGCTCAAATATATGCAATTCTTGGAAATAAAGATGCTGTTAAGATAGGATTAGTAAACTACAAAGAAAATTCAAACACGCTTACTGCAAATAGGTTAATGGATATTTATTATAGATTAGGTGATTTAGAAAATGCTAAAAAATACTTAGAAATCTTTATTGGGAAGGCAAGAGAAGAAAAAGTTTCAGATATTATGTTAAATGTAGAAGCTTCTCTAAGATACAAACAATTTGGAATGTTAAAAGAAAGTAAAAAATATTCTAAAAAAATTTCTGAAAGTAAAGTAGAAAATGAACAAGATAAAAATATTTTAAAATTTTATAAAAATGCTTAAAAAATAAAAACACCTTAATAAAATTATGGTGTTTTGGGATTTTTAGTCGCTCTCGTAATCGCCACTATTAGTTGATTGAGTTAATCCCATATATGTAGGAGTATCAGACATTCTTGTACTATCTCTGATAACTCCTTCTATTTTTTCTTTCTTGGTTAACAAGAAGGGGTTTTGTTCCACTCTTCTTTTTGGTGATTCTTCTAATACTGTGTTCATTTCTTACTCCTTGTTTATTTTATTGTTTACTGGACTTCTGATATTAATTTTGTATGAAAATAAAATTTTGTCAAATTTAAATAATTTATAAATTTTTTAATATCCCACTAACCTCCCTTGTATAATCTTTATTCGAAAGTTCATGTAATGAATCTTTTACTAAAATAAACTTGCTTTTGCCTTTCCAATTCTTTGCAATTTTTTTATTTGTCTTAATTGCTAAAGGCCATTCTTTTTCTCCAGTTAAAAAGAATGCTTCTGATCCGTTTCCTTTTGGAAAGGAGAATTTTTTGAAACTATTTACTAATTTTTTACCAAAATAATCTTTTGTTTCTTTAGGTATTTCAGAAATTGTTTCTTTGAAAAAAGGAGAAATTGTACAAAAGATATACTTATTAAATTTTACTTTTTTAGATATTGTTGCTGCAATATGTGCCCCAAAAGAAAAACCTAATAGAATATCCCCCTCTGCATTTTTTGGAATTTGTTTTTCGGCTTCTTTAACATAATCAGTCATGTCTTTATCCGTATCCCAGTTTATTTTTATTGAAACAACTTCAAATTTTTCTTTTTTTGCAAATTTAATAACTTCTAGATAATTTTTCATTCTAGTTGATTCTCCAAGTCCTGGAATAATATATAGCTTTTTATTTTCTTTTTTCATAAAAGTATTTACAACCCCTTAATATCATCATGCAAATCCTTTGCTATATCTACTGAAAATTTCATAAACTTTCCTGCGTGTTCAAAAAATATAGCGATTCCTAGCGCGATCATTACGAGTGGCCACAATATGTAATATATGATTGTTCCGATTCCCATGTTTTTAGGTGATTGATTTTATCAATAAAACAAATTTTAGCAAATAATCAGGTGGGGATATATCAAGTTATTCTCATATTTCATTTTGGGGCTATTTCAGTTATAATCTTAACCAATATGATGACACAACAAAGAGTATATTTAAAAGATCTAAAAGACCATGTCGAAAAAGAAGTTGTTATTAAAGGGTGGATTGACGTCAGAAGAGATCAGGGAAAGCTTATATTTTTAGATTTTAGAGATGTAACAGGAAAAGCGCAGGGTGTAATTTTGCCAAATGCCACAGAGGCGGGAGAAGTTGGCAGCACAGTCAGACCAGAATGGGTTGTAGAAGTAAGGGGAAAAGTTAATCCAAGACCAGAAAGAAATATTCAAGCAGATAAACAAAACGGTGACATTGAAATAGAGATATTAGAGATAAAAGTTTTGAATGAAGCAACCACTGCTCCTTTTGATATTTCAACCGATGGAAAGGAAATTAATGAAGAGGTTCGTCTAGAAAACAGACACATCGACCTTAGAAGAGAAAGAATGCAAGAAAATTTTAAAAAGAGACACCTCGCTTCTCAATTCGTTAGAGAATTTTTTAGCAAAGAAAAATTCCTAGAAATTGAGACTCCGCACTTAACAAAATCAACTCCAGAAGGTTCTAGAGATTATGTTGTTCCTTCCAGAATTTATCCTGGGAATTTTTATGCACTTCCACAATCTCCTCAACAATATAAACAAATTTTGATGTCGGCTGGATTCGAAAAATATTTTCAAGTGGCTAGGTGTTTTAGAGATGAAGATACAAGAGGAGACAGACAACCTGAATTTACTCAAATTGATATGGAAATGAGTTTTGTAGATCAAGAAGAGGTTATGAATATCAACGAAGAAATGATTATTGAATTAGTTAAAAAAGTTTACCCAAATAAAACAATCCAAGAAATTCCTTTCCCTAGAATTCCATACAAAGAAGCTATGGAAAAATACGGAACAGATCGTCCTGATATCAGGAAAGATAAAGAAGACGAAAATGTTTTGGCATTTTGTTGGGTTGTTGATTTTCCTTTCTTTGAAAAAACAGACGAAGGTGGATGGACTTTCTCACATAATCCTTTTTCTGCACCAAAACCAGAACATGTAGATGATTTAATGAATAAGGAAAATATAGAAAATATTGTAGCCGCACAATACGATATGGTGCTGAACGGTTTTGAAATTGGAGGAGGAGGAATCAGGAACCATAAACCAGAAGCTCTTCGAAAAACTTTTGAAATTATGGGTTATTCAGACGAAAGAATAGATGCTAATTTTTCTCATATGTTAAATGCTCTTGGGTCAGGAACTCCACCACACGGAGGATTGGCATTTGGTTTTGATAGATTGATCATGGTTTTGCAAAACGAACCAAACATTAGAGAAGTTATTGCGTTTGCAAAAACAGGAGAAGGAAGAGATTTGATGATGGAATCTCCCTCAGAAATATCAAAGAAACAGCAAGACGAATTAGGGATTAAACTTAAGGATCAAAAATAAAATAAGAAAAAACCTCTCATGAAATTGAGAGGTTTTTTATTTGCGCCAGACTTTAATTAAATTCTTTCAGGTTTATAATCTGCAGGAGCTTTTTCTAGGTAAGCTTCAATTTCTGCCAACGTTAAATGTCCAGCCTGTGCACCGATATGTTGAACGACATTCATGGAATTAACTGGCCCCATCATTAAGGCTTCCTCTATACTTTTCCCCATAGCGAGTGCTGCAGTAAAAGTGGCACTGAATGAATCTCCAGCACCTGTTCTGTCTACCGGTGGGGCAATGTCTGGATACATGTGACCTTTCAAAAATTCTTTTCCATCATAAACGTATGCTCCGCGAGGACCGTCTGTGATAACAGTAATTTTTGGACCAAGTTTATGAATACCTTTTAATAATTCCTTTATTTCATCAGTTTTGTTTTCCTTGTCCGACGAAGTTTTAATGGAGTCGGATAGAATTTTTTGAGCTTCTTCTTTGTTACAGAAAAATAATTCTGTTACTGCGTACAGATCAGCCAATTCTTTGGCTCCCAATTTAATTTGAAAAGTTCCAGGTTGAAATGCTAATTTAGTTTCAGGATGAGATTTCAGGTATTTTGCAATTTCGTGATGATGAGGAAGAGAGTTGTGTGCAAGGGAACTGAGGTACATCCATTTTGGTGCAGCAACAGAAGGGAATTTATAATCGTATTCGTTGTGGTGTACTAAAATAGTTCTTTCTTCTTTGAAGCGCAAAATGTAATTGTGGTTTGAAGGCATTCCTTTGTGTTCAGTAACATATTCTGTTTCAATCCCTTTTTCTTTGTATGCTGACATAATTTGGCGACCATTATCGTCGTCTCCAATGTTAGTAACGATTCCAGTATTCAGACCCAGCTTCATTGCCGCGTTAACTGCATTCGAAGAGTTTCCTGTGGCACGAACCACAACTTCTTTTTTGTATGGCAGTTTACTACCAAATTTCATACACAATTCCTCTGTTTTTTCTGGATTATCAGTTTCAATCCAAGCATCCATTAATTCAATAAAAGTGTCGATTACAACATCTCCTACACCTAAAAAGTCTATTTTTTCATTGTTCATGGGTAAATTATAGCAAGAGTAGTGAATAGTGGATAGATAATAGAGAATAGTGGATAGGGAATGATAGATGGATAAAAGTTTATTTAGAAATTAGATATATGTTTTATAGTAATCAGTATGAGAGTGGTAGATTACAAACAACTAATTGCTTGGCAAAAATCATTTAATTTAAGTCTATTGATTTATAAAATTTCTTTTAACTTTCCGTCAGAAGAAAAATTTGGGTTAACTTCTCAAATTAGA
>Ga0136555_1000461_pt1 | contig 16267 bp, 18 predicted proteins | sample AntRauTorckE5432_FD_104927 | JGI IMG/M metagenome (GOLD analysis project Ga0136555, IMG submission 104927) | Saline lake microbial communities from Rauer Islands, Antarctica - Metagenome Torckler E5 #432 | ecosystem: Environmental > Aquatic > Non-marine Saline and Alkaline > Saline | place...
CATAGCTGTCTGAAACGTCGCGTTACAAAGCAGTACTGTAATTCAATTAATCCATTGCGTACACTGGTGTTTCACCCAAACGAAAGGCCACAGGGTGCTCTTTCGCTAATTGTAGAGCCTCTTGAGCTTGGGGCTCGGTACGATGGTACACTCGGCCCTGGTAGTGGACGTAGTCCTGCCACTCGAGCACGCCGTCTTCACCTGCCTCCTTGATGTACTGGGGGTTAAACACCACGTAGTCAACGTTGTGCGTAAGCTCGATCTCGGGAACGTGGAAAACGCACTCTTGACAGTCGAAGCCCAGAACCATGAGGTGCATCTCGTGTGACGCCCATTCTTGGTCGAACGTCAACTCCACCTCGTCGTCCCCTGTAACAAGACCCTCTCGAACGTCCGGCTCCAAATCCACATCACGATTGTACCCAATGATCGGAGGGTTCGCAAAGAAACGGTAGTGGAAGCGGCCGGGCCTGGCCCATCCATCGTTGTTACCATGCCAACATCCGTCATCATGGTCCCACGCCATGAGCTTAAACGTGACACGTTGCTTGACAACTCGCGAAAAGGCTTCAAACGTAGTCATCCAGCCATCATACTGGGCATTCATCACAGGATCCAGATCAACCTCCAGCTTAATAGCTGGCATGGGCTGCAGCGCCTTGTTCAACAAGTGGACCACACACACCGGGTACATCTGCTTCACCTGACGCTGCAAGAGCTACCAAAAACCCAGAAGTGTAAGTCAGTAAATATATCAGCACCACATTATCTTCCAGTGCGTACAAGTACCTGGCCCACGTCGTTAGTCCGCGCAAACCGCCGCAGAGCCTCCTTTACCGGACTCTGCTCCGAAATGGGATTAGCTGCTGAAGCCACGATGTCATAGGTAGGGTGACGTACACCTGGGGAGAAAGGCTGGGGACTAAACGTGCAGCGTCCCATGTAAACCCGTGCGTACAGTTTATCTGAGAGCTGCAAACACAGTGGAGCATCGTGTAGTCCCGAAAAGCCGTAGCGGTGAATGTGGAACGAGTAGGCGAGCCGGTAAACACCCCGCAGGTCGGAAGACTCGTGCACACCAGAGCCTTCCACTCCAAAATAGAGACTACCGGGACTCAACGCATGCGGCAGCCAGAGCCCAGCATGATCATCCAGGTAAAGCTTATGACGATTGATCCTTACGTAGTACCGCACACGACACCCGGTAGAGGTAAGCGCCGGTTCCAAATGGAACTCGACCCCAGAGAGCACATCCGCGTCAATGATTAAGGACCAACCCCCGTAATTGGAGACATCCACTTCGGCGGAAAAGGTAAAGTCTCGAGCCTCTCCATGCGCCTGCCATGGGGTCGGCGCCTTATCAGAGGCTTCAGAAGTCGTCCACGTCTTGGTGTCGGCGGAAGACACGCTGGCGCAGCTCGAGGAGGGGTATGCTGCTGGGGTCACTGCCGCTGTCGCTATCCGTGTCTGCACGTGGTCCTGGATGAAGCTGAAACGCTCCAACGGTAGCAAACCCTGTCGGTGAAGGTGGAGCACGGTGGGAGCTGGGGCTGGTGTCCTGCGCGGCGGCGACACCGACCGCGTCTGTCTGGGGCTTGGGCTGCGCGGTGAGGTCGGTGGGCTCAACTCTGGGATTTTCAAGCCAGGCATGGCTGGGTCCTCGGGATGCTTCAACTCCACCGGACTCTGGTCCGGCACTTCGTTGTTGGCCAAATCCATCGCCGTGGCTTGGATCAGGCCCGGATTGCGCCGCCCCCAGAGGGTAGTCTTGTGTACCCAGTCCAGCAGCTCCTTCAGCGTGGTCGCGTCGGATGTGCCAATGCGTACGGTAGGCCTCGTAAGCCTTGTCGACGGAGAGAATACCCAGGTGACTGTACGGGTCTTGGAGCTCGATGAGGGGCCAAGGTCGTCCTGCGCCCTCCCCTTGGCCTTGAGGTTCCGGTTCGCCTGCGCTTGTTGCTGCAGCACCTCGAGGGTCAGTTCCAGCGGGCGGATACTTGCGATCCTCTCCTTCCCCGCTGCGTGGGTGCAGATCTTCCGCTCCAACCCGTCGGATGATGACGGTTTTGGTTGCCAAAGGGGCAGCTCGGAGATCAAAGTAGTTGGCGGCGTCTTCTTCGTGGAGGAAGAAGTGGATTCCGTGACAGCAGTGGGCGCCGCAGCCCTGGGTGCCACAGGCTCGGTCGGCTCGGGCCACCTGTCCCACTTGGTAGGTAAAGTTGTTATCGTACACGCTGAAAAGCTTCGCTTGACCCGCCATATAAGCGCGCTGAGCCTGTCGAGCACCAGACAGAGGACCCAGAAACTGAACTCCAGACACCAGGGATTCATCGATGGCGAGCTTGGCTCCACGCTGAAGCTCAGAGATGGAAGACAGACGGCGTCGCGATTCAGAAAAGACCAGCGCAGTGTCCGGCGTCACCAGAATCTGTAGCCAGAGGATGCCGACCACAGGCGTGCCCGCTATAATACCAGGGCGCAGATCCAGGCCTGGAGCGGTGACACAAACTTGCTTGTAGGCCAGGATGGTCTGGTACGGATGCAATGAGCCCACAGGGATCGGACTGTGCACGGTGACCTCTTGCTTCGGGTCAGGCTTACCGATCTGAGGTACGCGCCGTATTACACGTTGCTTTTGCTGGATTACCTGCTGTTTCCGCTGTTCTCGCTGAGTGGATGCTTTGCGACGTTGCTTGGAAGCTTTATGTCCCATTTTACATTTTACAGTCTGAGTATGGATATATATTATTCAAGATCACAATGGACCACAACTCAAATTTCTTTTTTTTTGGAAAAGCGAGCCTCGGTTTTCCAAAAAAAAAGTTTGGTGGGAGAGGTGTCGAAAAATTCAATATGGCCGTCAACCACCATGTTTGTTGAATGTTGACATGTAACCTTATTTTCACCACCAGAGTCCGTGTTCCTACTGACAATCACACTTACACACACACACACACACACACTGGGGTTGAAGCTATGGCAGATCTCGTACCTAGAGCAGGTATCCTGCCCAGAATCAGTCCGGTCAGCGTGCCACTACCTGTTCAAAGCAGCAGCAGTAGCGACGATGTGCTTCGAGCGTGGCACGCGTTTTTTCTCACGCAGGTCGAGCATCACCGTGTGCGCAAAATCTCTGACAGTGGACGTTCCTACGTGCATTACGAGGTGCTGCTGCTATACGGCAAAAATCGTGAAGGGCAGCCGGTCACCTACGCACTCAAGCACTTTCACCCTACCCTCAAAGTGAAGTTCGAGCCTTTTGAGACCAATCAGCCGGCCCATCGACACAAACGGGCCAAGGTTGAACAGGCCCAAGGCACGTTGTCGGGGGAAATACCGCACGAAGACGACATACAAGAAGCTTTGGAAACACTGGTGCGTGGTGACGGTCCTTACGCCGACAAGGGAGATGATCGCATCACAGACGTTACAGTGGAGTTTCGCACCCCCATTCACACCTACACCGGCCTTCGCAAGGATCCTATCTTCAGCATACACTACAGACGTTCGTCGGACCGCTATCAGCTGCTGCGTATTCTGGACCAAGCTGCCAACGAAGGCTTGGACGTGAACGGCAAGCGTTTCAAGGTGACTGTGTATGACCGTGACCTGAAGTGGCCAGCGCAGTTCTTCCAGCAAACCCAGCTGCAACAGTGCGCTTGGATGTGGATCCATCACGATGCAGTCTCCCAAGACGAAGTGCGGTTTCGCGAAGTGGCTTTAGATTCTCAATTTCCACCTCGGTTTACCAGTTCCGCGCACGAGTACCACCTGAACTTCTTCTCGCGCTTGTTTCGGTCCGTGGACAACACCGGTGGCAACACCAACGTGCAACCCCCGCCGTTGTCTGTATGCACGTTGCGTGCCAAACTCGTGAGCGCGGAAGGACCCGGTCGGTTGCCTGTGGCTTTTGCCAACGCCGACCTGCGCAAAAGTCAGGCGCAACCCGCTGGTGCCCAGGTCACGTGCGTGTCATGTGTGGCCTACTACCTGTGCCGCACGAGTGACGACGGTCAGCGGCGAAGGCAGTTCACGTTTTACGTGAGCCCAGAGGCACTGCACACAGCTGAGGATGAGAAGGCCCCATATCCACACCTGTGGCATTGGTATACCACTCAAGAGGCTATGGCCCAAGGCTTTCTGACGTGGTTCACCCATTGGGATCCTGACGTTGTGGTCAACTGCTCGGATGAAACACACGAGCTTTTGGCAGTGATGAGCCGTTTCGCGGGTCCCAACTATCCGAACCCGTCTCGTCGGCATGACTGGGACCTGCATGCCGAGCTGCAGAGTTCACAAGACTACCACCGCAGCCGTGGCAGCAACAAACCAGCCACGTTGTGGCACCTACCTGGACGCGACACAGTTGACCTGACACAGCGTCAACTGCTACCTGGCATGTTCCTTGACCCCAGACTGGAATCCTACGATCTGCTGAGTGCAGTCCAGCATGGTACATTGAGTCGAGACACTGACACCTTCAAACGACCTCCTGAACACTTTCTGCCGCTGGGTCGAAGGGCCGGATGGTGGCTTCAAAGGGGCACAAAAAAGCAGCAACAACAAGCCTTGCATGAGTGTGCACAAGAAAGCCGATGGTTGGCTCATGTGGATGCCTGCAGCAGTGTAGTCATGGGCAAAGTGGTGGATGCAGGGTGGTTCTATGCTTCCATTACCGACGCGTGCAATCGAGGCACTGTACCCTTGTTGGAGTCTCTGTTCGACTACAAGATACACGAAATAGGGCGCTATAACAACTTGGAAGATTGCACTCCACACTACTGCCAAGTAGATCTTTCACGCGCCAGCTTCAAGCTTCCAGTGCAGGGCCCCAACATTCCACAACACGTTAGACACCCAGAGCTTTACCAAAAAGGCGACATCACCAGCAGTAGCAGTAGCATTAGCATTAGCAGTAGCAGTAGCAGTAGCAGTAGCAGTAGCAGTAGCAGCAAGCGAAGGGTAGAGACCGATGTAGGTGACACCACACCGCGCAAGAAACCGAGGCGTCTGCGCAAGCAACTCAACGTATCCAACATTCAAAAGCAGATGCATGAACTTACACAAAAGGTTCAAGAGGAACGCAAGACGCGCAAACGCAAAGCTGAAGCTTCAGGTCCCACTTTAGTGGGTGGTGGATACAGTCAGAACATAGGCGGTGGCGCTTCGAAAAACGTACGTTTCAAGGGAGGCAAAGTGCGTGATCCCATCTCCTTTTTCTACGACGAACGCACGCCCACCGCCGCTTTGGACTACAAATCGCTGTACCCGAGTAACATCATTGCGTTCAACTTGTGTTACAGCTCCCTGGTTACGGATCCGATGTGGCTGCAAGATCCTGAGCTACAGGACCGCCTGTTGTTCATCCCTACCAACGAGCACGTTTGTGCGGTGGTGGTTCAGGGCTGCGACACGATTCTGCCGGAGATGGAGAAGGATGCTTTGCAACGTCGTCAAGTCTACAAGAACAAGATGAAGGGTGCGAAAAAGGCGCTGAAAGCCGGCAAAGGTGTTTTGCCAGAAGAGAAGGTCGTGGAGCTGACACAGCAGATCGAGGTGTTCAATGCCATGCAGTTGGCTGCCAAGCGGTTCGCCAACGCAACCTACGGCTTTCTGTCTGCCCGCAACGGCAAAATGACGCAAGGTGCACTGGCTGCTATGACCACGTGGTTAGGACGCTACCTGCAAGAGTTCATGGTGCACGAGACCCAGCAGAACTTCACTGGGTGGTATCGCCAACAACATGACTTGAGTGAGATACACATGCCGGATTTAGAGGTAGCCATCATTGGAGGCGACACGGACTCGATCTGGGTCCAGATCAGACGCCCTACCGTGCACGAAGTGCCGTCCGTCAAAGATGGGGAAAGCGCTCACGAACACCAAGAGCGTGTGCGCAAGTGGTACTGGATCATGTTCAAAGCTATGGCCGACTACGTGACATCCAAACTGCCTGAACCGGAAGTACTGGAATTCGAAGCCGTTAAGAAGTGCTTTGCGATTGGCAAAGGCAAGAAGATGTATTATCATCTAGAGCAGACCTACTTCGAAGACCCTGGACACGTGGATATCAAGGGCTGCACATGGAGCAAGCGTGACAGGTGTCAGTGGGTGAGAGACACGTGCAATCACATCTGCGAGCTGGTGCTACACGGACGCATGGCAGAAGTCTGGCCGTACATCAACGGTCAGGTACGCAACCTAGTCGAGGATCGAGTGGATGTACGACACTTGATCGTATCGTGCCAAATGAAAAAGGACCTGAAGGAGTACAACGACCAGGGGCTCATCCAAGTGCAGGTTTGCAAACTCTTGCAGAAACGCACCGGAGTGCCAGTGGAACTTAACAGTCGCATTCTGTTCGTGTTCAAGGCCAACCCGATAGCCGAGAAGCGTGGTGATATGGGAGAGACCGCGGCATGGGCTTTGTCACAAGTACAAGCGCAAAAGATACCTACCCCCAAGTTAGATTTCCTAGACAAGGAATACTACCTGAAGAAACAGCTCCTGCCGTGCCTCAAGCTCGCGCTGATGCACCACCCATTCAACGAGACGCAGTTCCTGCTCAAGTGGCTGCCACAAATTCAAAGCCGGCGCTCGCGCTACCTTTCCTTGCAGACGCAACAATGCTCATAAGTCAAGGCAGTGAGAGGAACTCAGGATTTTTCATTACAGATCGAAGTTTCTCTGTTGTAAATGGCACCACTTCGTACACAGCAGCAGCAGTGACCGAACGGGTGCCGCTGGTAGCAATGGTGACACAAGGCTTCCACAGTACCGACACGAGTTTCAGGCGGTGCCTCGAAGTAGCAGTGTGCACACACATAGACGTTCTCGTCGTCTTCGCGCAGTTTGTAGCAACGGGAGTCGGCTTCCTGCCGGTCACAGTAGTAGGCTTCGACGGCGTTTTGACCACAGTGCTGACATTTCGTAATGAAACGCTGGTCGCACGAATAACAACACATGGTTGCTTTGTTACAGTACCGTAGTTACAGTACCGTACTGAAATTCGTCAGCGGTAGAGAATAGAAGTCAAGTGAAGCACACTAAGGTACTGATCATACACCCTGAACATTCCACCACATCTCATAGTGACCCTGCAGGTACCCGACATGTCGCTCTTGCGCGCATACATACACACACACACACACACAGAGAGAAGATCGCCTCACTAACGCTACCAAAAGATATTCATGGTCACACGAAAAGACGAACGTATGTGACTCGGCACACCATGCCAGGTGCGAGGGAAAATCGCCACTCCAATGCCGCTGCGCAGCATCATACTGTGTCGATGCTCATCCTCTTCGGCAGGCTCAGAGGCGTAGACACGCAGACCAAAGTCGCGGTCCTGGGGCTGTGGATCGGTTAATTGCACGATCACAGAACCCACCACAGATTCAGTGTCTATGTGTGGATACGCACCGTGGTATTCACCATCCTCGTAGCGGTTGATGAACACACGCAGCGGCACGTGAGGAGGCTTCGGGTATGCTGCGTGAAGCGCACGCTGTTGCTTTTCGGGTAAGTGTTTGAGGTGCAGCGCTTTGAGGGTGTGGAAAGCACGGTCATAGAATTCCTGCACGGCCTCAGGGCTTCCCAAAGCGCGTACGTACTCGTCGTAAGGCACCTCTGATGAGGGTACACGACCTTTGATAATGTCGCACGAACGCCCGTGGGAAGGACCTTTGGCCGAAGCGATGAGCACTTGATTGTAAGTCCATTTGTCAGACAGGCTGTTCAAAGCCTGGCACTGCTGATCGCTCAGCATGCTGTTAACGAGGAACACAGGCTCACCGCCAGGGTGCGTGACCTTGTGCCACAAGATAGAGTGACCTGCTACGCTGGTTAAGCGTTTCATGATCTCAGCGGGTGTTTTGCGCAGTTTGCGCGACAGCTTATCCATAGTCACGCCAGGTCGAAGGTCGAAATCGGCATCCACAGCCTCTGCCAAACGTACTTGCTGAGTCGTGGTCCAACCTTTGAACACGCGGTCTGTCTGCACTGCCGTCAAAGCACGATGGGAGACTGAACACACACACACACACATATGTTAGTGCAGAGAGCACACTTGAGTGTACAGTCACTGTACCTTTAGGCAGTGTGTGTGTGCGTTTGCGACTCTTGCCAGGTTTCCTTCCACGTCGCTTTTTGGGCGGAGGTTCAGACGCTGACTGGTCCTCCGATTGCTTCCCAACGTGTGGGTCATCGGAGGTCAAGACGGTGAGTTGGCGCTGTTTTGACATTTTTTATGCTATCCACACAGTGCAACGAACATCAGCTATGAGTATTAGCGGTGTCGAAGTATGCACCACCTCAAACAACCCAGTAAATCGCACATTCACACCCACGCACCAGAGTCCGCCATGATGACAGTGAAAGAAGTTCGCATTCCGCAGCGCAGCGATTTCGTCTCACCGCACTTCTGCACAAACAGCCGCACAAACACCGTGTTGGAAGACGTATCCTCTGGTGTGGTCTCAAATTTTCGTGGAACTCGGATTATATGAGTATGGATGTTGATGGCAGAGCTCTCCGATCGCAAGGTTAGACACACTGATCACATGAAACGCACGAGATGCACATGCGTGCAGTGTGCAGTGTGCAGTGACGCATGGTGTCCTCATGACCTATTGTTACTGTACGCAGACAAGCATTTGCGCAGTGGCAAGCCCGTACAAGCCTCTTCAACTCCGATTAATAGTGACATGATTGGCAACAAGCGAAAGGGGAGTCCACCGCCGGCGTCCTCGCAATCCTCTGCGCCTAAGAAGCCCAAGGCTGCCTCACCCAAGAAGCCCAAGGCTGCCTCGCCCAAGAAGCCCAAGGCTGCCTTGCCCAAGAAGCCCACGGCTGCCTTGCCTAAGAAGCCCAAGGCTGCCTTGCCTAAGAAGCCCAAGGCTGTCGTGCACAAGAAGCCTAAGGCTGCCTCGCCCGAGGCTACCGTGCCCAAGAAGTCCAATGCTGTCGCGCCCAAGAATCCCAAGGCTACCGTGCCCCCGAAGGCCAAGGCTGTTGGTAACCATAAAGCGGAAGCAGCAACGGGCTCCAAGTCCAAATCCAAGGTTGTATCGCTGCAAAAAGCAGCCCCCAAAGCCTCAAGTGCCTCGACTGAGGCTGAGCCGAGGGCTGCAGATCACGCAAAAGATCAGGTTATGTTTGGACCTCGAATAGAGCATGCGGAGCAAGTCGTGGAGAAATGCACGCCCTTAAGGTCCGTAATTTGTATCCTGGCTGTCTGTTTACACACTAGCTGTCTTTACTGCTTTGTACCTTAGTACATGTAGTCTTGTGCCACATGTGCCCCATAGTGCATCCTCTGGGGAGACAAAGGCTACTATTGAATGCGGAGGGGTACGCAAGTCCACTGGCAGTCACGTCAGACTTCCTACACCGAAGCCGAAGAACGCCTCGAACAATATGCACCTTGGTCACAAGCTCAAGTGGAGTAACAGCCGTGTCCGTTGGATACACGAGCCCTGTGAAGGCCACATCTTGCTGGTGCTGCTTTTAAGATCCGCAGAAGAAGCCAGCATGGTGTGGCCCTATCTGCACATTGAGGATTATGACATTCAGGACGAACTCCTTTACTGGTATCCGGGAGATGATGGGCTGGGGGTTACATCAGTGACCATGCTCGTCCCTACAAACCAGTTCACGGCCACACAGAATAGGGTCTTCGCGACTATGATGAAGAGTATTTGGAATGATCCGAACTACGCTCCTGAACAATGTGTCTTAACCTACGCCATTTGCAAACCGGTAGGTTATAGACGTGCTGTGTGTATGTGTTGGGACTAATACATGTATCTGTCTGTTACTAGGAGCATTCATTTCGATTATCTGACGCCATGTACGAGTTTATGGTTAAGAAATTCCGGACAGCCAAAAAGCGGCATCCCAACCACAATTGGCACAAAAATCAGCATTATCTGTCCGGTGCCAAAGAGAGCGTCTTCAAGGCGATGGAGAGCTACATGGAAAGTCCGGACTTCCACAACGCCTTCAAGTTTGCCAAGACCTACAGCGCGTACATCGTGCGGTCTCAAGAAACGGATGAAGAAGAGGATGAAGCAGACAATGCAGAGGATGAAGACTATGATGCGGACTCAAGTTGATTTGCAGGTTTATTTTTGTGGTATGTACATCCTCACACATCCACATGGTTAGTGGCCATCAAGACGGACATAATGGCCGGGAAGTGGTAGTTCATGAGACGCAGACTCTTCTGCTTCTTTCTGGAGCTGAGAGCGGCGGTCATGAGAGCTGCGCGCAGGATAGTTTTCAGGTACTCTTCCAGGGCACCCTGTACCAGGTACAGCGCTTGCTTTTCCCACTTGAGCTTGGCACCCAGCTTGGCGTCCACATACTCGTGGCAAAAGTCGCTGGTGGTCTTGAACACCAGACTGAAGCCCGACTTGCCGCTGTGCACCTGTGCAGTGGCCAGCTTTTTGTTCAGCACACCAGCACGTCGCCTACGCTGGCCTTGGACTGACATGGCGCCAATTCCACGCACACTGGCTGACTTGGCGGCAATGGCACTGTTGCTGTAGCCCAGAATTTCGCCCACCACGGTAGTGGTAATGCGCTTGGTGCGAACATTGCTCTTGCGGCTGCTATCCGGCTTGACGGTGCCCATGTACAGTGCAGCCAGCAAGTCGAGTTTCTTGACCAGGTAGGCTGTGGCAATGGCGTTGAGAGCGGTCTCTGCCTTGGCGCTAATGCTCACGCGAGTGGGCACTTTCATGTCGGGGTTGTTGCGCACGATGGAATCGTAGATGGACGCGGCGAAACGACGCAACTTGGGTCGGCAGAGCGGATTGAGCATCACCGTAGTGTTGGTCACCGCGCGCGAACGTACGACCTCAGCGACGGCAGTTTTGGCCTGGCCTTTCGCCAGAACCTTTTTCACGGCAGCGACACTGGGGACAGCGGTTTTGGCCTCTCCCATGGCCTTTGCTCGTCTTTTCGCCAGAAACTTTTTCATGGCATCACCAGGTCCTGCAGCGGCACTCATATTTACGGAGGCTATTGAGATAAGCGAACAAGCTTTACAAGCTCAAGAGACAAAAACGGTAGGTACTGTGCCTTTCTTTCCAGTTGAACCAGGTGATTTTTTTTTCGGTCACTGTTGTCAGAAAAAAAAATCTAGTGTTCCGCTCATTAAGAAAAGTGGTATCCTGTGCCCTGAATTGACTTCTCCAGCTACTTTCTACCCACTCACACACGTCAATATGACGACCGCTCACAAAGAATCACTGCTTTTCAAGCAAGCGCTCAAAGGCATTCGCAAGACCATGATGCCCGCCAAAACTGGCGTGCAGGCTGACGCTGCGACTTTCATGCAGAATCTGGCTCGGCAGGTGGTACATGCCGTGTACAGCCACGCCATGTTGGCCCGCATGGTGGCCAACCGCAAGAAGAAAGCTTCTTTGCAGGACCTGACCAACGGTGTCATTGCCTGTCTGGGAGACAACCCAGTCTCGCGCGCTATGGTGGATAAGATGTTGCAAACCGTCAGCGTCTACAACAGCACCCCCAATGGCATTACGGGGGCGCCCGTTTCCGCGCAAGCCAGGGCTGGTCTTCACGTGCCTCCCGGTAGAGCCTACAAAGCTCTGTGCGAAACTGGTCTGGACTGCCAGGGCTTGGGTGCAGTCTTCAAAGTGGCTCTGGCAGCTATTGTAGAGTGTGTCATGTCGGAGTGCATCCGCGCTGGTTGGCCCCTGTGCCAGGAACGTAACGCGGCCTACATTTCCCTCAACGACATGCAGACAGCCAACGTGCGCAACGGAGATGAGTTCGTGCACTTTCACGTGTTCATGACGGCCACAGGCACGCGTATTCTCAACGGTGGGTTCCCGCGTCCCGTACCCACTTCCGAGCGCTCCGCCACCAAAAAGAAGGGTAACGGTTCCCGCTCGCGTTCCAAGGAGCGCAAGGCACAGAAAACGAAGAAGGGTTACAAGAAGCGCAAGACCACCACAGTGCGTGGATAAGCTGGTTGTACCACAGAATTTCTCAACCCAAGGTCAAAACAATAAAGCACGGTTAGTTTGATAACGTAAGAACGTAAGTGTACCACAGTTAACAGAGCTTGATGACGTGGTGGGTGTGGTTCGTGTGTGTGGCTGCGGGGGTTCTCTTTCTCACCACCATGGTGTTCTTGCGCTTGTGGCTTCGTGACCGCAAGGTCTCCTGCGACGAGAATGATGACCCGCCCGACCATATCAGCAAGACCGTGGAACAGCAGAGAGCTTGCCACCCGTTTAGTGTCTGGGTGCACGGACCTGCTGCCGATCCTGACCTACATTACATTAAGCTGAAAGATTTACCGTTGCGAGCCGGTGTGAACTTGGACACTGTAGAAGCACAAGCTCCCTTGAGGCTCATTTACGATCAGGGACAGTTGCTGCCGGTTTTCAACCAGCAGGCCTGCAATACCTGTTATGCAGTCACGGCGTTGCAGAGCGTGGGAGACCGTGCGGCTCTGAACCTTGGCGTGAAACAGCAGTGGTCAGTGCAGGAAATGGTGAATTGTCTGGGCCACAGCTGCGACACCGAAGGTACTCCCGTACAGGTGTGGGAGTTTATGCAGGAACAAGGTGCGTTGAAAGCTACACTAGTACCATATGACGGCAGAACACGAAGCGAGGTGCAACCCTGTAATGCTGCAGCCTTGGAAGCCACGGAAAACGGCAGGCAGCGCCTTTACGTGTCGGGTGTCTACCGCATCTCCGAAACAGACGACAGCAGAGACGTGAGTCAAGGTACTGTTCCTGAAACTGCCAGTGCAGACGTTCAAGCGAAACGCGTGACGGTAGTCAAACGTCTCATTCACGAGCTTGCCAACTACGGACCTGCAGCCACCATCATTCAGGTGTACAAGGATTTTTACTTCTACCAAGCTTCCACTATCAACGACAAACCTGTAACGTACAAAACAGTGAACCCTGGCAGCCCGTCCAACCCCTTTCGAGGGTATCACGCCGTGGAGATACTGGGCTACAACCACCCGCATTTGCGTACGGATTTTACAAATTTCGAAGGGGCTCACTGGATCTGTCGCAACAGCTGGGGTAACTGGCCGGCAATTAAGTATGAAGGTCAAGCGGGCTACTTCTTTATACCCATGGAAGTGGAAAGGGACACGCTAGGCTTCCTAACCGGCCTCTGCGCAGCCGATCCAGCGCTGGTGGAGTTTTAATTTGACTTGATTTTTTGTGTGTAAAGAAAAATACAGAAAGCTGTGTCTGTACTTATCCGTGATAAAACCCACAACTTTCCATGAGCCATTTACCCTCACCCGTGAGACAAGGCAAGGATGCGCAAGATTACGTCCATTACACTGCCAGTCAACGTCTCATGATCATCTACAGCAATGGCAGAGTTACCCTTCAAAACGAGCATGGTGTTGAGGAAGACTATGCAGAAGCACATGTCCAGCGAGAAGAGTTGGTGACGTTAGGTGCACCGCCTGATGGATCCGGCTACGGACTCGTGGAATTTCTCACTGATGGCACGATGAAATTGAATGGTGTGCACATACGCGACCCACGAGTTTGCGTGAATGGAACTCACTGGTTCTTTTCCTATGTTTTAAACTAATCAGACACTTCAAACAAAAGAAACTACCTGAAAGCGCCAGTGAGCTCCGCACATCTCACTATGTCGAAACTTTTCTGGGCCCTCTGGGCAGTGGCCTTAACGATGAGTGCGGTCGGTTTATGGGTCTTGGCGGTGCTCCAGTGGCGTGCTTGGGCACGGTGCGAAACGCAGCTGCAGGTCCGGCCCGTGGCAGAAGGCGTGACCCTTCAGGGGCACGCAGGTTTGCAGGCAGACTATCTGGATGATACTTGGACCACACAGGCCCAGGCTGGTGACATTGTGCTGGTGAAAAATGCTGCAGAGACCACGGAAAACGGCTTGTACCGCGTGTTAGAAGGACGAAACCAACAGTTGAAACTCGTACCCATAGCTCACATGGTCTACCGTTCACAAGGTGTAGTGCACGTTAAACATCCAGACTCAACCTGGCTCATTCAACTGGAACAACGACGCGACGGGCAAGTCGTGCGTAATTTCGTCCGTCCTGCACTCGCACTACTGGGCTCCAAAGGTTACGAGCCCGGTGCCGTCATTCAAGCTGATGAATCCTCGCACACGGGCGTCTCATGGGGACTTCCTAACGATTTTGTGAGTTGGCCAGAGGAACAGAGTGACATACAGGCATGGTCATCTCTACCCACCAAAACAGTCTAGAGAAGAAACGAAGGTCTCAAAGTACCAAAACTCACACACACGCACACACGCACACATGGCTACCTGGCACGGCCAGACGTCACCTTTGGTGACCAAGACTAAGAAAACAGTTTCTCGTAGCTTGGTATCCGACACTGAAACTGGTGCCGTGACTTCTCCGAGTGAGAAACGTCCGCTCCGAGCTATTGTCTATGGTGGCAAAGGTTGGATTGGTACCATGTTGTGCCACGAGCTATCCAGACGGGGCTGGCACATTAACGTGCCGCCTACGCGCGTGGATAACGTAGAGGAAGTTATGCGAGACCTTCATTTCATCAAACCGGACCGGGTTTTCTGCGTGGTAGGTCGTACTCATGGCAAGTTGAAGGGTGACAGCACGACAGAGCTCAAGTCAGGAACGCGAAGCACGGACGTGACTACAATTGACTACTTGGAGAGACCTGAGGCTTTGCGTGAGAATGTGGGCGACAATCTGTTTGCTCCTGTAAGCTTAGCACAGCTGTGTACATGTGCGAAGATCCACCTGACCTACATTGGTACCGGATGTATTTTCCACTTTGACGAGGCCCACCCCATGTGCCCAGATGGACAGGGCTTTACGGAGGACGACCAACCCAACTTTTTTGGTAGTGCCTACAGTACTGTGAAAGGGTACACCGACCGGTTGCTCAACATGCCGCCATACAGTCAAACTGTGCTGAACGCACGCATTCGCATGCCCATTTCAGACGAACCGCACCCACGCAACTTTGTGACCAAGCTGGCCAACTACTCCAAACTAGTCGACATTCCGAACAGTGTGACTGTGTTGCCCAGCTTATTGCCACGCTTGGTAGACCTGAGTGAGAAGAAAGTCACCGGTACTCTCAACCTAACCAACCCGGGTATCATCTCACACAACCAACTCATGCAAATGTATCAGCAAGAGGTGGATCCTTCGTTCGTGATTCGCAACTTTACGGTCAAGGAACAAGCCCAGGTCCTACGTGCAGGACGCTCCAACAACAAACTCGAAACGCGCCGTTTGGAAGCGCTGTTTCCCGTGGGCACCATACCCTCTGCGCACGAAGCCTGCCAAGTGGCAATGAAACGCTACGGAGAAACTTTCCGCGCACAACTAGATCTTACAAAATGAAGCACTACGTATTCATTCATTCATTTGCCCATGTACAGTGCACAGTATCCACACCCTAGTTTTCTTTTGCACAAGCTTTCTTCCAAATGGTTCCTCACTTGCTTCCTCGGATCATAGCCCACACTGCGGCAACAACCAGAGGCAGCAGTAGAACACTAATGACGATGATACAATACTCGGAGATCTCCGATAGAGTGTCCTTAGGCGTAGGTCGCAGCACAATCACACCCGTGTTCTTAGTGGCGTCAAGCCCATGCATCTTCCCAGCTGCAGCCATTTGCGCTCTGATTTCCGCCTCCTCTGCTGCCGCTGCACTTGCCATGATTAAGAGAGTGTTTGTAAGGGTACACTGTGAAAAGTCAGGAAAAACTTAAAATCACTAAGAACAGAATGAAGACCTAAGGTGTTTTCTTTACACTACTTTACAGAACTTTTTTTGTTGCTTCAGAGTTGTTTTCTCACTTGCTTCCTCGGATCATCGCCCACACGGCGGCAACAACCAGAGGGAGCAGCAGAACACTAATGACGATGACACAGTACTCTGAGATCTCCGACAGAGTGTCCTTGGGTGCAGGCCGCAGCACGATCACACCCGTGTTCTTACTGGCGTCAAGCCCATGTAGCTTCCCAGCTTCACCCATGGCGGCCAATGCTTCCATTGCCGCGTCTTCCGCTCCTGCGCCTGCTGCTGCTTCTGCCATGATTTCAGTGCTTTTAAAATTGAACTGCGAGAAGTCAGACCAGAGTGAATGTCTAGGTGTTTTTCTTCTCAGTACGTCAGGTCATTTTTTTTTCTTTAGTTGGTTGATACACACCGAACACAATCAAAAGAAGTCTCTCGCATTCCCACAACATGCCAAAGACGTCGCG
>Ga0136555_1000462_pt1 | contig 16218 bp, 19 predicted proteins | sample AntRauTorckE5432_FD_104927 | JGI IMG/M metagenome (GOLD analysis project Ga0136555, IMG submission 104927) | Saline lake microbial communities from Rauer Islands, Antarctica - Metagenome Torckler E5 #432 | ecosystem: Environmental > Aquatic > Non-marine Saline and Alkaline > Saline | place...
TCAGAAAGACCAACTTCACCTGAACCGGAATAGGTCACTGTATCAGCAGTTTCATAAAAACCATCACCAACATTTGTTGCTGTCATTCCAGTAGGAAGACCATTAGCATCAACAGTGTCTACACGTACAACAAGTCCTGTACCCGCTCCACCAGAAAGTTCAGAAGATTGAAGAACATCAAGTGCTTGAAAACCAACCGTTCCTGTTCCTGTAATAGTATCGAATGTTACTGTATCAGCGTCAACTGATACAACCTGTGCGGTAACTGACCCACCTGTAGCATTTGTAAATCCCGCAAGTAATAGAGTGACAGTATCACCAACAGAGTATCCAGCATCACCATCACCTAATACATACGAAAGTGAAGCAATACCACCTGTTCCATCACAAGTTACGTCATATGTAGCACCGTTTGCGCCATCATCTGTAATTGCGATTGTTTCTACTACATCAAGTGTTCCAACCAATGCGACTCCTGCCACGAATGTATCTTCTGTGACAACCGCACCAGTGTAACTAGCTACATTAAAACCAAAGTCATCATTTGGGTTTACTGGTCTATTTTGTTGTTGTCCTAAAGCCATAATATTTTCCTCCATATTATATAAGTTTAATTTACCCCGAAGGGTTACTTACATATATTTATATAAAGGAATTTATTTTTCTGATTCTTGGAGGGAAAAAATGTGAGATAAACTCATACCGGCATTGACTTTTTCTGGGTTGATACCCAATTCGTCAATCAGGTAAAGTGATATGATTCCGGGTAAATGAAGGTCTGGTTTGTCGATATACATACCATAGGCTTCTTTGCGTGTACACTCCATCTCAGCCATAGCAATATCTTCTGCGAGGATAATTAAAGGGGCATCAACATCAATACTCTTGATATGGATACCCCATTCTTTTTGAATAATTTCATTTAGTTTATTAATAGACATCTGTGTAGATTACCACATATGGTATTAGGTGTAAACCTATTTAACTGCCGCTGTACTACCATTTTTTGCACCTAAACCATTAAGAGCCGCAGTACCACTCTTAACTTGTTTATTTGCTCTAGTTCTTATTTCTTCTTCTGAATCTTCATCATCACTTTTTTTCTTTTTACGGTTGATGACATTAGATCGTCTTTCGTATCTGGCAACATCAGTAGTCGTTGTTCCAGTATTCCCACCAGTACCAGTACCAGCAGGTGTTCCGGAGATTTCTTCACCTATATATAATTCAATCTTCTCTAGGATATCCATTATTAAACCGCCTTTATAGTATTCTGTAAATCATCTATACCGAACAGTCGTGCTATGCCGTGCATCAACGATTTCAATTTCTTTTTAACTTCATCAGATGCGGATTTAGCCGCATCAGCAAGGTCAGCGATAGCTTTCTTTGCTTTTGATAATCCTGTCTCTGTCGCCGTCTTAATATGCGCCCATACATGCCATCCTGTCCATGCGTCTATTGCGTGGAGTGGTCCAGAGATGAGATGGAGTGTTGCCATATCAAGTTTCAACAGTAAATCCATTAACTGTTCTTTGGAAACCTCTGTATTTGCAAGTTCCTTAACCCTCTCTACCGATTTTTCATTACCACCTGCCGCACGTATAGCATGGAATATAAATTCCGCCATAATCTTACCGGACTTGAGGGCGATCTGAATCAGACCATCACCAGTATTATGTGTTCCCATTCCAATCTTTTTCAACATAGATGTTCCCTTGGCTTTCAGGTCGGCTATATTGAATGCTTCAGTTAGAGTCATATCATCGTCAACGATCATTGCCATTTCAATAATGATTTCCATATCCCGAATCTCTTCTGAGGTATGCATAAACATTTCTATTCTTTGAATTATATCATCCATTATTCAACTCCTTCATACATTTTCCATTTAATGCGTTCTTTTTCTGGAATACGTGCAAAGGTTGCTTCTGGGGTCAACCATTGGATTTTGTTTTTAGGTGTAATTTCCAGTGTGTTTTTTTGTGGTCGAACTACATATATATCTTTACCCTTCTTATCAGCATATTCTATCTCACGCCATGTACCGTTACCCATTTTACCGTCAGGGAAAGGCATAGCAACAACAAAATCTACAGTATTGATAACTTTGAAGAAAATATCAAAACCCATATCATCAACTCTACCTTGAATCCAATCAACGTTGGGGTTAACAATTATATGGTCAGGAAATTGTTTCATAATCATATCAATAGATTTCTTTTCTTCTGGTTTGTCATAGAATGCTCGGGGGTGAGCGAAGTATATTTTTGGAATATTTCTTTCAACCAGATAGTTTTGAAATTTCATTATAATCCTCTTAAATTTTTTTGAGGCTACCACTCTCATCAATCCATAATGCATAGAAACTGATAGGTGGCAACTTTTCGGTAGACATATCTAAATTGTGTAGGTCGATAACCTTCTTTTCAATCTTCACCGGGAGAGTATTCTCTATATCCTTTAATGCTTTTAGGTTGGGTTTGTGGTCATCGATCAACCGAACCCTACGAAACTTACCAGTTGAAATGAACTCCATCATTCGTCTTTTCTTATCAGTAGGAATATCGTTACCACCTTCTGGCATAAAACTAACCGACACAGTGTTACCATCAATAGTGATACCGTTGTCAGAGAATGATTTTTTGAATTCCTTCATGTCTTTGAATATACCCCTTGCGGTTAAGAACACTATCTTACTGTTAGTGTCCATAGCCTTTATCTGGGCGATCATCTTCTTAACACGAGCAAACATTTGAGGTATAGGGATACTGGTCTTCCTGAAAAAAGCGGCATCACGGAACTGTCCGAAATCCCACTCTTCGCCATCCTTCAATTTGTAACTGTTGAATTCTTGGTTATCCAGTTCACGTACAACCTTCCCGTCTTTCATCACTGAAACTCTAGCAAAGGTCTTGAACATTGTTTCATCGATATCGCAAAAAGTTATCCCATCACCATATTGATCACGTGAGAATTCAGTAAGGTATAAATCAAATTTCATTTATTAATCCTTATGGGTGAGATATTGGTGCAAGCAGTTCTTGGATTCTTTCGCCAGCGGTATAATCTCTTGATGCGGTTTCTGAACCAACAACAGGCATTCTACCAACAACTCTATATGCATTTCCTTTTATGATATCCAATGCAACACTAAGGGTTAAAGTGTATACACCTTTCTCACTATCGTCTTGATTTGGATAATCTACCACATCACCATATATAGGAGCGGTGTATGTAATCGCATCAACTGTCGCATAAGTAGTTCCGTCTGTGATAACGAATTTACCGACATCAAAAGTTGAATCTTGACGTAGGTTAAAGTTACAATCCCTAGACTGTATTGTATCTGTTGTAGCAGTCTCAGTGAATGTTCTCAAATATAAACCAGAATTTCTAAATTCGGTATTTTCGATTGCAACGATACCCGTACCCATACCATCATAGTCAGGTGTTGTTAAATCAGTTCCAAGAGCAACAGGAATGCTTGTAATGAAAGGTTCTGTGTACCCTGTATACTTATAACCGTTTCTGTCTAAAAGTGCCATATATAAATTCCTCCATTTAATTGTCCAATGTATTCATATAGTATTTATAAAAACATAAATACAATTGACTAACTAATCAGGAGTTATATATATGAAATTTGACAACTATCTCTTAAACGAGAATATGGTTGACACGGCAATGAATTTATTGAAGCGACTTGACTTCAAGAAGAGTAAGAATTTTTTGAAGGATGAGTTTGATAAATTCGTCTATGCCGCTTTAGCAGGTGACGTTGAAGAAGAAGTGGTGGCGTTGATCAACAAATCGTTTGGTACAAAGTATCGTAACCTTACACAGATAAAAAAAGAACGTCTGAGAGAATCAGATGAAGTGGTGAATGAGGATATTGCTCATTGGTGGGAAGTTGTAAAGAGTGAAGCATTCCCTTCTCTGTCATTCTACCCTGCCCTAACTGTATGGATGGAGTTGGATAAACTCTTTCAAGGTCAGGATATGGATATGAAAAAGACAGTAGTGTATGCTTTGTTTTGGATATTAATGATAAGTGGGAAATACATCAAAGGATGGATGCTTTGGAAAAAGCAAAATCCAGATGAATATAACGCCGAAAAGGCAGTAGGTAAAGGAGGTATAGTATAATGGATTTATTGAATAAGATTGACATGTTCGTGGGGTACGATGCCAAGAGCGTCAAAGAAGAAACTGAGTATCAGAAGTTCTTCAAAGGTAAGCTGAAGGAAGCTGGTGTTAAATCACCATCGGAATTAGAGGGTGACAAGAAAACCGAATTCTTCAATATGATTAAGAAGGAATGGAAAGGTTCTACTAATGAGAGTTGGTATGTGACCGAAGAAACTGAGTATCAGAAATTCTTTGCTAAGAAGTTGAAAGCTACTGGTAAGGGTATCGCTGATATGGATGATGGCGAGAAGAAAGAATTTTTCGACATGATCAAGAAAGAGTGGAAAGGTTCTACCAATGAAGGTGACCTACCCCCTGCACTAAAGAAAGCCATTGAAGCCAAGAAGAAGAAAGATGGTGACAAAGAAGAGGATGATGACGAGTCCAAAGAACATGAGGATTCTGAGTCTGATGAGGAAGAGAAGAAGGAACAAGAAAAAGGCGACGATGACGATGACGATGAGGATGAAGACAAAAAGAAGTAATGAAAGCTGGTGATATCGAACAAGCATTGATGAAAACTCTGTAATATTAGGACATAAACAGTGATATGTAAGATTTGTGGTATAGAAGTTAAATCATATGGTTCTTTGGCACAACATGTCAACAAGACACATAATATAACATCTATCAATTACTACTTAAAGTATATTGGTGGAGTGGGGTGTTTCAATAATAACATAGAACCTGAAATAATATCATCTGTTGTAAATTTACAGATGATAACCTCCTTGGATAATAATATTAAAAACTGTAAATGTGATATAACCAAAAAACAATTACTGGATATGTATTATGTCAGGTAGGTCAATAAAAAATCATTTCACTAAAGGGTGTGGTATGTATATTCCTGTTTACCCTGAGAAGTATAAGGGTAAAGATAAAAAAATCATAACACGCAGTTCTTGGGAAGAGGCGTTCTGTAGATGGGCTGATAACTCAAGAGGTATCAAATCTTGGGTGAGTGAGGAACTTGCTATTAAATACCAAGACCCCATACAACCTATCAAGAACAATAAGCCTAATTTTAGAACATATTGGCCTGACTATATTATCGAGACTGTGAGTGGTGAGGTGTATCTGGTTGAGGTTAAACCTCTAAAATACACCAAACCACCTACACAAAACAAGAATAAATCTCGTAAAACGATGATCACCGAGAATAAATCTTGGTTGGTCAATCAGGCAAAATGGAAAGCAGCACGAGCGTATTGCTTCAGAAAAGGGTGGACGTTCAAGCTAATAACCGAAAAGGAATTATTTGGGAAACGATAATGGCAATTAGAGTAATAATGAGGAAGAATTTCCAGAACGTGTCATGGCGATCTGGTCATATATACAAGTTCAAATATCAAGCGTGGTCGAATGACCCTGAACCAGTTATTATTTTGATGTATGCTTTGAGTGGTATCCATCCAACAACTGGTAACCAGTGGCGATTTTTTCAAGGAATTAACTTCACATATATACCCAGATCACAACGGAGACAGTTTGCCTCGAAATGGGTCAGGGAATGGGAGGCTACAGGTGGTAGTTTCCAGTTCACTTATGAAAGAATGTTGAGAGAGTTCCCTTATCTAAAGAGCGCTGTAAGGCGATATTTCTTTAAACCTGCCTACTACATCTCAAATGCGGTTGAAGTTCCTTTAGAGGATATAGAAGACGTTATAGTTAGCACATGGTCTAAGGATTTCAGTAAAAAATTGAGAACTAACTTGGTTCAGAAATTTAGAAAGGTCAAGAAGAATGTACAGAATGGGGTGGAGTCTGGCATCTTCAAATCAAGACGATGAAATATGTAAAACTAAATCTGTCTCTTGGGGATAAACTCAAACTACTGTTTTTTGGGATAGTTCAAGAAGACAAACTACCAACCGTTGAAGTGGTAAAAGTGGAAAAAGTTTTCCATAGAACCGAATCACCCACCTCAACTGTTATAAATAATAGTGAAGATGAAGAGAAATTCCACGTCCCGTTTTTTGATCTAAGTAACGATGACGTGAAGAGTAACTTATAAGGTGTAAATATGTATGATCTAGATAAAATGATCTTCCAAGACAAGGAGAAAATGGATATGGCAACACAAACTGTTGAAACTGTTACAGAAACTAAAGATAAAAAGGTGATCAAACCAAAGAAGAATAAACCGGGAATCGGATTAGATGTCGGTACTGGATTTCTTGTTGGTGCTGGTTACGAAGGAAGTAAAATAAAGTTCGCACCACTAAGGGATGCGTTTTACTCGTTAGACAAAGATACCTTTAATCGTTCTATGTTCGATAGAGGTTCGATGAAGTATGTTGAGATTAATGGTGAGGTACATGTGATAGGTGAGGATGCCCTAACATTAGCCAAGATCAGAAACACTTCAGCCTTACGCCCTTTGAAGTTAGGTGTTATCAATCCACAGGAGAGAAACGCCGCACCGATACTCAAGGAAATGTTTGGGTATTGTGTGAAACCTTTCATAAACAAGGAAGGGGAGATAATGGTTTTCTCTGTTCCGGGACCAAAGATTGGTGATGATAGTTTCAATGTAGAGTATCACTCTATGTCGATACAGTCACTAGGAAAATCCTTTGGTGTTAAAGCGGTTCCTCTTAATGAGGCTTATGCAGTAATCCTTTCCGAAATGGAAAAGGCAGATGATGTTACAGGACTAGGATTCTCCTTTGGAGCAGGTCTGGTTAATGTGTGTTTCGTGTACAAGTCAATGTTACTTTTCGAGTTCAGCATTGATAAATCAGGTGATTTTATCGACACAGAATCAGCCAAAGCATGTGGTGTATCCACTGCTGTAATTAATCACATCAAAGAGAAAGAGTTGGTATTAACTGCTGATGAATTCTCTGCTTCCCCTGAAATAAGGGCTTTGATTTTCACATATAGACATGTGATCAAGAATACGCTGAAAGAGGTCGTGAGGGCATTCACTAACACGTCAGACGTTAATGTAATTGAACCGATACCGATTGTAATCTCAGGTGGTACTAGTATCCCAGAGGGATTTGTGGAGTTATTTACAGAAGAACTGGAAAACACTAACCTACCGTTCACGGTCACAGAAGTCATACCTTCTAAGAACCGATTGGCGGCAGTTGCTCAAGGTTGTCTGTTGTGGGCAAATCACTTAGAAAATTCAAAGTGAGGTAGTTAATGCCGGATGAAAATAATCCGATTGAGGGTGGTAATGGATGGGAACAATGGACCCGGGCCGCCCAACGGTCTATGGATACATTAGAAAAGAAGGTTGAAAAGTTAGATGAGCGGATAATCAAACATCGTGAAGAATCACTGGTCGAGATATCAACTCTCAAAGCTAAAGCTGGTATCATGGGAATGATAGCAGGTTTTATCGTTTCAACCGTGATGTCAATTATAATTGGATTGTTGGTCTGGAACTTGACAGTCGGACGAGTTGTTGACAAACACCCACACCCTACCGTACCGGAACAATCGATAGGTTATGTGTTACCGCCAAGGGAGAACGCGCACATCTACAACATAAGTGAGGCAAAAACCTAATGGGATGGATTGATAGTTTATCAAGACGTATGGGCGAAAAATCCGCCAAAACTCAAATGATGGATATTGATGAGGCAAAGATACCGGGTATATCACAAGACTTAGATATCCTTGAAGAACTTCGCCAAGAACTTATTAAGAAGGATTGTGAACTTGAGAAATCCCGGCTTATCTGGGATAGAACCTTTGACTCTGTTGAGGATAACATAGTGTTGATTGATGTTGATCGACGAATTAAAAAAGGTAACGATGCTTTCTATCACAGTGTTGAGATGGAAGTTGGTCACGTTGAATTCATAGGTATGTTATGGAAGGAGTTTAAAGATATATCTGAAATTCCGAATGATATTTGTATTGTTGATAAGTGTTTTGATACAGGGGTAAGACAGGAAGCTATTATTAATATGCACGGCAGAATGTTCCAAGTTACGGTACATCCTATATACACGGTTATAGATGACAAGAAGGATCTGGTAGGGGTGGTCAGGTCATCAAGGGATATCACTATCGCTGAATTAGAAAAGGTTAAGTTGGCAAGGCGTTCCAATATATACCATGCGATATCAGAGGTAACCAAAACTTTGATGAACCATTCAAATTGGGATGATGCTATGAGCCTTGTTATGGGTGATATGGGTAGAGCGATTGGTGCGAGTCGAGTATATATATTTAAGAATAAGGTAAAGGATGGTTATATCTGTTCAATGCGTCAACACGTGTACACTAATATATCGGTCAGTCAATGTGCTTCTGGTTTAGTGGAGTGTGTGAATTACGACTTAATACCTGAGTGGTCATCTAGAATGGCACATGGGTTATCCGCCACTGGTGATATAATTGAGTGTCATTTATGTGATAAGCAATATGAGTGTACATGTAAGGGTGATGTCTCTGTGTGTGCAGTTCCGATCTTTGTAGACAAGAAGTGGTGGGGATTTATAGGATTTGACTACACTAATGGAACAAGGATATGGAAGGATGAGGATGAAACATTGTTAAGAATCGCCGCTGATATACTTGGTGGTGTTATATACCATCGTGATAGGTATTGGAATATTGTTGATGCTGTTGTGGATTGTGAAGATACACTGGAAGTTATAGATGAGCGAAAAGTAAAGAGGAGCTGATGATTGATGTTACAGGAAGGCGATATCGTTCTTGTCAGGAAGGTGGGTGGATTTAGAATCCTATCAGACCTACTTCTATGGTGGCAAAATAGCAAGGTAGCATCTCATGTTGGGGTCATAACAGACGCTACAACATTAGAGATATTCGATGCAAGGATGTTCCAGAAGTCCAAGTTGATCGGTCTTCAGGAATTCTTTGATGGTAAACATAACATAACTATACTAAGGTATAACCCAGAACTGACACAAGACCAAAAGAAAAAGATTGTAGGATACCTCAAGAGTCACGTGTCAGTCAAGTATGATAATAGTTCAATCTGGTCATTGATTATCAACAGGGATACAGAAGATTCCAGTAAATTGAACTGCGCTGAATCAACATTACTGGCATATCATGCCGCTGATTTATTAACGAAACGAAAAATCGAATACATACTACCACACACATTATGGGAATACTACACTGTTGATCGATTTACTTTGATCAAACAGTTGAGTAAACCTACCGATATAAAGGAGTTCGTTGATGGTGACGATTAAACAGCATGGATAGAGTTGACTTTTTACGACATGAAACTCCCCCTGCTGGTTCTTTATTGTATGTTTTTTATACAGAAACAACGACTACGGTTCCGCTGTATCTAGACCGAGCCAAGACCCAGCCGATCACACAACCAATAACTATTGGTAATTCCAGTGTTCATTACTATGCGGATAACACACGTGTAGATATGAAGATTGTCCATACCTGTTACCCCGGTGGATTCATCTTCATTGAAGATCAAATCCTATATGACCCTGATGATGGAAACCCTGTAGTCGGAACAGCTTCTCAGGTCTGGTATGATATTGATGTTGATTTGACTGTAGCTGTTCCTAAACCAGTAGGGATGGTTAGTGGAAGTGAGAGTATATACCTCAATGGGGTAAAGTTGAGGGAGGGAGCAACAAATGATTATTTAATAAATACCATTGATATAGATTTTGTCAATGGTTGGAATTTGTACATCAACGATATAGTTGAAATAGAATATTATACAATATAATGTAATGTAAAAAGGAGAAATTAATTATGGCTAGAACACTGGTTCGTGGCTCAACTCAAATAATGGGTGAGACTATCACAAACGATCAAATCAGACCAATAGATGCCGAAAACCTTGTTGGTATTGAGTTGGCAAAGATTGAAAAGGGAACAAGTATCGTACTTGCAGATGGTACTGCTGTCGCAGGTGATATTAACCTTGATGGGAATAAGATATATGGGTCGGCGGTGGGTGTAAACCCAACTGACCTTGTAACAAAATCTCAACTAGATTCGGTATCTGCCGGTCTTGATGCAAAAGGTGCATCACATGTCGCCACAACAGGGGCAAACATTGACCTATCAACAGGTGGTCTTCTAACCATTGATGGTGAAGTATTAACAGCAGGACAACGAGTTCTGGTAAAAGACCAGACAATTGCTTCCGAAAACGGTGTATATGATGCCGCTGTTGGGTCATGGACACGTTCTGCTGACTTTGACGGAGCACCGACAAATGAGGTAAGTGGTGGTTCGTTCTCATTCGTAACAAACGGAACAGTTAATGGTGGTACTGGTTGGATTGTAGTTGCTGAAGGTGATATCGTAGTAGGAACAGATGATATCGTTTGGACTCAGTTCTCTGGTGCATCTACAATTTCAGGTGGAAATGGTATCACAGTCAGTGGTACTATAGTTTCTGCTGATGTTGACGGAACAACCATTGTCAACACAGGTGGTGCAGGTGATAAAATTGGTGTAGCTGATGCAGGTATTACAGCAACACAACTTGCCGCTTCGGTTGCAGGTGATGGTCTTGCTGGTGGTGCTGGTACAGCCCTTTCTATAGACCTTGATGGTGCGACACTTACTGTTGCAACAGCAGGTATCAAAGTATCTGATGCTGGTATTACAGAAACCCAAATTGCTTCATCTGCTCTTTCTGCTACAGGTGGTTTGACAGGTGGTTCTGGAACTACAATTGGTGTAAATGGTTATTGGGGTGTCACTGTAGATGCAAACGGTGTTGGTGTTGATATTGATGGTACAACTCTTGCGTTGTCTGCAGCAGGTGTCAAGGTTGCTGATGGTGGTATTACAGCAACACAACTTGCGGTAGATTCAGTAACAGCCGAAAAGATCAATGCTGATGTGGCTGGACTTGGTTTAATTTCAAATGCTACCACTGGTGCTCTTGATATCAATGTTGACGATTCAACGATTGGTATCGTCACCGATGTTCTTCAAGTAAAAGCTGGTGGTATTACAGAAACGGAGATTAATTCCTCGGCTCTTGGTACTGGTCTAACGGGTGGTTCTGGTACAACAATCTCAGTTGACGCATCAGCGTTTTTGGCGTTGACCGATTTAGTGACCCGTGAAAACCAGACCGCAAATGTTGATGGTGTTACAGCAGTATTTACACTGGCTAATCCAGTAGTTGCTGGAACAGAACATGTTTATGTAAACGGTGTTCTTATGGAAGATGGAGGAAACGACTACAGTATTGTTGCCGCAACAGGTGTTATCACCTTTGAGTTTGTTCCTAAGTATAATGCAGGTAATGCAGACAAAACAGATAAGATTGTTGTAACTTATTTCAAAGTACCAGCATAATCAAAGATAAATACTAATGTTACCCCTTCTAACGAGGGGTAACGAGGATTTAATTATGGGTAGAACGTATGTAGGTGGTGACTTAATTCGTGATGATGATGTTGGTCGTGATGACTTAAATACCACAGATACAGGTAAAGCAGTAATAACAAAAATTATAGCTGGTACGGGTATTGCAATCACCGAAACGGGTGTTGATGATGGTACTGGTGATGTAACTATAAATGCATCAAGTGTCGCTACTGGTCCGATGCAGTCTGCACACTTCCACTGTTCTACTGACTCCGCTTCGTTCACGACAGGTCCCGTCACAGCACCATTCGACACAATAGCACTAGATGACTTCACGACAACGGCGTTTTCTCTATCGAACGGTGAATTAACATCACTAATTGACGGCAAAGTGCTTTTCGCTTATACTATACTCATTGATAACTTCAGCGGTACTGCGCGATCAATTGGTTCTGCTTGGATGGAAGGATGGGATGGAACAAATTGGTTTGAATTAACCGACACTCGTGGTTTTACATATAATCGTATGGCTACCGCTGGTGAGGGTAGTTTCTCATTTACCGCTCCATTCACTATTGCTGTTGGTTCTAAATTTAGAATACGAGCAGAACGACACGATGGATCTGATGTTTTAATTGTTAGAGCTAACGGCACACATGGAATGGTTCTTGACCTCCGTGGTGTCAAAGGTGATGATGGAAAGAGTTTTACTGTTGATGCAAATGGACCCATAGCTGATAGAACATCTTATGACGCTGAATTGTTTGGATTTTCTTACCTAGCTACAGATGAATCTTTACTATATTTAAAAAATTCAAATACCTCTGGTGATTGGTCCGTAGGTATTCCTTTTGGTAAAGGTGATACTGGCGATACTGGTGCAGACGGCGCAGACGGTCAAGTTGGTGTTGGTGAAGGCGGTGGACTTTCGTTGATTTGGGCGGAAGAAAACTCCGCACTCAGCACAGGAACAAATAGTGGTTATCAATTTGCTTTTGGTAACGGCGCAAATTCTCAAAGTGGTACTGTAGTTGGTTATGCAGGTATCATCACAAAGATGGTATTCTCAGGTGGAGCAACAGTAACCGCTGAAATTGAACTATACTTAAACGGCATAGCAACTGGTAGAATAATTTCAATGACCGCTGAGGATTCAAAAACTCAAGCAGTCACAGAACTTATTATCACAGAAACAGATAGAATTACGTTCAGAACAATTTCTGGTTCCGGTGGGTCAACCAATGTTGTTGGTGCTGTTATTCAAGCGAATGGTATTGTTGGTGATACAGGTGCTGACGGCATTCAAGGTATACCCGGATCAGATGGAACAACTTGGCATTCTGGATCAGGAGTCCCAGCAGATACATTGGGAAATGATGGTGATTTTTATATAAATACAAGTAATAATGATTATTACACTAAAGTTTCTGGAACATGGGGAACACCAATTGGCAATCTTGGTGATTCTGCATTTCCAGTAAATGATATACTAATAACATTATCAGGCAATGGGATTGTTGATCACCTTGGTAATGTAATTTTAAAAGGAATATAATTTATGAGTTTTCATAGAAATTTAACATATGTAGATGCACACGTTGTTCACGCATGGGAGTGGGTAGACGAAACAGCGCGTTTGGCTGAAACGGGTATGACCAGTGTTGATTTGGGTAAATTTGGTTGGCAAAAAGATACCAATGAGTTTTATGCCCTGATTGATTTAACACCAACTTGGGCTGTAACGACACATGTACATAGTAATAAAGCAATCCTTGACCAAATTGAAGAACCATTCCTAACTGATGATCGTACAAATCTTGATGACCTTGTTGCTTCGGGGGTTATAGGTTCTGATAACCCGTTTACAAATGGATTCTCAAGGACTCCTGATAATGTTATATCAGCCGATGCTGGCACCACAACATTTACTATAGAGCCTTTGGGTTCCACTTTTTATTTTTATTCAGACGGTGTTCGTTTTGATGACCAAACAACTCAAACGGTTCAATGGTTGGATGAAGAAGGAACACACCACTTCTATCTTGACATCAATGGTGTTCTACAAACCACAACCACCTTTACAGACCAGATAATATTAAAGTTTGCGTATGTCGCAGCACTGTATTGGGATTCTGATAACAGTGAAGTTATAATGTTGATGGATGAACGTCATGGTTATAAGATGGCAGCACCCACTCACTTAAATTTACATTACGGTCAAGGAACTGTCTATCTGAATGGTTTAACTGTTTCCAACATCGGTGTTGATGGTGATGGTTCTTTGGATGTTTCTGCACAGGTCGGCATAAATGACGGTAGTTTTCTTGACGAAGACATTCAGTTTAATGTGGTTAACGGGTCACCACAAACAATAAGAACTATTGGTCAGTTTCCAATACTATATAAAGAGGGTTCAAGTAAATGGCGTAAGAAACCCGCTGATAACTTTCCATTTATTCAAGATGGTGTGGCTGGATTTTCTGGCACAGGTCTTATTGCTTACAGTGCAGATGTTGCTGAAAATTATTCTTTAATAGAGGTTCCAGAAGGGTATTATAGTTTCACACACTTCTTTGCCACAAATGAACTTAATACACCAATTATTGGTTTTGTTGGTGGTGATGTTTATTCAACGGCGGAGTTAGCGGGAAGTGGATGTATCAATGAGATAAATCACCTTTACGATGAGGGTCTTCTACTATCGGAATTTGTTCTTATTGCTTCTGTTTGTTGGCAATCAAGTACATCATTCACTAATACTGTTAAGACAAGAGCCGTAACAGTTCATGGCGGAACACACTTTAATTGGTTACCTAAGAATAGTAACATTGAATACACAGTTCATGGTGATTTGGTTGGGTTGGGTGATGATGACCATCCTCAATATCACAATGATACGAGGGGTGACGCACGTTATACGCCGATTTCCCATTATACAGATGAACCGATTCATAGGGTTACATACAAACCTACCAGATTTGTTACTGCTGATACACCAGTGGTTTCATGGGAAGTGTTGATTGTTGATACACGAACTGGTGCGACACCGATTAGTCTCACATTCCCTGCTTCCCCGACACCGGGTGACAAGATTCTTGTTATTGATGGTTTCCGTTGGGCGGGCACAGACTCTATTTTCTGTTTAATGAACGGACAACCTTTGAGAAGAATTGCGGGAAATGACCTTGAGATTGACTTGACAAATAGGTGGGTGGAATTTACATATGTGGATGCGACTAATGGTTGGAATTACAGGTCGGATGCGTAAGGAGATGCAATGGCAATCATAAAATTATCAGATGAAGAACAATCTAATATAAACGAAATCAATGCAACATCTAATACCGTAAATAGTATTGTCGGTAATGCGACAACTGCGGCTGATACATTAGAGAAAGTTGAAGGTCTGATTAATACGATAGATGGACAACAAACAACTAATACTTCTGATATAGGAACACTACAAACAGACAAGCTTGATGTTGCTGATGTTGTTAATAATTTGGTTACGACAACAACTGACCAAGCACTTTCAGCAAATCAGGGTAAGGTATTAAAAGATATTGCTGATGACATAAATTCTAATTTATCAGCACTTCCTGTTACGGATGATTTAACTCTTACAGTACAAAATGCTTATGATCGTGATTGTTCTGGTTTGGTTAGTGGTGGTACTATTTCATCAAACGGAACTTTTAATGGAATTAATGTTGCCGCAGGTATTGGTTATATCAATGACCATACATACGATGTTGATTCGTTTAAAAGAATTTCATGGTCTTCTAATACTGACATAACCCCTGCTGGTAATGGTTCAAATTATGTTGCTATTGATGTGAATGGGAATGTCAGTGTAACACTTACAAAACAAAACCTCGCAACATTTGTTTACCTTGGACATGTTTATGTTTCGGGTGGATTTATTGTAGAAGTATTCAATGTCCCTGAATGGGCTGGACATTTCTCAGGTCGTGTTAATGAATGGATTGCTCATGCCGTTGGTGCATTGGTCGCAGAAGGGTGTATTGTCGGAGAACAACCAAATCCAAATGAACTGAGTTTAACAATCACACCTGGCGAATATTATGCACGTCTTGGTGAATATGATATTGACCAAACTTCAACTTTTACAAAAATGTTCAATAGTACCGATGGTTGGAGTGTTGATTCATCGAATGTTAACAAGGTTAATGTTTCTACTTGGAACGATGTATCTCTTGCTTCGGGGTCAGCTCTTGTAACAATGACAACAAATTACTGGAAGAAAGACCTTGTTATGGCAACACCTTCTGGTAACATTTATTATATTACAGGACAAGCCGAATACGCAACAGAAGATGAAGTGTTACTTGCACCACTTCCTATCATACCTTCTGGTATCGGTGAGGATTCCGTCTACCTTGCTACTATAGCACTTCAAGAGGGTGATACTACAATTGCAGATAGAATTCTTGATATTAGACCAGTGTTTGATCGTGTGTTTGGTTTTGGTACTGCTGGTGCTTCTGGTGCTGTTGTTGACCACGGTGGGTTAACGGGTCTTGCTGATGATGACCATGCACATTATCAACTTCGTTCAGAACGGAATGTTGCTAATGGATATGTTGGATTGGACGCCAACGGTGAAATTTCCATAAACCAGATTAAAGATGAATTGCTTTATTCAATGTCAACTGGTGTTGTCTCTCAAGGGGTTCTTAGTATTAATGCAGACCCTACTAA
>Ga0136555_1000464_pt1 | contig 16178 bp, 16 predicted proteins | sample AntRauTorckE5432_FD_104927 | JGI IMG/M metagenome (GOLD analysis project Ga0136555, IMG submission 104927) | Saline lake microbial communities from Rauer Islands, Antarctica - Metagenome Torckler E5 #432 | ecosystem: Environmental > Aquatic > Non-marine Saline and Alkaline > Saline | place...
ACATTTCTTCGTCAAACTTTAATTTGTTTTTCAATGTACTATTAAATACATCTCATGCACAAATTAAACTTTTCCTCGAACTGCACTCAAATAATCAATTCTTGAGGCTTGATGTTATTATTTCAAAATTTCGTAACAAAAATCTAGTAAAACATAAATTACAAACAACAAAGTTATTTTATAGGTTTTATAGTCATAAATCAAGAGAAGAGAAGGTGTAATAATTGGTTCTTTAAAATCCTTGGATAAACTTAAGTTATTAAAAATGTAATAAATAAAAGATAATCTAAGCAAAAATTAAGTTTAAAAAGTTATTTATTTCTTAAAAACCACCCCTAACCCCTCCTTTAGGAAAGGGAGATGACGGGTAGTGGGGTTTTATTAATAGGTTTTCTGTATTTGTTATATAAAATTTAACCAAAAAAACCACCCCTAGCCCCTCCTTTGGGAAAGGAGGGGAAACTGGTAGAGAAGCTTTACTAAGAAAATCTCTTTTTTACTATATTAAAATTTAAACTGAAAAACCCCCTTTAATTCCCCCTTTGGGAAAGGGGGAGGAACTGGTAGCGGAGTTTTATTAAACATTGAAACTTAAATATTTTAGATTACGTAATCGATTACGTAATTGATTACTTACATGATTTTTAAATAAACTTTTAATTTGTAGTTTAAAAACCAAAAAAACCACCCCTAGCCCCTCCTTTAGGAAAGGAGGGGGAATTAAAGGGGGTTTTCAGGTTATTTAATTTCCCATTTTCCGTTAGATTCTTTTAGTGTGCCATTGATTTCAAAACCGCTGGCTAGTTTATGTCCACCACCTTTGAATTTTTTGGCTATTTCTGAAACGTCTACTCCTTTGTGCTCGTCACTTCTTAAACTGGCTTTGATTAAATTGGGTTTTGATTCGTATAAAACTAGAGAAAATTTGGAGCCAGAGATAGTGTTTAAAACTTCAGCAATTCCAGAAGCGTCTGACTTTGAGGCATTGCATTTTTTTAGATCTTCTTTGGTTAAAAAGGAAACTACCATACCAGTTTTTTTATAAAGTTCAGCTCTGCCAAGAGCAATTGACCACAGTTTTAAGGTGTTGAGAGATTTATTTTCAAAAACTAGCTGGTTTATCTTTCTGACTGAAGCGCCTTTTTTCATTAAATCGCTAACTATTTCTAAGGTTTTAGCAGTTGTGTTGTTGTGTCTAAAACCTCCAGTGTCGGTAAAAATACCGTTAAGTAAATATTGAGAAGCAATAGGGGAGATTTGATAGTTAATTTTTTTGAAAAATTCATAAATTATTTCGCAGGTAGCAGAAGCTTCTGTGTCAACAAAATTAAGAGCACCTACAATTGGATTTCTTGGGTGATGGTCGATGTTAATAACTTCAATTTTTAAATTATTTTTTTCAATTTCTTTGTCTAGTTTAAGTTTGTAGAAAGTGTCTTCGCGATCTAAAATTAAAATTGTGTCATATTTAGCTAGATCGTAATCTTTTTTTAGTTGATTTTCAGGAAAAATTTTCAAGGCTAGTCCGTCTAAATTATCCTTACTTATTAAAGTAGTTTTCTTTTTTAACCCATTTTTGAGATAATCATTCATGGCAAAAACTGATGATAGACTATCAACATCAGGATTTAAATGAGCAAATAAAATAACATTTTTGCTCTGAGCAAGTTTTTTTTCAAGTTCTATAAATTTTGAAGCTAAGTTTGACATTTTTTTAAATAAAAACTATTTTTCTTGATGAATCTTATCAAAAATTTCTTCCATTTCAGAAAGCTTTTTTTGATTGTCATTAATCAAAAATTTTATCTTGGGAAGAGGTTTCATAAAAAGTTCTTGATGAAGAACTTTATGAATTTTTTTGCTCTCCTTGTAGAGAGTTTTCAAAACATAATCATCTTCGGTTTCTGGATAAACACTTAATAACGCTTTAGCATAGCGTAAATCTTTGGATGTGTCAACCTTAATAATGGTAACCAAGACACTAGGTTTAAGTGAAAGTTCTTTGCGAATTATCTCTCCTAATTTTTCTTTGAGGAGTTGATTGATTTTTAAAATACGTTTAGACATAATAATTCTTTAATTTTAAATAAAAATAAATGGAAATTAAATAAGTGAAAATTTATTGAAAATTGATTTATTGAGAATTGGTAATTATCTGGATTTCCCCCTTAACAATTTTTCTTTTATTAGTTAAGATTAGAGTTAAGATTAAATAAAAAAATTGTTATGAGAATTGCAATAAATTGTGCTGATCTTGACCACTTTAGAATTGATGGCACTAGAGTTTATATTAAAAAATGTTTAAACTATTTTGGACTTTTTGATGAGCAAACTACTTTTAATTTATACCACAAAAAAGAATTTAATCCAGAGCTTAAGCCAAAGATTTATTTTAATTATAAAAATAAAATCATTCCATATCCTTTAGCTTGGGTCCAGACTCGTTTTGGTTTTGAAATCAATGCTAGTTTGCCTGATGTTTGCTGGATGCCTTTTCAACAAGTGCCTTTTTTAGCTGATAGGAAAACTAAAATTGTAATTACTGTTCATGATTTAGCTTTTAAATATTTTCCGCAACATTTTCCTTTGATGGATCGATTAAAATTAGATTTTTTTACAGAAACGGCCATTAAAAGAGCTGATAAAATTATTGCTGTTTCCGAAGCGACTAAAAAAGATATTTTAAAGTTTTATCCTAAAAAAATTAGCAAAGACAAAATAAAAGTAATTTATCACGGAGTGGACAGGGAAGAATTCTCGAAAAAATTTTCATCAAAAAAAGTGAAGGAAGTTTTTGCTAAATATAAGATAAAGAAAAAATATTTGCTTTATGTGGGAGCTTTGCAACCTCGCAAAGGGATAGAAAATTTGGTTGAAGCTTTTGAGATTTTGAAATCAGAACAAGGGAAAAATTTGCAATTAGTTTTAGTTGGAGAACCAGCTTGGAAAGCAAAAAATATTTTGAAAAAAATAAAAAAGTCTAAATATAAAAAAGATATTGTTTTAACCGGAAAAATTGATTTTAGGGATTTGCCGATTTTTTATCAGAAAGCTAAAATTTTTGTTTTTCCTTCTTTATATGAAGGATTTGGGATTCCTGTTTTGGAAGCTTGGGCTAGTGAGGTGCCAGTTTTAGTGGCTGATAATTCTAGTTTGAAAGAAATTGGAGGTGAGGCTGTGTTGCAGTTCAAGACTGGAGATAGTTATGATTTAAAAAAACAACTTAATATTTTGTTAAATTGTGATATAATGAAAAAAAGGTTGATTGAAATAGGAAAGAAAAAAGTGAAAAAGTTCAGTTGGCAAAAGACTGCTGAAGAAACATTAAATTTTATTAAAAACAAATGAAAATTCAAAAAAAAGTTTTATTGAAAGACTATTCAACTTTTAAAATTGGTGGGCCAGCTAAATATTTTGTGGAAGCCAAAACTTTCAATGACTTTAGAGAAGCAGTAGAATGGGCTCACGAAAAAAAAGAAAAGTTTATGATTCTGGGGGGCGGAAGTAATATTTTATTTCATGATCAAGGTTTTGACGGCTTAGTGATTAAACTAGCTAACAAAAAAATTGAACTTAAAAACAAAGACGAGATTTCCTGTCAGGCAGGGGTTTCTTTGAGTGGGCTGGTGGCTTTTTCGGCGGAGCATGGTTTGACTGGATTGGAGTGGGCGGCGGGCATTCCGGGGACTGTAGGCGGAGCGATTAGAGGTAATGCTGGAGCTTTTGGCTTTGAAATGAAGGATGTTACTAAAGAGGTTGTCTATATCGACTTAAAAAAATTAGAAAAAGAAAAATGCAACAACAAAGAATGCAAATTTGATTATCGACAGAGTGTTTTTAAGAAATTTGACCATAAAATTATTTGGAGAATTATATTTAAATTAAGTTCTACTAAAACTAAGAATATCAAAAATAAAATAGCCGAGATCATTAATCAAAGAAAAGAAAAACATCCTTGCTTGTCTAGTGCTGGTTCGGCTGGTTCAATTTTTAAAAATCCAACAGTCGGTGCAGAAGTGATTAAGATGTTTGAAAAAGAAAAAGGAGTGAAATGCAAAAGCAATCAGGTTTCCGCTGGTTGGCTGATTGATATGTGTGAACTCAGGGGGATGAGAATGGGAGGCGCAAGAGTAAGTGAAAAACAAGCTAATTTTATTGTTAATGATGAAGGTAGTAGTGCTAATAATGTGGTGATTTTGATTAGTTTGATAAAGCAGAAAGTTAGAAATACTTTTGGGGTGCAACTAGAAGAAGAAGTAGAAATAGTTGGATATTGAGGTTTTAAAATTCAGCACACTTTTTTGTTGAGCTTTCTGTCACTCACTCAATGTACTATTCAGTACATCTCGTTCGTTATTCAATCTTTCCTCAAATTGCACTAAATTTTTAAACCTCAGGTGTTTTTGATGAAAAAATAAAGTAGAAAAATTTAATAAGTTTATTCGTAATAATTAAGAGAGGTTAGATTAAGGAGTTTAATTATTAATTTAATATTATGAAAATTAGAGAATATTTCGGTGATACTAAATTAAATCCAGAGGAAAGAAAATATTTAATAGAAAAAATAGAAAAAATTAAAGAGGGCATTCTTACAAATTTCAAAGAAAATGAGATATTTGTTGATTTAAAGGTTAATCAAAATAAAAGAAAGCAGTGGTCTCTAGAGGTCATTTTTGAGGTGCCCAAAAGTGTTTTTCAAGCTTCCGAAAAGGGATTTGGGCTAACAGAAACTATGGACAAATTAGAGGAAGTTCTAACCAGACAAATTTTAAGGAAAAAAGAAAAAATTCAAGATCTAAGAAAAAGAGGTAATCGTTCTTTGCGGAAAAAAAGAACTATTGATGGGAAAGCGAGGTTCTAGAGAAGTAGAAAACTTGCCCTGTTGAAAATGGTATTAATAAAAAAATAGACGCTTCTGTAGAAGCGTCTATTTTTATTTTATTGGAAATGATTATTTTTTCATTTTTATCCAAATCTTTTTCCCTGCCCAGTATAAGATACCGGCTATAATTAAGAAAGTAATAATAGAGGGAATTCCGACAATAATAAATCGTATAATGCTGTTGATGAAATCTTGAGAGTTGTCTGTTAGTTCTTTAAAAGATTCTTTGACTATTTGCCAAGGTCGCCAATCGTTGCTTTTAGGGTTGAGGGTTATATCTTCATTGAGATTGATGACAATAGTTGACATTTCTGTTTGAGAATCCATAAATCTGATTCTTCCCTCCAGTCTTTCTATTTCGCCTCTGACTCTGGAGAGTTCTTTTGTGACCGCCAAAACATCTTTTATTTCTCCAGCTCGGTCGAGTATTTTAATAAAGCTTTCTTCCTCAGCCCTTTTGTTTTTTAGTTGAGTTTGCAAATCGGAATATTGTTCAGTTACATCTTGACCAGTGGTTGATTCGGAAAGAACTTGAGTGGCAACATTTTTGATTTCGTTTAAAGTTTTTTCAAATTTATCAACTGGAACTTTAATAGTCATAAAACCGCTTTTCTGACCCTTAACCCTTTCGGAAAAATTAGTTGAAAAAACTTCACCATTTTGATTTTCTGTAATTTGGGTTATTTCCTTTACAGCGTTCTCGACGTTTTTAATTTTTAAATTTAAGTCGCCATTTTTAATAATTTTTTTATCAATAATATTTAAATTTTCTGAAGATTTAATGGGCTCAATTGATAAATCTTCAGAGATGTCTGTCATGGGCGCTGTTTGATTCATTGATTCAATGCCATTCCTTACAGAAACTTTTTCATTTGTGGAGTAGTTGTTTATGGCTGAGTTTTTCCTGAATCCGTTTCTAGATTTTGGATTGAAAAAATTAAAGACATTCAATAACAGAAAAATTACTATTAAAATGCCGAATAATTTCAATAGATTTTTTATTTTTTGATTCATTTTTTTATTTTATAAATTATATTAACTGTATTTTAGCATAGATTAATTTTTGGAAAATAGTTATTTAAATTTTTTATTAATAGGTTTTTTAACATCTTTAGACAAAATAAGATAATATAATATTCAAAGAACCAGAAAAACCCCCTTTAATTCCCCCTTTGGAAAGGGGGAAGATCTGCTTGGAAAGCTTTTCTACCAGTTTCCCCTCCTTTTCTAAAGGAGGGGATAGAGGTGGTTTTTTTGTTTAAATTTATTTAAAACTTCTTTAATTATTCTTCTTAAAAACCCTCCTTAATCCTCACTTTTTCAAAAGGAGGCTGGGAAGGTTTTTAAGAAAATAAATAACTTTTTAAACTTAATTTTTACTTAAAATATCTTTTGTTTGTTATATTTTTAATAAATAAAGTTTATCCAATAATTTTTAAAGACCTATTAATATTGACATAGTAAATTAACTTTATTAAAATACAAGTGTGTTTTCTGACATATGCTTTCAAGGTCGGTGTCACGGGACTTCTAAAAATTTCTCGGAAGAGAACGCAGATTATTTCTAGGAACTATTTCTGGAAAAAATAAAAAAAATTAACTCGATAGAAATGACAGAAGAAAGAGATCAAGAATTTTTGGAGTACATTGTTAAATCTGTCGTTGACAACGCTGATGATGTTAAAGTGGAAAGAAGCATCGATGAAAGAGGTGTGCTTTTGACTTTAAATGTAAGTCCTCAAGACATGGGGATGATCATTGGTCGGCAAGGTTCTACAGCCAAGGCTATTAGAACTTTATTGAGAGTAATTGGAGCAAAAAATGATGCTCGAATTAATCTAAAGATCAACGAACCAGAAGGATCAGAACGAAACTTCGAAAAGAAAACTGAGGATGATTCTGAATCAGAAAAAAAAGAGGAAGATTCAGAAAAAAGTATTGATGATATCGTTAATGACATCAAATAAATTCTAAGAAGCTTTCTAAATTTTGCTTTTTGTTGCTTTTTTAAAATCGTAACAAAAAGATGAAGTGAACAAGGGCTTTTAGACTTTAAAATATTCAAAAACCGTGTTAATATTTTATATGCACGGTTTTTGTGTTTTGAAGATTTTAAATTTGGCATATTCGTTTACTTGCCCCATCCGTCGGTTAGCAGGTTAAATTTTTAAACTTGCTTGAAAGTATTTAACTGGGGTTGGAAAGTTTAAAGTCTGAAAATCAAAAGCTTGAAAGTTTAGAGTTGAAGAGTTGTTCTGCGATGATTAATACTCTAATAATTTTTTATTTTTAATTTAAGTATGAATTTTCATATAATATCCATTTTTCCTGAAGTTTTTGAACGATATTTTCAAGTAGGCGTTTTAAGAAGAGCTTTAAAGGAAGGCAAAATTGAAATTAATTTATATAATCTTCGTGATTATAGTAAAAATAAGCATAAAAAAGTGGATGATACTCCTTATGGAGGTGGACCAGGGATGGTGCTTTCTGTTGAGCCGATTTTTTATTGTTTAAAAGAAATTAAAAATAAAATAAAAGAAAAAAATCTCAATGTTTCCGACAAAGACATCAAAACGGTTCTCTTGTCAGCTAAAGGTGAGAAATTTAACCAAGGAAAGGCTGTTGAATATAAAGGGAAAAAACATCTAATTTTGATTTGTGGAAGATACGAAGGAGTGGATGAGCGAGTGGCAAAGAAATTAGCTGATGAAGAAATTTCAGTGGGAGAATATATTTTAAGTGGAGGCGAATTGCCAGCTATGACAGTGGTTGATGTGGTGAGTCGTTTAATTCCTGGGGTTTTGGGAAATGAAAATTCCTTGAAATCAGAAAGTTATAATAAAAATAAAGATAAATTTGATTTTCCAGTTTATACTAAACCAGAGACTTTTCAAGAATGGAAAGTTCCCAAGGTTTTGCTTAATGGCAATCACAAAGAGATTGAAAAATGGAGAGAAAATAATTGTTGAAAAAATATTGGTATCTTAGGTTGATGGGAGTGGATCCCGGATCAAGCCCGGGATGACAGGATGTAATATTGTGGATCCCGGGATCCAAAAAAAAACAATTTACTTTATAAAATGAAAAATTATTTTACTTACATTCTAGCTAGTCAAAAAAATGGAACTTTGTATATTGGTGTAACAAATGATTTATTAAAAAGAACAAAAGAACATAAAAACAAGAAGGGTTCAGTTTTTACCAAAAAATATAGTGTTAATAAACTGGTTTATTATGAAGAATGTGGAGATATCAATGCTGCTATTCAAAGAGAAAAACAATTAAAAAACTGGAAAAGAACTTGGAAAATAAAATTGATTGATGAGTTTAATCCTGAATGGAAAGATTTGTATCTTAGGTTGATGGGAGTGGATCCCGGATCAAGCCCGGGATGACAGGATGTAATATTATGGATTCCGGGGCAAGTTTGGGATGGCAAGATATAATATTATGGAGACTTTACTTTTCAGGAAAGATGACAAGAGTAGAGCCGTGGAAGGTTTTTTGAAAGAGGTAGATCTAGTTGATATGAAAAAAAATATTACAAAAAAAGTGGACCCGGTGATTTTATCAATAGTTTTAATATTGTTAGTTTTTGGTTTGGTTATGATTTCTTCGGCCGGGGTGATTTTTTCTCAAATTAGGTTTGGGGATGAGTATCATCTTTTTAAGAGACATTTTCTTTATGGAATAATAATTGGGTTGCCAGCGATGTATTTAGTTTCAAAAATTAATTATAAATTTTGGGAAAAAATTTCTTTGCCCTTTTTGGGAGCTACTTTATTTCTTTTAGTTCTAGTTCTAATCTCTGGTGTTGGGGCTAGTTATCAGGGGGCCAGCCGTTGGATAGAATTTGGACCAATTAGTTTTCAGCCAACTGAAATTGCTAAAATTAGTATAATTATATATTTAGCGGCTTGGTTGAAAGGAAAGGGTTCAAAAATTCAAGATTTTAAACAAGGGCTGGTTCCTTTTTTGATAATCTTGGGAGTGGTGGCTTTTTTGATTATTAGTCAACCTGACATTGGGACTTTGGGGGTGATAGTGATGGTGTCTTTGATGATGCTTTATATTTCGGGAGCTCCAATTAAATATATTTTTGGTATCTTGTTAGGTGGCGTGGCTTTTTTGGGAATATTAATAAAATTAGAACCTTATAGAATGAGTCGTTTGACAGCTTTTTTGAACCCCAGTATAGACCCTCAGGGAATAAGCTATCAGATAAACCAGGCTTTGCTGGCGGTTGGTTCAGGTGGAATTTTTGGTTTGGGTTTGGGTCATAGCCGACAAAAATTTAATTATCTTCCAGAGCCAGCGGGAGACAGTATTTTTGCTATTATTTCAGAAGAGTTGGGAATGGTTGGGGCAGTGGTTTTGCTTTTGTTTTTTGTGGCTTTTGCTTTGAGAGGTTATAAAATTGCTCGTTATGCACCAGATGAGTTTGGAAAATTAGTAGCAGTGGGAATCACTTCCTGGATTGTTTTTCAAGCTTTGGTAAATATAATGTCAATTTTGAAATTAATGCCTCTAACTGGAATTACTTTACCTTTTATTAGTTATGGTTCAACTTCTCTGGTTTTTACTTTGGTGGGAGTGGGGATTCTTTTGAATATTTCCAAACATAGCAAGATTGATTAGGCAGAGTTAAATGAATAAATTCAAAATTTTTAACCAATATGATAAATTTCGTAACAAAACGGTGTTTGTAAATAGTCCCATAAAAATTATCTGTCCAAATTGTGAATCAAAAAAGAAATTTTTAAAAACGGAAAAACTCTCTTCCCGCTAGAGGGTGGACACCTTTTGCCTCTCTGGCGCATAAATTATGAAAAAGGGAAGACGGCAGAGAGGCTTGAATGCCAGAATTTTCCCTTGGAATTGAAAGTTTTTTTATTTCAGATTACGTAATTGATTACTTACATGTGTATTGAATCATGAGTTTCTCTTGAAACTCTTTTTTTAATAAGTTAGAATTATACAGTAATTAATGCTTAACTATTATTTTCAAATATGGGACTGCTAGACAAATTTTTTGGTAATGCTAATGACAAGGAATTAAAAAAATATCAGCTGGTTGTTGATAAGATAAATGCAATTGAAGATGAGTTCAAGAATTTTTCTGACGATCAAATTAAAGAGAAAACCAAGGAATTGCAAGAAAAATTCAAAGAAACAGAAATTGCTGAAAACTCAGAAGATTTTTTAGTGGAAGCTTTTGCAAATTGTAGAGAAGCAGGGAGAAGAGTTTTAGGAGAGAGAGCTTATGATGTTCAGATGATGGGTGGCTTGGCTTTACATAATGGAAAAATTTCTGAGATGAAAACTGGTGAAGGAAAAACTTTATCCTCAACTTTGGCAGTCTATTTAAATGCTTTGAGTGGCAAAGGGGTTCACGTGGTGACTGTTAATGACTATCTTTCTAAAAGAGATGCCAATTGGATGGGGCAGGTGTATGATTTTTTTGGTTTGTCGGTTGGCTGTATTGCTCATGATTCTTCTTATCTTTATCAACCAAACAAAATCGATGATGATGAGGTTAGTATTGAAGAAGAAAATCTGATTGCGGTTTCCAGAAAAGAAGCTTATGCTGCTGATATTACTTATGGGACTAATAATGAATTTGGGTTTGATTATTTGAGAGACAATATGGCTCAATCCAAAGAGCAGATGGCTCAGCGAGATTTGAATTTTGTGGTGGTGGATGAGGTGGATTCTATTTTGATCGATGAAGCTAGAACTCCTTTGATCATTTCTGCTCCTGATATGGAATCTACTAAACTTTATCAACAGTTTGCCAAAATTGTTCCTCAATTAAAAGAAGGCGAAGATTTTAAGTTAGATGAAAAATTAAAAACCACTGATCTGACTCAAGAAGGAATTTCGAAGGTGGAGAAATTATTAGGGATTGATAGTTTATTTGAGTCCAGCAGGACTCAATATGTGCATCATTTAGAACAAGCGTTGAAAGCTTTTGTGATTTTCAAAAAAGATCGAGACTATGTGGTTAATGATGGCGAGATTGTAATAGTGGATGATTTTACTGGAAGGTTGATGCCAGGTAGAAGGTATAGCGAGGGTCTGCATCAAGCTATCGAAGCGAAAGAGGGAGTGGAAATTCAAAGAGAATCAAGAACTTTGGCTTCTATTACTTTTCAAAATTATTTCAGAATGTATGAAAAAATTTCTGGAATGACTGGAACGGCCTTGACTTCAGCTGAGGAATTCTCGAAGGTTTATGAGTTGGAAGTGACTCAAATTCCTACTAACAAACCAATGACTAGAAAAGATTTGCCAGATGTGATTTATAAAAATGAAAAAGGGAAATTTAACGCGATTGCTGAGAAAATAAAAGAATTGAGAGAGCAAGGCCGGCCAGTTTTGGTCGGAACAGTGGCGATTGAAAAATCAGAAGGGATTTCTGAAACCTTATCTAAAGCTGGAGTTCCGCATGAAGTTTTGAATGCAAAAAATCACGAAAAAGAAGCTCAAATTATTGCTGATGCTGGAAATGAAGGAGCGGTGACAATTGCTACTAATATGGCTGGAAGAGGAACGGACATCAAGTTAGGCGAAGGTGTTAAAGATTTGGGAGGCTTGTATATTATTGGGACAGAAAGACATGAGGCTAGAAGAATTGATAATCAATTGAGAGGAAGAGCTGGAAGACAAGGAGATCCAGGGACTAGCCAGTTTTATGTTTCTTTGGAGGATGAGTTGATGAGGAGATTTGGAGGAGAAAGGATGTGGGCTTTGATGGATAAACTGGGATTGCCGGATAATCAACCAATTGAAAACAGTATTATTTCAAAATCTATTGAATCAGCTCAATCCAAAATCGAAGGGCATAATTTTGATATTAGAAAACAAGTCTTGGAATACGATGATGTGGTTAATAAGCAAAGAGAAGTTGTTTATAAACGCAGGAGAAGGATTTTGGATAAAAAAGAAATTAAAAGTGAAATAGAAGATATCTTAAAAACAGAAGTGGAAAACCTTGTTAGCGTGCACACTTCTGAAGAAATAGAAGAAAAATGGAACACTCAAGAGATACAAGCAGAGGTGGAAATTTTAATTGGCAAAAAAGAGGGTCTTAAAACTCAACTTTCCAAAATTAAAAAATCCAAAGAGTATTCTTCTAGCGAAGGCAAGATTAGTGCTATGATGGACTATATTTTTGAGCTTTTAAAAAAAGAATATAATCAAAAAGAGCAAAAAATTGGAGAAGAAATTTTTCGGAGGATTGAAAAAGAGGTTTATTTGAAAACCATTGATCAATATTGGATGGAGCATTTGGATGGCTTGAGCAGTTTGAGAGATTCTACTAATTTGCAAAGTTATGGTCAGAGAGATCCATTAATTGAATATAAAAAAGAAGGCTATCATTTATTTCAAAATTTATTGGCTAATATCAATCGTTCAGTGATAAAAACTTTTTTTCGTATTCAGCCTTTGGAAAATGAACCTGCTTCAGGAGGTTTTATGCAAAAAGACAACTTGCAATTTAGCGGCGGTGAACAAAAAGGTCAATTTCAAGCTTTAGCTGGAAATAAAAACCAAAAGCCAGTTCAGGCTCAACCAGTAAAAAATGAGAACAAAGTTGGCAGAAATGATCCCTGCCCTTGCGGAAGTGGGAAGAAGTATAAAAAATGTTGTGGGCGTTAGTCTATAAAGTCTAAAATTCGTAAAGCTTTCAAAGTTGATTTTTTGTTGTTGAACGTTCATGATGTATTTAATAAAATCAATAAAAAATATAAAAATAAGAATATTAGGAAAGTTATTGAAAATAGTCGGGGGCGTTATTATATTAATATTTCTAAAGAAGTTAGAAAATTTGTTGAAGATGAATGCAGAAAACCGACTAACGAATATGGTTTTGAGCCATTTGAAAATCATTTCTAACCAATGGTTGAGTGGTCGGGAAAGTTAGCTGATCAACTAGGAGGTGATAAAGAAGTGATTTTGATAGCAGCTTGGTTGCATGATATTGGATCAATTATTGATGGGAGAAAAAATCATCATTTAAGTGGTGCTGAGATCGCTCGAAAAAAATTAACTGAATTTAATTATCCGAAAGATAAAATTGAATTAGTTGAAAAATTTATTTTAAATCATCGTGGTTCTCAAAACAGAAATCGTGAAAGCTTGGAATAACAAATTGTAGCGGAAGCAGATGTTATCAGCAATTTCGACAATATTGTTGGAATTGTTAAAACTGCTTTGGTTCATGAAAATAAAACTGAAAAAGAAACAAAGCAAGAAGTTTTAGAAAAACTAGAGCGAAAATGGCAACAGCTTCATTTCGAGGAATCTAAAAAACTAATTAAACTAAGAAGAGACGCGGTTAGGCTGTTATTTCAAGATGATTAGTAAAAACTTTTTCTAAGTTCAGCAAAATTAAGCTTTCTAAAATTAATAATGAAAAATAAATCCAAAAAAATTATTGATCTAACCCTAGTTATGGTTTGCAGAAATTCAGAAATTTTACTGGGAATGAAAAAATGTGGTTTTGGAAAAGGCAAATGGAATGGTTTTGGAGGAAAAGTTGAATTGGAGGAAAATATAGAAAATTCAGCTAAAAGAGAATTATTAGAAGAAGCTTCAATCGGAGCTAAAAAAATTGACAAAAGGGGTTTTATAGAATTTGAATTTAAAGATGATTATGAAATTTTAGCAGTCCATATATTCAAAGTGGATGATTTTTCAGGAGAACCAAAGGAAAGTGAAGAAATGATTCCTAGATGGTTTGATGTTGAAAAAATTCCATTTTCTGAAATGTGGTCGGACGATTTTTATTGGTTACCATTGCTTTTGAAAAATAAAAAATTTAAAGGAAGGTTTGTTTTTAGTAAAAAAGAAAATATTTTAGAAAAAGAACTAAGGGAAGTTGATAAAATTTGAGTTAATATCGGGTTCTGTTTAGTAAGAGTGATTAGTTAATATTTTGAAAATTTATTTGTTATTTTGGTAAGTTAAAATAATATGGTATCATATTCTAGTATATGATACTAAATTAAAAAATAAAAAAAATGAAAAAAAGATTTCATGAGGTAAACCCTCAAATTAGGAATAAAATGTTGGATGAGTTTTATTATATGGTTTCAGAAATGAAGAAACCAGAAGATGCAAAAAAATTTTTCAAAGACTTATTAACTCCTGGAGAATCTATAATGATAGTGTATCGGATAGAAATAGCCAAAATGCTTTTACAGGGTTTTGTTCACACTGATATTGCAAAAAAATTAAAAGTAGGAAAAAATACTATAAGCTCAGTCAATAAATGGCTTTATGGTGGGTTCGGTGGCTATATGAAAGAAATCAAAAAAGCTAAAAATTACAAATTAAAACCTAGTAAAATCCCCCAAACAGAATGGGATAAAATAAAAAAGAAGTATCCAGCTCATTTTTTAATTTTTAATTTGATAGATAAAATCAAAAAGTGAAATTTTAAATAGTATCATATTCTAGTATATGATACTATTTTATTTTTAATTTTTATTTCTTTGGTTGTTGGGTTTGGTTGGATTGGGATGCGTGGTCTTTGAAGTTTATTTTTTTATAATGATTTCTAAAATTTAAAATTTAAAATGAATTTTTCTTTTAGGAAAATATTGATTTTGGGAGTTATTTTTTTGAGTTTGGTTTTGATAACCCAAGAATCTTCAAGTGGAAAAAATTCAATAGATGAAAATGCCCTGGAGGTCAATTTTTTGGATGTAGGGCAGGGTGATGCTACTTTAATTAATTATCAAAATAAATATCAAATTTTGATTGATAGTGGAATTAGTGGTAAAAATATTTTAGATGAATTGCAAAAAGTTATGCCGGCTCAGGACCATCAAATTGAGATTGTGATTGTTACTCATTATGACAAAGATCATGTCGGGGGAATGAGAGCGGTTTTAGAGAATTATAATGTCAAATTATTTCTAGATAATGGACAGTTCAAAGATTTAGAATCAACTACTGTAGTTTCTGATTTGATTGAAAAACAGAAAATTGAAAACTATGCGATCCAAGAAAATTCAAAAATAAAAATCGGCGAAGATTTGCTTTTAGATTTTTTTAATCCTGATGGTGAAGATTGGGAGGCTAATGATAATTCGGTGGTCTTCAGAATGGATTTTGGAGAAAATTCATTTTTATTTACTGGGGATGCTGGTTTTAAGACTGAAAATGATATGATTAATGATGGACATAATTTGGATATTGATTGGTTGAAAGTGGCTCATCATGGCTCCAAAAACTCTAGTGGAGAAAGTTTTTTAAAAAAAGTAACTCCTGAAAAAGCAGTTATTTCAGTAGGTAAAAATTCCTATGGACATCCAACTCAAGAAGTTTTTGATCGGTTGGAGTCGGTGGGTGCAGAATTTTTTACAACTCTGGAAAAGGGCTTGCTTCAAGTTAATTGTCAGAAAGACAAAAAATGTTTATTACAAAGCAATAAATTATAATTTTATAAAAAATGATTATTCCTTGTACAAAAAAAGAGATAGATTTGACTTCCCAAGGAAAAATAGTAATTGGAGTGGACGAAGTGGGTCGAGGTCCGTTGGCTGGGCCAGTAGTGGCGGCGGCGGCTTGGGTTAAGCCTGAATATTTTGAAAAAGATTTTAAGCTCAAAAAATTTATCAGAGACAGTAAAACTGTTTCAGAAAAAAAGCGTAACGAAATTTTTGATTTTATTGATAAAAATAAAGATTTTAAAATTGGTCTAGGACAAGTGGAACCAAAAACTATTGATAGGATCAATATTTTAAATGCTTCTTTGTTGGCCATGAGACTGGCAACAGAAGAGTTATTACCGCAAATTAAAAAAGGAAAATTAAAAAATAAAGAAGTGGTGTTGGTGGATGGTAATAAGATAATTCCAGGATTGAAATGTTTTCAAGAGGCCATAAACAAAGGAGATCAAAAAATTTTTTCCATTGCAATTGCTTCAATCTATGCCAAAGTTTTTCGAGATAGAATAATGCTTAAATACCACAAAAAATATCCTAATTATGGTTTTGATTGTCATAAAGGCTATGGAACTAAAAAGCATCTTGAAGCCTTGCTTAAAGATGGTTTTTGCGAAATTCATCGTCAATCTTTTCAGCCGGTTAAGAGGTTGGTTTGAAAATTAAAATTAGAAATAGAAATACCCTTCGAATCAAGGGTATTTTTATTTTAGATTTGTTCGGGGACAGGGATTCGAGGGTCAGCTCACTAAACTCGTGCTGTGTCTTCGACTTGCACTCATTAAGTGGCTCCTCCCCGGAACTCAGCCCACTCTTTATAATTGCTCGCCAGCTCTCAA